>Ga0116227_10010548_pt1 | contig 16061 bp, 13 predicted proteins | sample S1TSphgellanicum_FD_89693 | JGI IMG/M metagenome (GOLD analysis project Ga0116227, IMG submission 89693) | Host-associated microbial communities from peat moss isolated from Minnesota, USA - S1T2_Fb - Sphagnum magellanicum MG | ecosystem: Host-associated > Plants > Peat moss > Unclassified... | reverse complement strand
CCAAAGTGAATCTAGATGCCACACAGCAGCAAAAATATGGACTCTAGGAGCTTGGTTCACCGATTCAACCCCAGATTTTCTGCCCAAGTGCAAGTATTTAGGGACTCCAGATGCAATAATCTTACACCTGTTTAGGGTTGAAATCCTGCTCTAGAATGGGTTTTATCCTTATTCAGCAAGCCCTAAGTAATTTAGGCAGGGATGAAGAAGCGATCGCCTCCTACAACTAAGCACGGCTATTTGAACACCAAGCTTGGTAACCAACGTAACTGTACTAGCCACTGACTTCTCTTAAATTTTTGAATTTGGAATTGCTGGTAACTCTTAGCAGGGAAGATTGAGCAGGAAGAAAAGCGGTAGAATAGGACTTTTTTCCTGGGAAGGGAGTAACCACTACCCAAGGGAAAAAACCACCCGAAAGCCACACATCCTTAAGCCCCCATCCGACTCGTTCCAACTGCGACTAGCACTGCGGCATAGTTCAGCACTGAAGCTCCGAGAACCGCCGCGCACCACTCGTCGATGGAGATCACCAGCAGTTTCCCAAACTGTACCATCTGTCGGTGCCCCCCGATAATTGTTATGCCAAGGGTCGGCACACCACTCCCAAACTAACCCATGCATATCATACAATCCAAAGGCGTTGGCTACCCCAAAACTACCGACGATTGTGGTATCTTTGCGAAGTTGACTGTCACTACAGCTACAGTTAACTAGGCTAGGGGTAATGGTTTCACCAAAATGAAAGGATGTTGTTGTTCCACCACGACAAGCATACTCCCACTCAGCTTCACTGGGCAGGCGATAGTTTCGTCCAGTTTTAACTGCTAGACGGCGACAAAATTCTTCGGCTTCGTGCCAAGAAACATTTTCTACTGGGAAATTTAACCCTCTAAATTTGGACGGATAGGGATTCAAGGGAAGTTGAATTTTGGGCATCCCAGCTACTGCCTTCCATTGAGCCTGTGTGACTGGATATTTCCCCATCAAAAAGGGTGGGACTGTTACTTGGTGTTGGGGACGTTCATCTGCGTCTCCTTCAAACTCCGAGGAACCCATCATATAATTCCCATCAGGAATTAGCACCATTTCTAGGGTTAGAGTTTTACTTAACTCTTCTGTAAAAAATGTGGCACTGTGTTTATTGCGGCTCACTTCTCTACCAGACGTATCTACTGTAACTACTAAAAATTCAAACTTCTGTAATGATAGTAGATTAACTTTTGGTAGTTGAGAGTCGGTTGTAGGTTTCAATTGTTGGAGAACTTCTGCTGCTGACTGATATCTTTCATAAGGAAAGTGCTTCAGTAAATTATCTAAAATGGCCCCTAAATCATCGCTGATAGTAATGCTTTTGGCTTGTAACCTTTCACGCCATAGCCATTTAGCATTCATGGCATCATACAGGGGATCGTTAATCAGTCCGGATGGGTCTTGTGAAGGCAAATCTTGAGTTAGAAGACGCACACAAGTAACACCTAAAGCATATAAGTCACTGGCACAACAAGCAAACCCAGCCATTTGTTCAGTTGGAGCATAACCTAAGGTATAAATTACTGTAGATTGTTTAGCTAAACTAGTTTGCGTTACCTGCTTTGCACCACCAAAATCAATTAATACTGGTTTGCCATCAGCTTCGCGCCGGATGATATTTTCTGGTTTAATATCTCGATGGATGACCTGGTGCTGGTGGATAAATTCGATGACTGGTAAGAGGTCAGTTAAAAGTTGGCGAATTTGAGCTTCACTATAAGCTTGTTGTTGAACTTCTTCTAAGAGGGTTTGTCCTAAAATAAACTCTTGTACTAAATATAAACTGGCACCTTGTTCAAAATAAGCGAGTAATCGAGGAATTTGGGCATGATTTTCTCCTAGTTCATACAATCGGAAAGCTTCTTCTTTGAAAAATTCCGCTGCTTTGGCACGTTGTTCTGTCCCCCGAACTTGGGGGAAAAATTGTTTAATGACGCAAGGTGCATCTAATCTATCTACATCTTCTGCAGCATACGTCTTACTAAAACCACCTTCACCTAAAACTCTTAATACGCGATAGCGGTTTCTTAGAAGCTGACCAAAGTTACTTTGTCCACAGCTGATACAAAATCGGTTGCTGTCAGGGTTGAATGGATTCGAGCAATTGGGATTTTGGCAGATTTGCATACGGTGTAGGGAGAAATAGCATCTTGTCCAAACCAGTCCCAATATTATCTATTTGAGAATGTCTGATTTATATTTTTATTCAATACTTTACACTATTACAAATATCATAAAAAGCTGATTTTGTCAATGAAGAAATGGTCAATTAATTATGGATTTTAGATGTGCTATTTATAATTTGTTCTACATGAACATAAACACCTCAATCTAAAATCTGACTTTTCCCGTTATGTCTTCAAAAAGTTACTCAGAAAGGATTTGACATACTGATAGATATGTATTGGATGTAACACCTGTGGATGAAAGATTTAAGAGTTTTGATATCCTAACTACCCTGTTTAGTACCAGAATTTAGGGGAATGCATAGCAGAAAGTTGCTGACTCTTGCTATAATAAGGTACATTTATTCAGCAATAAAATCATGTATATACGAAAAATTGAGATTAAAAATTTGTGGGGATATGATTTTTTATGGACTCTGAATCAAGACGTAAATGTTTTGATTGGTAAAAATGGTTCAGGTAAATCAACAATACTACGAATGCTTTACGAAGCGGTATTGCCTATTGAAGATAGCAAATTGAATTTTAGGTTATTTGACCCCATTGATGAAATAATTATCGAGCTAGAAGATGATATTGTAATCAGAGTTAATAGTGAAAGCAGAATAATAACAGGGAACAAAGAAATCACGAATTACCAGAGTCAATTGAATATAAAGTTGGTTAATACTTTTGATGTTGTTGAAAAGAGTTTAAACCCTAATGCCACATTGCTTGACTACCAGCTTGATAAGTTAAAACAAGAATTTATTACTTATCAAAGGGATTTATCTAACAAAGTAGAAGAGGTATTTAAAATTGATGATAAAGCAATAAGAAGAGATCAATTAAATAAAATTGAATCTATCTATGAACCCAAAAATATATTCATTAAGATTTTAAATCAAATATTTAGTGATACAAAAAAGAAATTCGATGAAAAGGAATTTCATTTTTTAAAGGATGGTATTCAGAAACCCATTTTGCCAGAAAATCTGTCATCCGGGGAGAAACAGATATTGATTATCTTATTAACAATATTACTTCAAGATAGGAAAAATTATATATTGTTAATGGACGAACCTGAAATATCGCTGCATATTGATTGGCAAAGGCGTTTGATTACAGACATAACGCAGATAAATCCAAATTGCCAAATTATTATAGCAACTCATTCACCAACTGTTTATTACCAAGGCTGGATTGAAAAAGTTACAAGAATAGAAGATATTTCAGATTCAGTAACAGAAAGTACTATTTTAAATGAAAAAACTACACAGTCAGGAAAACGTGTACAAGAAATAAAAAGTGTTTTTGGCAGCTTTTCGGGGAACAAATCAGCTAAACTTTATCAATTTACTCGCACAATTAGTGGATATACTTCATTTACTATAGATGAATGTATTGAATTATTGAAATTCCTTAGAGATAATAATATTCATCCTGATGTAATAACATTCACTTCTTTTATTTCTAAGCTCAATAATTATAAAGATGCAAAGCAGATTTTTGATTTAATGCAAGAAAAAACTTATCATGTTAAGCCTAATGATATAACTCTTAACACCTTAATTAAAAAAGTTAGTGGAGTTGGAGAAGGCATTGAGCTTATTAAAAACATAAGTGCAAACGAAAAACTACAATTGTATCCTGATATTATCACTTTTAGTACCTTGCTTGGGAAAGCAAGAAAAATGGATGAAATTAGATTACTTGAAGAAGTACGAAACTATTATGGAGTCAAAACAAATGATATATACTTAAATAAATTGGCTTTTAAGGGGTTTCAGGGAGTACGGTAACTAATGAGAGATCACGATTATAAAGAGATAGCTGAAAGAATGAAAGCAGATGCTTTTCATAAGGGATGTGATATTACTGTATTGACTGAAGATATTGATGATAACGAATTTTGGAGGCGTATTATTGAAAACGTCAAGCCGAATTTAAACAATAAAATTGATTTTGCAAATCCTAGTTCAAAAGGAACACGCGGAAAACATATTTTGAAAAAATTTAAAGATTCTGTCACAGCCAAATTTATTATTTGCATTGATAGTGATTGTGAATATTTGTATGACAACAGTACATGGTATATGGCTGACTATATTTACCATACAGTTGTTTATAGTAAAGAAAATTTTCAGTGTAATTATTTTACATTAAATGAAATATGTAAAGATTTAACTGATAAAAGCTATGATTTTAAAAGTTTACTTGAACATATCTCCCTCAAGATTTCCCCTCTTTTTTACATTTGGTTATATTTCAAAGAAAATAACTGCAATGATTTCAATCATCTTATCAACAAAACAGCATTTGAAAAAAGTTTAAGTTTTCACGATATTCAATTAAACAACATTGGAGATGAGGATATCTTATTTCAAGCTATTGAAAATAGAGTGAATGGTATATTACAAGAACTTAAAAATTTAATGGACGAGTGTTGGTATAACTCAATTTTTCCTGATGAAATTTCTAATATAAAACAACGATTAACAGAACAATACTCAATACGTCAAGAAGATGTTTTGTCATTTTGCTACGGTCATGGTGTATTAGAAAAATTTGTTCAACCATTCATGAAAAAACTCATTCAAATATTCAGGGATTTAAGAATAAGAGAAGTAAAACAGGATCTAAGTAATGCATCAGAGCAAAATATTAACAACACAATTAATCATATCAAAACTCGTGCCAAAAAAAACCTTAATGAGAAGTTAAATGGCAGTTTTCAATGTCTCATTTATGGTAATGTCGAAAATCAATACTTGAAAATAATGAAAGAAAAACTAATGACAGAACTTAACTTTCGCTCATAATTGCAACTGAGAGGAAGTCAGAATCTAAAATTGTCCACATAGGGAAAAATATACATTTTACAGAGATTATTTTGAGTTTTTTTGCTCCCCTGAAGCCCGAATTAATTCAGCCACAACAGCAACAATTGCTGATGCAGAAATCAGCATAACACTTAGGGCATTAATATCAGGTTTAACCCCTGACCTGATACGGCTGAAAATTTCCATTGGCAGGGTGTTAGTGCCACTACCAGTGGTAAAACTAGAAATGAGGAAGTCGTCTAAACTGAGCACAAAAGCCAGCAAGCAACCAGAGATAATCCCCGGCATTAATTGGGGAAGTAGGACTTGAACGAAAGCTTGAACTGGTGTGGCACCTAAATCCATTGCGGCTTCTTCTAAGTGAGGATCTAATTTGGTCAGGCGTGAAGCTACTACGAGTCCCACATAGGCAAGGCAGAATACCACATGGGCCGCAACAACTGTCCAGATGCTCAGAGGAATGGCAAAGGTTGCTAGACATACCAGGGTCGAGACAGCGATCGCAATATCGGGGATAATTAATGGCAAGTAAGATATTCCGCGATATAAATTCTTACCTGGGAATTGATAACGTGCCAATCCTACCGCCATTAAAGTTCCCAGCACTGCGGAAATTCCCACCGCACAAAAGGCAATAATCAAACTATTGCTCAAAGCTATTAAAATTCGCTCATCATCAAAGAGCTTTTGATACCACTTTAAGGTGAATCCTTCCCAGGTGGCACTATAAAATGACTGGTTGAAGCTATAAAAAGCAAGTACCAGTATAGGTAAATACATAAATACGAATATCAGTAGTGAGAAAACCGCCTGCCATCTGACACGCGGTTTTTTGAGGTATGAAGAGTTGTTCACTTGATATATTCAAAAAATCTAATTTTCTATCGTAGAATATCAGATTTAAAATTAAATGTCAATAAATAATCATTATCCATATCAAGTTCATTTTCCCATCTGAAAAGATGGTTCTCAAGATATTGGTTATTTAACTGTGGTTAATTCCCTATATGAATCCGGTTTGATTCGGATAAAGGATCTGTGTATAGCTCATAACTCTTAACTGGAAAGAGGAGTAGAGGTATATGGAGTTTTTACAAAAAAAATAGGATTTCTATATTTAATAAGCATTTTACCTCTTTAGTATGACAATACTTCTCTACTCAGATAGACAAGAAACATAAAATAACAGTATAGCATTTGGAGAGAAATCTAGAAAAAATTGGGATTCTAGGCAAGTTTCTCTTAAACAAAAACAACGCCACTCCCCTTCATACCCATCTTAACTGTACTGTACAGGAGGTTGATAATGAGAATTGCTCAGGTTGCCCCATTGTGGGAGAGAGTACCGCCTCCAGCCTACGGTGGTATTGAGCTGGTGGTGGGGTTGCTGACTGATGAATTAGTTCGTCGGGGACATGAAGTAACGCTATTTGCCTCAGGAGACTCCCTAACCCTAGCAAATTTAGTTTCCATTCATCCCCGTGCCCTCCGCCTTGATTCTACTATCAAGGATTTCAGCATCTATGAAATGCTTCTGCTAGCTACGGTCTATGAACGGGCACAGGAGTTTGATCTAATTCACTCTCACGTGGGATGTACGGCTTTATCCTATTCCAACCTTGTCAAAACCCCTACAGTTCATACCTTACATGGGATTTTTACACCTGACAGCGAAAAAATGTTTAAATATGCCAAAAACCAGCCCTATCTCTCTATTTCCCATTCCCAACGAGAACCACGGCTAGGGCTAAATTATGTAGCCACAGTTTACAACGGAATTGATGTCAGTAGTTATGAGTTTTACCCCCAACCAAAAAATCCACCTTATCTAGCATTTCTAGGTCGAATATCTCCAGAAAAAGGAACCCATCTAGCAATTGCTATTGCCAAAGCAGCTGGTTGGCAGTTAAAAATTGCAGGCAAGATAGATATGGTTGACGTAAATTATTTTGAGCAGGAAATCAAACCACAGATTGATGGGAAACAAATTGAGTATTTAGGCGAAGCTAATCATGCTCAAAAAAATGCTTTGATGGGTGGTGCTGTTGCTACTTTATTCCCCATCACTTGGCGAGAACCCTTTGGGTTGGTAATGGTAGAATCAATGGCCTCCGGTACACCAGTAATTGCGATGAAATTAGGTTCCACCGAAGAGGTCATCACTCATGGAAAAACAGGTTTTCTTTGCAAGAATATCCAAGAGTGCATTCAGGCAATTGATCAAGTATCAGAGTTAGACCGTCATGCTTGTCGGGAGGATGTGAAAAATCGCTTTAGTTTGGTGGAGATGACCAATTGCTATGAGGCAGTTTATCGTCAAATTCTCACGGAGCGATTTACCCAGAATGGACGTTTCCGGAGTTTAGCTGTTAATCCTTAAAACTTCCCTGCCAGTGTGCATATAAAAAGAGAATTGCCAATAAAATGTAGCCCACAGCCCAAGGTGCCCCAGTCCCCCAGCCCAAATAGATGACGGTATCTGCCACATTCCAACGGTAGCTATGCATCAAACCAACCCATGAAAGTAAGGCCGCAGCCAAGGACCAATAGGCGGCTTTCCGAAAATCTCGCTCAATAATATAGACTGTGATGGCAGATAGAATCATCGCTGAAAAAATAAACCCCTGTTCTAAGGCAAAAGCACCATCAATATAGGTATCACTCAACTTAAACTTTTCTATCAGATCTGGTGTAAAAGGCTTTGCAGGTGTGCCTAAACCTGCAGCACGGAGGGCATTCTTGGCAATTAGGGACCCCCAGCCAGCAATACCGGGTAGCAAACCCACAACCACGGCGGGGGTATGATGGGCTGGTGTGGCTGTAAAGCCTTGAGCTACAATCACAATTCCAATCCATAGAACAATAGCCATTCCTGCTTCAATGGGGACAAAATAAGCCAGTATGCCCACAGTTCCTGTGACGCAGAGCAAGCCCATAATAATGCCATTGAGCATAGAGTAACCAACTCGTGCACCTAAAGCTTTCCAGCCAGGATGACCTATATAAATAGTTGTCGGAAAACAGGAGCCACAAACAGATGCTACCAGTGTGCCCAGCCCATTTGCAGCTAGACAGGGGGTGGCAGGGTAAACATCTCCCGCTGCTTCTGCACTCTCTAAATTCTGGAGACTCCCAATAACGTTAAATAACGCCATGGGTAGGATGATACTGAAGTACTCCACTAATACTGAACGTCCTTGCCACAGTTGCCCAAGCCAAAACCTCGGTAGATACACTCCAATTGGCTGCAACGCTGTGACAAACCTAGTTTGATCCCAACTTACCAACCCAGTCCCCCAAGCCAGCGCAACCCCCAGAAGTACTGCCAACAGACCCCCTGGAATGGGAAATCGGACTCGGCCAAAATAGGTGATGAGAATGACTCCTAAGGGCACTAGGCCAACTACAGGATTGGCAAAAGTCCGAAACAGGAAGCCAATCGCAATAAAAGTGATTGCAATTCCACCCAATGTTGCCAGCATAGCTGCACGGGGAGCAACTCTCCGCAAGGGGTCCCCTAGCCAGGAAAGTACTAATTCAATCAAGCCAGAACCGAAGCAGGCCACTAGCCCTGCCTGCCAGGCTAGTTCTGCTGCCTGCTCGCTAGATATTCCTTGGGAGGTGGCAATTAGGCGGACGGGTAACATCACTAGAAATACATAGGCAAACAAGCTGACAGTGTTGATGCCATAGGGGAGGGCTGTGATATCATCGCGTTGTTCTCGTTGACCTTGCTTATATGCCAACCAACCATAGTAAAAGTTGCCGACAATCAAACTGAGGGCAACTCCTGGCAAAATACGTCCATAGACTAAATCAGGGGGAAAGCTCAGTACTCCTTGGCATAAACTGACAATTAACAAAATTTGAATCAAGTTGTCGAGAGCTAGCCCAAATAAACCATCTATATCTCTGCGAACAAACCAATGGGGAATTTTCGGGGTTGCACTTTGCATTATTTGCCTACCTTGAGAAAATTTAAACCTAGGAAAATTGCTGCTATAGTTCCAGCAACAGTAATTTCACCTCGGAGTATTTGGTCTATGACTTTTTCTCGGGGAATTAATACTACTTCAATTTCTTCTGTAATATCTAGTTTTTGGTCTCCCACTTTCTCCACGTTTTCAGCTAGAAATAAATGTATGCGATTGGTATCTTTGCTGGGTTTATCGTAAAGGATGCCGATTTTCTTCACATCATGGGCTACATACCCTGTCTCTTCTGCTAGTTCTCTACTGGCTGCTACTTGGGAATCTTCTTGGGTGGGATCAAAACCTCCAGCAGGCAGTTCTAAAAAAAAATCTCCCGCTGCATGTCTGTATTGCCGGACAAAAACTATTTCCTGACTACAGGTGATCGGCATTATTAGGGCAATATCTGGTTTAATATTGACAAAGTAATCATCTATAATTTTTCCATTGGGTAACTCTATTTCATCTTGTCTTACCTTACACCAGTGATGATCTATGACCATTTTTGATGTGAGAATTTGCCATTTTTTTAAGTTGCTCATAGAGAATTTATCGAAGAATGTAAAAAAGTATAACAGATGTGTTAGGTAAGCTAGAATTTAAACTTACACTGTTTTTCGCACATATATCATGCTTGTAAATGTATTATTTTTTACAGTAAATAAACGATTTCCATTAACAATTAGTCGAGGTACAACTGCACAAACAACAAATGTGTGGGTACAGATTTCTCAAGATGGGATAGAGGGTTGGGGAGAAGCATCCCCCTTTGGTGTGGGGGACTATCAACAATCAACCCAGACAATAAGACAGTCCATAGAGGAAGTTGCGCCACTATTAAAAACATTCAGCCCTTGGCAACGGCAGGAAGTTGAGCAAGTATTACTCAACTTGCAGGTTCCTTCGGCCGCTAGGGCAGCACTGGACATGGCAATGTATGATTGGTTAGGTAAGTATGTGGGACTACCACTGTGGCAAATTTGGGGACTTGACCCAGGGGCGATCGCTCCTACCTCGGTGACAATTGGGATTAATTCACCAGCAGGGGCTAGGGCTAGAGTGGAAGATTGGTTACAATTTATGGCAGTTTCCCTCTTCAAGGTGAAGTTAGGGAGTCCAGAGGGGATACAGGCAGATCGGCAGATGCTATTAGCAGTGCGAGAAGCAGCACCAGAGACAAAGTTATTTGTTGATGCTAATGGTGGCTGGAGTTTGGCAGAGGCCATAGAGATGTGCCATTGGTTAGCTAATTTAGATGTAAAGTATGTAGAACAGCCCTTGCCAAGGGGACAGGAAACTAGTTTAGCTACTCTGAAGGAGAACTCACCTCTGCCGATCTTTGTCGATGAAAGTTGCCTTACCAGTGCCGATATTCCTCAGATAGCATCTGTCATAGATGGCATTAATATCAAGCTGATGAAATCTGGGGGCTTAACTGAGTCCCTGCGGATGGTATACACAGCACGAGCACATAGATTGCAAGTAATGTTTGGCTGTTATTCTGACAGTTCCCTAGCGAATACAGCCCTGACACATCTAGCTCCACTAGCTGATTATTTAGACTTAGATAGTCACTTAAACTTAATTGATGACCCCTTCCGGGGGGCACAGGTGCAAGAGGGACGGGTTTTGCCGAACAATTTACCTGGTTTGGGGGTGCAACACAATGCGTCTGCCACTTAATCAAAGGATCGCTATCCTACTGCACGGTGGAGTGAGTGGGACTCAAGGCAAAACGGGGTTATCCCTTTTACGCTACAGTGAAGCCCAAATCGTTGTAGTGATTGATCGCTACGCCGTTGGTCAATCTCTGCCAGAATTAACGGGGATTAAGCGTGAGTTACCAATTGTCTCCTCAGTAGCAGCAGCATGGGAATACAAGCCTGAAGTATTAGTGATTGGGATTGCACCTGCTGGTGGTGTTCTGCCAGATGAATACTGGCATGAACTTAAACAGGCTGTAGAATTTGGGATGTCTTTAGTGAACGGGCTGCATACACCCTTAGGGAATATCCCAGAATTAAATGCCCTTCTCAAACCAGGGCAATTAATTTGGGACGTGCGGAAAGAACCACCTAATTTGAGTGTTGGTAGCGGCATTGCCCGTACCCTCCCCTGTCACCGGGTTTTGACTGTAGGCACTGATATGGCAGTTGGTAAAATGTCCACGAGCCTAGAATTAAATCGGGCAGCTAAGTTGCGTGGTTGGCGCTCTAAGTTCCTAGCCACTGGTCAAACCGGTTTAATGTTAGAGGGGGACGGCGTGGCATTAGACGCGGTACGGATAGACTTTGCCGCCGGCGCAGTCGAACAGATTGTCATGCGCTTTGGGAAAAATTATGACTTTCTGCATATAGAAGGACAAGGTTCACTGTTACACCCTGGTTCAACTGCCACTCTCCCCTTGATTCGCGGTTCCCAACCAACCCAGTTAGTACTAGTCCATCGGGCAGGACAATCTCATATCCGCAATCATTCCCTAATCCCCATTCCTGCCCTACCAGAGGTAATTCGACTCTATGAAACTGTTGCCAGTGCTAACGGTGCCTTTGCTGCCGTACCTGTGGTGGGTGTAGCCCTCAATACGGGTCATTTGGCTGAGTCTGAAGCTAGGGAGGCAATCACCCAAACAATCGCAGAAACTGGGCTACCCTGTACCGATCCAGTACGTTTTGGGGCTGAGATATTATTGGATGCAGTTATGAAGGGGTAGTACTTGCTTTTGGATTTAGTATATGTTACTGTAACTCCATCTTGAAGGGGAGTAGCTGCTGGTAACAAACCAGTCTACCTGAGTCAACACACTGGCGTTTGCCTGGTTCAGGTAACAAGTAAATTATTTAAGCTTGGGAGCGAGACCTTCACTAAGTTCACATTTGATGTGAGCTTGGTGGAGTTCTGTGTGTACTCATCAAGCTCACTCAGGTGGTATAAGCACTGAGGAGTTAGATGGGACACATGGCTATCGAAACAAAACTTTTTTTCTCTACGTATGTACTAATATTTGTGGCTGAACTGCCGGATAAAACTGCTTTTGCTGCCCTATTATTAGCAACTAGTCATCATCCTCTGGCGGTTTTTATTGGTGCTGCAGCAGCATTTTTGATTCAGAGTTTGGTAGCTGTTACCTTTGGTAGTCTATTGAGCTTTTTGCCCTCCCATCTCATCCACATCAGCGCGAGCATTTTATTTTTAGTGTTTGCGGTACTAATGTGGCGCAAAGAGGGAGAAGAAGCTGTCAGTAGTCCGGAAAAACAAACAAAAATCCGGTTTTCTCAATCCGTATCTGCGGCCTTTTGGACGATTTTCATTGCTGAATGGGGAGATTTAACCCAGTTGGCAACAGCTACGTTAGCGGCAAAATACAACGCGCCCATCACTATTTTTACTTCATCAATTCTAGCACTGTGGACTGTGACAGCGATTGGGGTAATTGTTGGGTATAAGATTAAATATTTATTTCCCGGCAAAATGTTGCAGAAAATTGCAGCATCTGCCTTTGCTGTAATTGGTGTTGTACTTTTGCTTAAGCATTGATGGGGAGTGTAGGAAGACTTCACTATAACCATGTCTTATTAAACATTTAACGTTTTGCGGAAGTCCCTACCCTTCTACGCTGAGGGTGGGGATAGGGACCAGGGAACGACAAAGCAGCACACCTGAGCAACATCAACCACAGGTTGATGGGCGAATGGTGTGTATGAGCAGTTCCCAAAAGACCATGTTGAGTATATGATATTTTGGTGGCTGCACAATTTTTAGCTGTAATAGCATGGCAGCAATGAAAAAAACATTTTTCAAAACTCTGCCGGGGTTAGGAACTAGCCTCGTAGACGCGGATGATTCTAGCTCTACTTCATGTAAATAAGCAGGAAGCAACTAGGTAAAATGAAGCGTCAAAAATCCAACTCGGCTGGGGTGGTTGCAGAAAACCACCCCTCAACAAAGTAGGGGTGGGTAGTTCATTAGGATTAGGCTTACCACCATAGCTCAACTTTTTTAGTTTAGGCGATCGCTTAAGCTGAGACCCGAGTGAGACTAGGTATTTGACTTTTTGGAGTTCATCAAGAAATCCGAAAAATCTTGGTTTTTACAAGATAAAGAAAACCGATGCACACCAGAGGCAGTTCTTGCACAAGGTTCGGGCATTCACCAGAATAGTTACATACCCTTCTACCCTCTAACTTGAAAGAGGGGTAGAAGGGTATGGGGTGATAATCTTTTGCACTCAGACTATTTTCTAGTAATGTTTGATAAAATACAGGCACCATTGTCAATAGGTAGGTCTTCTTGACAAAAGGTTGACCTACCTTTTTTACCATAATTTGCTACACACTTTACATCAAAAGCTTTTCAGCCTGCTTCTCGCCCCGTCAGGGTGTTGGGTATTGGTTTTTCTTTCTCACTCCCCCTAATCTAAAATCCAAAAGCTTATTGGCTATTCCATGCTCAATAAGCTCTATCTATTGCTATGAGTCATGTCCGTTAATTAACTTGGACAGAATCTGTTGTAATATAGCTACTTAATTACCGAGTAATTCATGTCTGCGCTCATCAAGTGCTTGTCGCTCAATTTGTTTGCTAATTTCTTCGTACCTTTGTTCCGCTTTCTGAGATTTGTTGTAAAGCATATTTCTTAAATACTGGGCTTTATCATCATTTCCTAAAAGAGCAATAATTGCTCTTCTTTGCGGTATTTTAAGTCCAGTGAACCATTGGATAAAAGCTTGGAGAATTTTTTCATCTGAATCTGGTACGTCATTGTCAGCTGCAACACAAGAAGGACAAACGTTGACAAGATAGTTATTAGTATGGTAGGAACCCGGCTGACTATAACCGGAATCAAAACTAATTATTTTTCTTAGATAAGAGCATTCTTTACTGAGTGCGTTTTCACTAGCAATACAATCTAAAAGAGAAACGCTGGAACCCTGATATGCTATGTATCCAACAATAACAGAGCCAGGATAATTAGGAAGTATATCTCCTGTTGAAACAAGCCAAGGATATTGAGTGGTTAATAATGAGTTATAATACCGCTGAAATACACAGGACCTAATTATATACTTTTGTTGTCCTTGTCGCGGTGGATTAATGTTTATGTGTTGATAATAATTAGGATCATTTACATCTTGTTGACAGCTCCTTGTCACTTCTGCCAGTTTATTTGTATTAACTTCTGCTTTACATTCAATCGGTAATAGTAAAAGTGAGCTAGCTATGATTGCAGGAACTAAACTTTTAAACAAGGGTTTCATCTTTTAACATCTTTATCCTATTACTTGTTCGGGTTGAACATAACCCTTATTTAAAATACCAGGGACTGGCAGTTCTGTCAACTTATGGTCAAGACCCAGAATGCTACGGTATAGCTTGAGATAAGCTGATACTATGGGAATCCTATGTGAATTTTGAAAAAACTCCGTGCACTTCTACCCCTCTTTCCTGTTAAAAGCAGCTATACAGGCAGGGGATCATGTCACCAATGCATAGGAGTATTTATACTCATAGCTCAAAACGCTCTACTTACAAGCTTTCAACTACCTCATTGCCAAGGCACTCAAATTATGCACCTTCAAAAGTGACATCGGCATCAGTAATCCCCTGTCTGTAATTGAGCAAATATCTTACCTGTTGTTCATCAAACGCTTAGATGACCTGGAGTTAGCCAAGGAGAAGAGAGCGAACAGGTTAAATCAACCCATCACCAACCCACTGTTCGCAACCCAACAACAGCAGTGTCGTTGGTCTCACTTCAAAAACCTGACTGACGCAGAGGAAATGCTGCAAATTGTTCGAGATCAGGCATTCCCCTTCATCAAAACCTTGGGACAAAGTGGGGTAGAAAGTACATACGTGCGCCACATGAAAGATGCCGTTTTCCTCATAGCCAACCCTGCACTGTTGGTAAGTGTCGTGGGGCAAATTGACCAAATCCCGATGGAAGACCGGGATACCAAGGGTGATTTGTATGAGTATATGCTCTCCAAGTTGACCACCGCCGGGACGAATGGGCAGTTTCGCACTCCCTGACACATTATTAAGATGATGGTTGAGTTGATGGCACCGGGACCAAGGGAAATTATCTGTGACCCGGCTTGTGGTACGGCAGGTTTTTTGGTAGCGGCGGCGGAGTACCTGCGGGAGTTAAAGGATGGGGATGACAACCTGGTTTTAAATACCCCAGGGAACCGGGAACACTTTAACACACAGATGTTTCACGGCTTTGACTTTGATGGGACAATGCTCAGGATTGGCAGCATGAACCTGATGCTACACGGGGTTGAAGACCCGAAAATTGAGGCACGGGACTCACTGGCAGAAGATCATGGGGGGATAAATGAGGCGTTTACGATGATTCTGGCTAATCCACCGTTTAAGGGGTCGATAGAAAAGTCTACCATCGCCAAGGATTTAACTCAGGTTATTTCTACAACTAAGACCGAATTGCTGTTTATTGCCCTGTTTTTACGGTTGTTGAAAATTGGCGGTCGGGCGGCGGTAATTGTCCCGGATGGGTTACTGTTTGGTTCTTCCACCGCACATAAGAAGATTCGCGAGACGTTGGTGGAGGAACATAAGCTGGATGGGATAATTTCCATGCCGTCGGGGGTATTTAAGCCCTATGCCGGGGTATCTACAGCAGTGCTGATGTTTACGAAAACTGGGGTAGGGGGGACGGATGATGTTTGGTTTTACAACATGGAAGCCGATGGCTTATCGCTGGATGATAAACGTCAGCCGGTGGTAGAGAATGATATTCCTGATTTGTTGATGCGGTGGAGGGGGAGAAATCCTCAGCAGGATACAGACCGCACTCTGAAGGAGTTTTTTGTCCCCAAGGGGGAGATTCAGTCCAATGGTTATGACCTGTCGATTAATCGTTACAAGGAGATTGAGTATGAGGAGGTGAGGTATGAGGCGCCTAAGAGGGTGTTTGAAAAGTTTCGAGAGGTGAGAATTTATGCTAACCGCCTCACCATAATCCGAATCATGGCAATGTAGATAAATGCCTCTGATGATTCTGGTAAAAGCTCATAGTCTTTGTT
>Ga0116227_10010547_pt1 | contig 16064 bp, 7 predicted proteins | sample S1TSphgellanicum_FD_89693 | JGI IMG/M metagenome (GOLD analysis project Ga0116227, IMG submission 89693) | Host-associated microbial communities from peat moss isolated from Minnesota, USA - S1T2_Fb - Sphagnum magellanicum MG | ecosystem: Host-associated > Plants > Peat moss > Unclassified... | reverse complement strand
AGCTCGTAAGCGTTGCCTGCCTTCTTACTCCTCCTTCGAGCTCAGTACCGATATCTGAAGCTTGCAGGCCAAGGAAAGAGGAGCTGCTTCTGCTGGTGCTTCTTCTGTGATGATCAAGTCCAACTTCACGAGGTCGGAGTACTCAGCAGCGATCACTCGAAATCTCCTGCTCTTTCTCCATTGCTGTGCATCAAGTATCGCCAAGAAAGGCGTACCCCAGCGCAAGCTCAGTTGCGGCTTGTAATGTCCAGTTTCATCAAGCTCCCACAACATGCGGTGGTCTCCTGCTGCAAGGAGAGGAAGAGTAGCTCCAGCTACGGCGAGCCGCGCAAGTGCAGCGGCCAAGAGATCATTCGTCGCATGGAACTGCTTCTTGAAAACCAGATGCGTTGATAGGAGCAGTATTCTCAGTCACAACGAAGAAGCAACTGAAGAAGGAAATGGCGATGGCGTTTTGCATGATGGAAAGCAGCAGCTCGTGCAGGTACTTGAAAGGCAGGAAGCGAAGGAGGAGGCTGTTGCAGAAACACGGCGGCGGCAAGGAAGCTGGCTTCGGTTCAAGAGCAAGACACTGGAATGGAATCAAGAGCGGGGTTCCTGGTGGCTGGACTTCAAGGGATTACAACTTCCAGCTAATCTCAAGCTCGGACAAGAACAAGAACTCTGCGGGACCTCCCCATAGGGCCCTTGTATATCTCTGCATGGAAATCTCTCATTCAACAGTATTTTCATCAGAAAAGTTGGAACTGCTGGGGAATCTAGGATTGTTAATTACCAAGGAAATCAATCAGTAGACCACATGAATGCCTTCAAATTTTTGGTTCTCTCTGTTCTTTGGTTTGGTCAAGTCTGTAGCTTGGAAGTTCAAGTGACTAGCCTGACCAAAATCGGGACACAAAGCTTTAGTTGCATGGAGCTTTAGTGAACCAAATATCTGCTGTGTTTTATCACGTAAAATTTCACGGGCTCGTGAATTTTTTTTAGAGAAATCGTAAGGCAAAGCCTAGTCAATCAATGGATGCTCACACCCCTTGTAGTGTTCAACAAAATGCCTATGAATGAACAAACACCTAGTCTGAAAATATAGCGTTTGGTTTTGTGGAAACATTTAACCATGAATTTTTTTTGTGTTCGTTAATGGTGGGTGCATGCTAACCAAAATAAAAATCAAATGTGGTCTATATGTTTGGTGATGGGATGTGAATTATCAAATTGTTTGGCATGCACCTCATCATAAATAGGAGGGGGCATATTAGGCTATTATTTTGAGCATTTGAGTATGGGTGTGACTTAGGGCCAAGTTTCACAGATTTTGAGCAATCAAGAGTCAAGGTGATCTTTGGCCATGGGGTAATTTTTTAAATTAGAGCAACCTGCCATAGATTGGTGATAGGGTGATTTTGGCCAGATTTGAAAACTTCTAGCAATACAAAGCACAACAATGTTCGGTTATATATCTAGGTGTTGGGTTCGCATTTTAAAGGGCATGTGCAATTGATCATAAATGAGCAAAAACCTTAATAAAAATACAATCCAGAAATAATTTTTTTTTAAAATTAAATCTAGTTTCAAATAACCCCAAGGTAAAAACATAGTTAAAGGAGTCACCCAAGAGACTAGACATCTTTCAAACTATACTTTTGTATTTTTGACAGATCACAAGGGAAGTATGATAGTTGGATTATCATAAAAAATTTGAAATATTTTTTATCAATTGCAAACCTTACAAGCTCAAAGCTTGACACAAATCAAAACTGTGGTTGCATGTTCAAAAGATCTCAAACTTTGAGTGTGGACAATTCTTGTTTTTTTTAAATGTCCTTTTTTTCTATCAATTATATTTTATGTTCTTTATGAAAAATGAAGAGGATTTTAACAAATTGATGATCAAAAGGGCAAAAAAACTTGAGCTAATGAAAATTATTTTTATAACCCACTTTAGCAAATTTGATTCAAAAGTATTTTTTATCTTGAAAATTATAAATTTTTGAAATGTGGCTTCAACAAAAGTTGTTCATATTTATGTGATAGAGAGCATGAATGCAAAATATACATGATATAAAACCAATTTGTAGTCAAAATGTAAATGATATCTAACATGTAATGTAAATTGGGTATCTGAAATATTTAATTTAAATTATAAACCAACACAAAAATGACATGTGTCATGTGTAATCATTGGAAACAAACTTTTACATTGGCACCATTGGCTCCCTTTTGATTGTGCTTTCAGCCCCAACACAATATTTGGATCTTGCAATTTGAAAAAATTGTTACGAAGGCAAAAAAATCCTAAACCTTTGCCAAAACATATAAAGCGAGAACAAGTTACATGAGCAAAATAACTATCATTATCAATTCTACTCCTAGAATTGAACTTTCAAATATATCCTCCCTACTAACAAGTGCAACAAACAAGTTTTAATGTTTTCTAAAAATCTTGGTTCCTAATGTAATAATGTGAAAAATTCTATCAAAATTCTTGTAATCAAATATGAATAGGTAAATGCATGGTCAAATGATTCATTTTTGACATTTTCAAGATTCCACATTTTACACTAACTAAAATTCTTATAGTTATAATAATCATTGAATTATAATTTTATTATAATTATCCCTTTTGTTTTTCATCAAAATTATTGGTAGACGACTTTCTAAATATCATTAAACATGTGATTGGTCCAAAAATTCAAAGTTTGAATATTTCAATGTGAAATGGACAATAAATGATTAAAAAATCCTGAAAATCATGGCCTTTAAAAATATATAAATAAATAATTTTTGCATTGGGAAATTTTTAATGTATTTTATTTTTAAATTCCTCATGGTGGTCTATTTTTCAATTTTTATTTTTTCATTACTATTACATACTTTTTGAATCCCCATTTTTCATTTTATCTATTTAATAAACATAGTGTCATCATTTTAAATGTTCATTATGAGTTCACCCTTCTTTTAAAATCCATTCAAATTTTTTTAAATGATTACTAAAGTCTATTACAAAATGGATAATTAAAATTATAGTGATGAATTTCATTTGGAACTAGTTTTATAAGGGACTAAAAATGGTTCATCCTTTTTTGTGAAGGAAAAATGATCAATCTTTTTTTTGGTAATCCTTTATGTATTAACATCGTATTTCAATTTATTATTATTATATGAAATTCTTGGTTTAAAAAAATTAACAACTAATTCCATATCTTATAGGAAACCATTTTTTGTATTACACAAGTTCAAAAAATGTTGTAATATCATAAAATCATCATCCAATATGTATTTACTTATTCAGTTATGTGTATTTTTTCTAATTATTATTTTCAATTAACACAAATGTGCAAAGGAAAATATTGAATATTCAAGAATATTTTATTTGTCAAAGTAATAAGGGCAAAACATTTATCAAAATTTACAAAATTTGGAAAAAAAATCATAAAATAGTTTTTCATAAGCAATTTGAAAGTGTTGAATGGGCAAATGAAAATGTCTTTTGATTCTGAAATTTGTAGCTTATACCAAAGAACATGGAAAGAAACTAATGTTCCATTGTTGTAAGTGAATGAATCATAAAAGTAAAACATATCTCTTTATAGTAATGTTAAAAGACTTGAAAAGAAAAATACATGCATGTATTGTTTATGAGAATAAGGTCCAATTGATTAAAAACACTAAATCCAACAATAGAGATATTGTAATTGGAAATCATACACATAAAATTCTCCACATGGGTTAGTTTTGATGTGATGTTGGCTTCAACCATGCCTTGATTACTAACTATATGTCTTTCCTTCCATGTTGATTCAAAAGTATTATTTTTTTTTCCCTTGAATATATTATAATCAATTGCCTTGCCAATATTAATCCATAATGCAGAAAACAAAATCAATTTACATACATTTAAATGTCCGTTGTCACAAACTTTGAATTCAATGTTGAAAAAATCCCCAAGCACTTTAATCATATAACCTTTACGGAACTTTTCAATCCTAAAAGACAAAAAATAATATTTTAAAGGTCAAAATGGAATGAAGACAAGGTGAAAACATGATAAAGTATGCGAAAAAAGTAGTCACACATGTAGTCGTAGTCATTTTTATGGCACAAACATGAAAAAAACCTTTTCAAAACTTTTTTAACTTACATTATCAAGTAATGGTGCACTCCATTGAATTTAAGGTAAGCTACACATAAAATGTGAAGATTTTTAATACAAGAAAAATGGATGAAAAATATGTTCTAAACTAGTTGATTTTCAAAAAATTTAGCATACTTTTATATGAGAACTTTAATAGATTATGATTATGATATGAAATTTTTTAAAACACATTGATACATATTAGTGCTTTATCCATTTGAAAGTATAAAAAATCCAATTTCAATTGTACTTTCATCATACTTTCATACACTTGAAACACGAACATGACACCCTACAATTTGCTTGCTACTTACCTCATAATTTTGTACTGACATGAAATGAACACACTACATCAAAATGTGTTTTAGTTCACTTTGAGTTTCACTAAATTTTGAATGAATTTGAACATTTTTTACCATGATGAAATTAGTGAACGAGACCAATTACTACAGATAGAGAATTGGTTCATTGGTACCTAGTGAAATAAGGTTACTTTCAAATGAAATACAAGTTTACCAAACCATTCACTTGTTAATTAATTAATTAGGTAGCATGGAAATCAATTAAATTTAAATTATTTGATATATAATGTTATTGATAATTTCATTATTTTCAACCTATGAATTATTAACACGTGTCACTACCTAGGCTAGGTTAAAAACTTAATTTAGGTACATAGACCACATAATCAACCTAGACATCTATTCTATGAAACTGAATAGGAAAATATTCAATCAAATTACCAATCTTGATCATGCACACACCACTTGTGAGGTTTGATATGTTGACCTTTTAAATGAAAGTAAACACCCTTACTATCAAACCACCTCATTTGTTATGATAATGTGTTACATTGCATTCTATTTATCAAATATTTCATTTTAAATAGTACGAAAACATAAACTTAAAAAATTAATATCTTATTAAAATTTTGTCCAAATGAAATGATTCGAATTTACTTTATTTTTTAATTCAATAATGTACATAATTACATTTATTTCCTTTTGAAAATGTAAAATCATTTGAACCAAAAAAAATTGAATATAATTCAATAACATTTCAATGACCATTTTTTTTAGAAGGAAAATGTTTAATAAATGGATAAATTTTTTATTAATATTATAATATTACTTATGTTAGGTTACTTTTAGGTATTATAGGGCTATTTTTCATTAATCTAAATTAATTCACCCTACATTATTTACAGCTATTTATGGTTATTTTCAATTTTTTTGGTTATTTTTTGTTATTTCACCCTAGGTTACTTTTGGTTATTTTAGCCTATTTCATTTTAAGCTATTTTTGGCTATTTTATGTTTTTTTTTTATTATAAATTATTTCATTTTAGGCTACTCGCAACTATTATAAGTTACTTTTAGTTATTCTAAACTATTTCATTTTAAATTATTTTCAACTATGTGAAGTTATTGTTGTTTTTTTGGCTATTGAAGATTATTTCACCTTATGTTCATATTAGTAATTATATGTTATTGTAAGCTTTTTCACACCTTAAGTTTTTTTTGTCTATTGTAAATCATTTCACCCTAAATTATTTTTGACAATTCTAAATAATTCTAATATCTGGTTATTATTAATTACTCTACTAGTGCCTATTAGTTGTTCTTTTATTGGGGTTATTAATGGTTATTAATGGCTATTCTATTCATGGTTATTAATGGTTATTTTATTGGTGGCTATTAATGACCATTTTACTAATGGTTATTGGTGACTATTTTATTAATGGCTATTAATAATTATTAATAGTTATTATATTGGTGCCTATTAATAATTATTTTATTGGTGCCTATTGGTGGTTATTTTAGGTTAAATTAACATAGACTATTAATGGTTATTGGTGGATATTTTATTAGTGGTTGTTAACATCTATTATATTAATGGCTATTGGTAGATATTCTATTAATGGCTATTAGTGGTTATTTTATTGTAAGCCATTGGTGGTTATTTTATTTATGGCTATTGATCATTATTTTATTGGTGGTTATTATTGGCTATTTTGTTAATGGTTATTGGTGATTACTTTATTGGCGGCTATTAGTGGTTATTTTATTAATGGCTATTGGTGATTATTCAATTAATGGCTATTGATGGTTATTATATTGATGGCTATTGTATTATAAATTATTATTGGTTATAATATGTTATATTACAACTATTGGTGACTATCATATTATAAATTAATATTGGATATTCTAAGTTATATTATCATAGGCTATTAATAGTTATTCTATTGTACGTTATTTTAAATTATTTTTCATAGGCTATTATTGGTTATTCTAGTTATTTTACCATAGGTCTTTTTCATTTTATTTTAAATTATTATTCTTATGATAAAATAACTTATAATGGCATAAAGTAAAATGATCTTGACTAACTTAAAGTATGACTTGAAATAACATATATTAATTTAAAATAAAACAACCTAAGGTATAACCTAAAGTTAGTTGAATAATTTAATTTAAAATAATTTAAAAGCCTTTAATAAATTAACTCGAATACATTAAGGTAGAATAATGTATAATAACTTATAATAATGTAAAATATAAATTAAAATAACTAAAGTAGCTTAAAATAAGGGTATTTAAAACAACATAAAAATAAAGTTATTTATTATAATAATGAGTTATGTCAACTAATAATGAAACACGATGTTTACATAATGATATTATAGTGAAATAACTTTAACTAAGGTGAAATCATTAAAATGCAATGAATTTATTTCATTTAAAAAATTTCATAGTGATTTAAACTAATGAATTGTACCCCACTTTTATAGTAGTGACATCACTAAAAGAAATTTGAAATTTGACAATTAAATTTGTAACTCACTTGTAATTATAATGGACACATGCAACTAAAAATAGCCTAATTGTTTTGGACAAATGTCATAAAACAGTTAGTTGCGAAAGACATGACATGGCCATGAAGTTACAAGTGTAGTCATAAACCTTACAATTAGGCCAAAAAATTTCATCCATTACCATGGATGATCTTGAGTATGATGTGGAACCCCAATTTGTAACTACATTTGTGACTACATTTAGGATACTCACATGCTACCATTTGTCATCACATGGCAATTTTCCATTTGGTCAATATATATATTATAATTACATAAATTAAATATTATAATTATAGTAAATAAGTATAATCATTATAGTAATTATTTATTATTAATAATTAATTATAATATATCCTAAGTTAAATTATAATATGCAACCTATTCTACGTTAGGTTAAAGTAAAATAAGCTACCTACCATAAGCTAAGTAGGTAGGTAGGATCCTATTTATTTTGTTGGGGACAAGTTTTTTTATTGGTTCATCCCAAATGGCACATGTTTATAGTGCATACCATGAATTTAATCCACTCCTTCATCTACTTATATACTTTACAAGTTTGAAGTTATAAACAAAGATATGGGATAAATTATAATGAAATGGAAACACTACAACACTATCACATCCTTTGCCCCATACAAAAACATTATCACATATTTGCACAATAAAATATTTATTATTTTCAAGTTAACTATTTACTACCTATCCTATTTACTACCTATTATTTACAAACTAACCTACCATATTAATGAATCAATTCATACAAAAACATTATGACATATCCACACAATAAAATATTTACTACTTAACTTGATTACTTATTACCTACTACTTATCCTACTTACTACATATTACCTAGGCTACATACCTACTATCTATTACCTAACCTACATTTTACAAATTAATTACTTAACCTACCTAATTTATTATTATTATTATTATAAATCATATATTCACATAATACAATATATACAATTTAACGTACTTATTGCAAACTACTACCTATCTTACTTATCACATACTACCTAGGCTACATACTTATTATCTACTACCTAGCCTATGTGATAAATTAATTGTTTAACACAGCTAATTAATTAATCAACTAATACAAAAACAGTATGACATATCCACACACAAAAAAACCTTTTGCTTAACTTACTTTCCTACCTAATTCCTACTAGTACCTATCCTATTTATTACATACTACCTATGTTACATACGTACTATCTACTACCTAACCTACTTAATAAATTAATTGCCTAGTCTATATTTAATAAATTAATTGTTTAACCTAGCTAAATAAATAGTCAATTAATACAAAAACATTATGACATATCCACATAAATAAAATACCTCTTGCTTAGCTTACCTACCTACCTATTGCCTACTAATAATTATCCTACTTATTACATACTACCTAACCTTTCTAATTAATCAATTAAGTGCCTAACCTAATTAATTAATTAATATGAAAACATGATCACATATTCACATAATAAACTAATTAACCTACCTACTACCTAGTTTACTAATTAATTAATGACATAGCTTACCAACTACCTACCTAACTTACCTAGCCTACCTAAGTTAGCTAAGCTTAATAGGTTATGTTACCTACTTAGTTTAACATAACCTATTAAGCTTACCTAATTTAATTTACCAACTAAGTTATAATAGCCTTTTCTAGCAAACTATTAGCTATTAGATATTATATCATGAAAGATTCATGGATAATTACAAAGAAAACCCATAGATGGGTACATTGAAAGGATAATAGTCCAATTGAAATTGCAAAGTTTGCCATGTATATGGTCTATGTTATTTTGTTCATGTGATAGAATATACTATTGTAGTTGCAAAAACTTTCATAATAGTTGCAAAAATAACTACATTATCACCCATCAATGGATGCAATCAAAATTGGATGACATTGTTCACTTTCCATTTACATTTTCAATCAAAATGATATTAGTCATAAGTTGTAATTGCCTTTACGATTACAATTTGGTTCAACCCTTCTTATAATTGCATACGTAATTACAACAAGTTGCAATTACATGGACTAACACACTATTAGTTGTAAAATAAGTTGGTTTGGACATTAGTTGCATAATAATCACAAAAATATGGTCAAAATGAACAACATTTCTTCTCGTGCATGTGAAATAAAAAGTTTGACAAAAATTGGACACCTTTTAATGGTGTAGTCCATTGGTAAGTAGTGGCTTATCATTGTGAAGGTGAAATAAATCCAGCAACTCTAAAGTCCCACATTGAACATTTAACAACTTCTTGACCTAAACATCTTATTCAACATGACTAAAGGCCCTTTAGCCATATAATGTCCAATATGGTTACAAAATCAGTCATAAATGGAATCATAAATTAAAAAATTTCTTCTATTAATTATTGCCATTTATATGAATATATGACTACAATTAGAACAAAATTCCTAAAAGTCATTTTCAAAAATGTGACATGTGTCATTTAATTTTGGTTGTTTTAGATTAGCCTAATTAGGTTGGCAAGTAAACTAACATAAGTAGGCTTGGTTTGAATACATCAACCTAAGTTAACCAAGTAGGTTTAAGTTAACCTACATAGGTTTAAATTAGCCTACACATAACACAACCCTAAGATAGTTTAGGTAGCCCTAGGCTATACTAGGCTAACCTATAAAGAATTATAAAGGCATGTTAACCAAGGTCATCCAAGGGAAGCTTAAGATAACCTAAGGTTAATTAACCACCTTTGCCACTACTAGTGTAAGTTGGTCTTATTTTACACCAAGTTTATCTTCAATGGTCACCTACTCCATTTGTGGTGAATGTTGACCATGCACACTTATTGGTAACCCCTATTCCCTTTCAAATGATAATAGGAATTCATTATCCTCATAAGGTGTTGGTGAAATCTCGTTCATCACCCACCCCCCTTGTTATTATACTATATATTGAAGTGTAGGAATTTTCTCCCTATGCTTTCCTAGTACATGTTATATGGGCTGCTATTGAAGTATGTTTTGAATACAACTTTCATCTTGTGTCACTTCTTCCTAACAAGATCACCTCCAAAACCTTATTATCCTACATCTAATTACACTATAATCATAGGTGTTGTCTTTGTGCATCATCTTTCCTTTTATTGCTCCTATCAATGAAATAAACTTTCAGCCCAAGCTTGTCTCCTGGTTTTCATTAATTATTCCTTCATCTACTTCACGTTTTGATTACACATTAAGGCTTTGGATGTTTTAGGTGCTTACACCTATTTTGGTTTTGCTTCTAAAAACCATTTTTACATTAACACTTTTATAATAAGGGCCCAATTGCACACATCTTTTGTTGGTATTTTTTCCTATTCCATTCAACATAGATTTGTTTATGCAATTGTCCACCTTTGGAATTCCTTCTTCATGTGATTGAATATGATAATTGTTTAATCTACAACTTCTACCTAATTTGTTGTCATGAAAGCAATTGCATTTATATTGCTTAAGTAATTAACCTTCTCCCTATGGTAAATGATATATAAGAAAACAACAAGCCCAACATTATACAGATGCATGATTTTGGACATACTCCACTACTCCTTACCTACTTGTATTCTAGATTTTGTAATTTGATTCATGATGCATATTTCACTTCCTCCTTAAAATAGATAACTAGATCTCGAATTCCTTTGTCTAAAATCTTGTTGTTCACCGGTGCAAAGATCTAATCATCTATATTGACATCCCAAATATTCAAAAACTACACCAACAACTCATGTCTATGTGTTCCCTTAATTTCAACCTTACACAATTGATCCAATTTCTTTCTTTCTTCCCCAAACTTAACCATGTCTTTGCTCCAACTTTATAGTATTTTTTGTGGCATTAATGCAAACTAATAACAATCTTCTTCATTTGGCAACACATTATTTGTTTTTCTTTTACATGGTTTCCTTAAAGGTCCAACATTAGAAGCTATAGGTTTTCCTAAAGTACCTTTTGTCATGGCCCTTTGTAAAGCTCATGTAGCTTTTACTTAATGTTCTTGAATTTGATCCATAGCATATTATTCTTCCATTTGTTCCCCAAACTCATTTATGTTGCAAGTTCCTCTTGTGTTCTTTATTTTTCTTCTTTAAAATCTAAAAGAATTATTGATTCTAATTATTGTCTTTGAGCTCCTCCTATTCATTGACATGACTCCTTCAAAATTTCTTCTACATCTTACCTATTCTTGTTTATTATATTTGTTGCATCCTAAACACATCTTTTGAATTAGTATCATCTTCTTTTAACAAGTAAAAATTCGGTGGTGTGAAATGTAAATGTCCTAAAGAACATACTTACAATGGCTTTACATACAAATACTATGGAGCACACCTCCCTCCTTTTTTTCCTTCTCTTTCATTTTTTCCATTTCCATTACCTTTCGAGCAATTTTTCCCAATCATTTGATAAAAATTTATTTATTCATGATGTGTTGCACTTATATGTAAAGCACCAAGAAAATTACAAGAAAATGAACATTAGTTTTGTTTTGAGATGTATTAGTTGTTGTAAAAGGTGTATACATTTTTTGGATATGTTGTTCAAAATGACAATTACTTTTAAAGTTGCATCCTTTTTTGGCAACACCCTAACTACAAATTGTGAGCTACTAATGACTAATTAATAATTGCATTTTTGTCCACATGTTTTGATGAATCTACTTCATTTACCTTTTCATTACCTACTTACATATCAAGCTATTACAAATCAACTACCTATTTTTTCACAAGTTCTTTCGTTCCCTCACCTGTTGCTATTGTTTTAGGTTCTAACACGTGATCTACCTATCATTTGAAGGTTTTTTCTTTTCCTTGGTACTTGCTATTCTTCCAATTTGTGATAGATCATTAATTTTTTCTTTCATAGGGACTTTGCTTATGTTGTCTTATACTAATACATTAGTGTAATTGTCAACTTTGGATTACTACCTATTTTTGTACACTCTTGATTACCCTAATTCCCTACATGTTTTAAAACATCTTCATGAATGTACCTATATGGCTTAAGTTTGTTAATATTAACCAACATAAGGTTGAGTTCAAACTTACCCAAAGTTATAAGTAATATAATATTGTTAGGTAGTAAATAATGTATTTGATACAAGCCATACCACCTTTTATAGAACTTACCAACTTTCTTTTTTCCTCTTTTAGAAACCAAAGCACACAATCACCAACCTAGAAGTTCTTTTTTAGGTGGCAACGCTACAACCATAGGTACCTATTCCATTGAACTCAAACTATGTTCTCCTATGCATCTTATCAATATTCTTATTTCTCCAACTCACGTAATCGACTTATCAATACCCATATTGGGTTTACATCCCATGGTCCCCCTATGAAAAATGGCAAAACATATTTTGTTAGCATTAGTGGGTGCAAACCATACATTAGTTGGTATGGTGTATCCCCCATTGCAACCTTTTACATAGTCATGTATGAAAACAACACTATCAACAAATGTTCATCCCAATCTATACAATTTCCATTCACAAGTTTCATTTGTAGTGCTTTGATTATTTTCTAAGTGGACTTTGCTTATCATTCCTCTATGGGTGGGTGTCAGTTTACTAGAATGGTTAAAAAATAATAAAATAGTTGATAGTTTAAATTGTATTTTAGAATTCTTGTGGGTTTTTTGCAAAATGGCTCTAAAATGGAAGTCACAATTGGCTTGAAAAAAATAGTGTTAATGGGGTCCACATAACTTGTACCTTATATAATCACCAATATATAGACCTCCTAATCTTAATCTTCAAAAATTGTTCAAAAACTTATGATTGTTTCAATCTACTATCTATTAATCAATTAAAATAAAGGACCATCTTAAGTTTACTAAAAATTAAAAACATTAAATTTTATTTATTTTTAAACATATTCCTTTTGTGTTCCAAAACAAAGGACCCCAGAATCCTTTCATAACTATCCTATTAATATGTAATTTTATACCTCCTTGATCCATATAGGTTGTACCACAAATAATGTAACATCTACTATTTAGTTTGGAAAACCTATTAACTATTGTTATGTATTAAATAGTCTTGAAAATGCATCAAGCATTACATGGGTCCTTCTTAGTTTGTAAATTACAATGAAATCATATTCCAAGAATAACAACAACCATCTTGTTATCTACTCAAGGTGCATTTTCTCTTTTAGGAACCACTTTTGATGTAATCACTATTTAAATTTGGAGGTTAGTCTTCAAAATCAATGCATTGTTAAAATTTTATATTTTTTTGTATGAAGTTTTTCATTGTGTATTATATTGTTAGAATCTAAAATAAAAGATGATGATAGCAAGAATAGGGGATGCAAAAACACAACAATGTGGTTGTAACCAATCCTTTTGCTACTTGATGGACTTTTAAAAGATGAATTTTTTATTTATGAATTTTTTATCCGAATGTGTTTATATAAAACTTTCACATAATAATGCAATGCAACATTTTTTTGGGTCATAAGAATTAAATCGTTTCTTGGAAACTTATAAATTATGATTTTAAAAATATTCTCCTAGATTGACTAATCATATTGTTCCACATCAACTTGATATCCTCATCCACTCCTTATAAGAACTTTGTGAAACTAACGCTTATGGCTCCTAATAAAGAAAATGCACCCCCCATATACTTGTGTCTTGTTCACTAAGTAAATTAACATCATGTGGTTTACATAAAAAACAAACCTTAACAAGTAATGTCTAAATTTGTTTAAAACAATCACCATTGCTAAGGTTTATTTTATTGTGGTATTATAATTACACTCAACTTTGTTCAACAATTGAAATGCATAAACTACACATTAATCATGTTTACATATTAAGTTCTAAACCATATATAATTGCCCCTATGGTCAATAATAAAACATTTGTGTGTACATGGAATTCTATCTACCAATTGGGTGAAATCAATATTGGCAGTACAATCTACCTTTTCTTAATCGCATCCCATGCTTGTTGACATGTTTAAATTCATATGAATGGTTGTCTTCCTCATCAATTTAGTTTTGTGTGTCATTATCAAAACAAAATCTTTAATGAAACACATGTAAAATTACGCCATGTTAAACAATTGTATCTAGTGCGGGTTTATCAAATTTGACATGTTCACATTTGCTTGTATCTTTTTAGGATTAAGTAGTTTCCCTTAACAATTATAAATCATGCAAAATCATTCATGAAAGAACCATATATCAGGATTCAAATTCATACCATACTCATGGCACTTCTACAAGCATAACCTTAGTTTGGAGATGTGAATGTCCATGTCATTATACATTATCAAATCATTTAAAAAGATTTTCATGAATTGGTTTAAATACTCCAAGTAAGTGTTTTGTTTAACTATCCATTGTTATGTTAATGATTCATTCTTATGCCAAAAGGCATCATTGGCTATCATATAATTGTTATCTAATTAGTAAAAAATAGAAATTTATCCCTATCTTCTAAAGCTATGAATATATGATGGTATAAAGGGTACTTGTCCAAAAGCCTCATAACCTAATACAATGTTGAGCACCTTGTTAGTAAATGGAAATGAATACAAGTTTTTCTTTATGGCTATAATCAATTTGATTCCTCCTTGTAAATTTGGAACTTCCAACTATTGGTTATTGTAAGGTAGTTTTTTCTACATGTTGTATGAAAATTATAGCTATCATCTTATTAGTATATCTTGTTCCACTATTATAACAAAGTTTAAGTTCATATAATATTAGGTTCGGTGAACCAATTATATTACAATATCCAATTCAATCTTGTGTACTTTTTTAGGTCAAGTGTTATTATCAACAATTAGCCCAAGTCTGAGATGTACTTGGTTTCCAACTTCTATATATTTTGAATTTTTTTTTTAATAGATTTAATTTGGTTAGACACCATAGGTACTGCACCTGACACTAAAGGTACATTACTTGTCCTTATAATAAATATCAAACAACCCTACCCAATTAGTATCCAATCGTTTTGGTTATTCAATATTTCTCGTTATAGTTTGTTTACATGTAATTAATTTAAATAACTTCCACAAAACATTTCTTTAATTTCACTTTTTCATTCCAATTTGCAACATTTTTGTTTTTAAATTAATGATGGCTTTCATTCCTTAACCATTACAAACATGTTGATTAATGCAATTGGTGTTTTCTTATTAATTAAAAATTGACTTTCAATTAGTTTTACATTTTTATCTTTAAACAAGTTTTATGTTTCATTAAACCTTAAATAATCAACTGTCTTGTGCCCAATGTCACAAGGGTATTTTATGGGTTTAGGAGGTTTATTAAGGTTGTCACAACATTTGTTTAGACGTTGACAGTCATTATTACAAAAAACAAGTATTTTTAACTGGTCTTTGTGATTAAATTATAATTGCAAGTAACATTTGAAACTAAAATCCCTTTGGTTGCATTAGACAAGTCACATGTGACATTATTCATAATGACAAAGGGTATTGAATGAAAAAAAAAATCAACAAATACAAGTTCATCCTTTGACTTCATTATATATTGTCACATGTGACTAAGATGCAACTAATTTTGTCACAATTAAAGGTAAATGATGTGTTATCATGTGTCTCAATATTTAATTATTTAAAATATAAATATTATTATTTTGAAATAATTTGGGATGCTCAATTCAAATGCTTAGATGATCTTATATTATGACATATGCTCGAATATAAATATGCCACGTGACATTTAAAAATGAATTTCATACAAAATATTAATATTAGGTTACTAAATACGTAAGTAGGTGCCCACAAACCTAGGCTACATACTTACCTACATATTTAGGTAGGTAGGTAGGTCTTATTTTCTTAGTTTAAATACTTATTCATATAAGTAGCTACTTAAGTAGGTAGGTACATAGGTCAACCTATGTGGGTGGGTCAAACTAAATACTTACCTAACTAGGTAAATAAGTACGTAGGTTGAAGAAATAAGTAATTTAGAATTATGCATACTTTTTTTTTTTTTTTTTTTTTTTTTTTTTTTTGTTTTTTTCTTTTTTTTTTTTTTTTTTTTTTTTTT
>Ga0116227_10010546_pt1 | contig 16064 bp, 14 predicted proteins | sample S1TSphgellanicum_FD_89693 | JGI IMG/M metagenome (GOLD analysis project Ga0116227, IMG submission 89693) | Host-associated microbial communities from peat moss isolated from Minnesota, USA - S1T2_Fb - Sphagnum magellanicum MG | ecosystem: Host-associated > Plants > Peat moss > Unclassified... | reverse complement strand
TGTTATTTGTGTTTTTGGGATTTGGAGTTTTTTTTTTTTTTTTTTTTTTTTGTGTTCAATGCAATGTTGCATTGTTGCAAGAAGCTTGTTGGCAAGCTTTGTAACTTCTGAAGGGCGATAATCCAACAAATGAATTTTGAAGAACTTCAGTGTTCCACGTTGCAAATTTGCATTCGACTTCAATGCAGTTCAAGCATTGAACTCATTGCAACCTCAATCTTAAAGTTTGGCAAAGCTTTGATGCTAGGGTTTGTTAACAAGGTTTTCTACGTTCCCATCAAGGTTTATTGAATTTATGTTGTTATCAATAATAGGTTTAAGAAAACATCAACATGTACGTTCAAAGTAAAAATTTAAATCCTATCTACAATTCTAAAATAAATGTACTCAATATTGCAAAACTTTCAAAAATATAAAACTAAAAATAAAATGCTCCATTTTCAAGTTTGAAAAGAAATAGAAAACATAAAATCCAATTGTTTCTCTCTTCCTTTTCTCTTACTTATATACAAGCTATTTTAAAATTTAAACGGTTTGAATAGACCATTTAAACAATCACTAGCTAATACATACACTAATAGTTCCTAAATTCAAAAATTAATTGCTTGTTAAAACTACATGTTTTGCAAACTACCTATTTTGCCAACTATTGGTTATGTAGACTAACTACTTGTTAACCTATCATTTAACATGTTATTATGTCACTTGTCTGGTTTTGTAACCAATTAAGTTTTGTTGCCTATTAAGGTAAATCACATGTTACAAGAATTTGGATAACATTATCCCCTTTTAAAACTATATTGTGTTTTAGAAATAATAGCTTTAAATCTAATCAATCTTAGTTTCTTCAATGGGTTGGTTAGAAGTATCACCAATTGGTATAACACTAGTCCCCTTCGCAAGTTCAATTGAATATTTGTTTTTGCTGCAAATTTTAGTTAAACATGTGTATCTTCAAAAGTTGTTGTAGTGTAACAAACACCTTTGATGTGTGAAATGTGTTGGAAAATAATATAATTTTTGGACCTACAATGGGGTCAAAGGTATGGTAATAAATAAAAACTCCAAGGTTCCTATTCTTTTATTAATCTATAATGATGGTGTAATAACAAGTTCAAGAATAACCTCAATAAGTATAATTAAGGTTACAACAAATAAAGGTAATGATGTTGCACATGTTGTCCTTGTGTTGGTTCCAAATTCCATGAATAGAAAAGGTGGTTCGTAATTTAAATTTGGAAAGGTGGTTCAATAGGCTTGTAATTCTAGTTGATAAACATGTTTATCAACTTTTAGGGATGCTATTTTATGAACCTACGAATGTGAGCATGAACAAATGAGCATGACCAAATCTTTTTTAAAATATTATACGCATGTCAACAAAATATTTGGAGATTATTTTTTTATGTTTAAAATAGAATATTTGGTGACATGGAAGAATGTTATGTCGCATGTTCATGGATAAAATGGTATTTATGGATGAAAATATGGATGAAAACCAAATGGATGACCTTTTTTATGAACGTTGGCAACAAAAAAAAATTGCGAAAAATTGAACAAATGAAACAAGGTGGAAAAAAATTATGTTGGTTTATTTTGAATAATTTGACATTTGAAATGCTCAAGTCATACTTCAAATCATACTTCATATTTTTTTAATATGAAATATATTAAACTATGTAGCATTTAAATCAATAAGTACCCCAAGATGATATGGGGGTATGAAAGTGCATTTAGGATGGGCCATATTTTTTTCCTTTTAGTGGTGGGGTGGGGTGAGGGGAATTATTTTTTGTTTTTCTTCTTTGTTTCCAATGTGTCCCCAATATATTAATTGACCCCACCAAAAAGTATGTGCAAATCCAAACATTATTTATTCACCACCAAGTGGCATGTGCCCAAAACAAATTGAGACAATGGAATATCCAAGAAATGACATTTGATTAGTCCCCCTTCGATATTTGCTAAAAATCAAAACATGGGGAATGGAATGGAAAAGGGTAATTGAAAAAACAGATGAATTAGTGACATGGCAATAAACAAATGTTAGGATTAATAAAAAAAATATTGCATTGTTCAAACAAATTATAAACATTTCTAAGGATATGGAAGACTACAATTGGGTGATGTTTACACATGCCATGAATTTTTTTAAGGAACATGCGAGTTTGAAGAAGTTGATTCTAAAACATTTTTCCACAAGCTTATTTAACAATTTATCGATAAAGGATTTGGTAACACTTAACAATTTGTTATCAACAAAATTCATGAAACCTCGAAGATGGCTCTATCCAACTCCAAGTAAGTGAGCCTAGGTGCCATAAAAAATTAAGAACAAAATGTTAAAGAATCACACGAGTCGTCGAATGATAAAGTCACCCCAAAAGAACGAAACATGTACAATAGTTGAAAACAATGATGTGTCGACAAATGAAGGAGGAAAAAAATCATAATGTTTGCATTAAATTATGATTGAATAAATGTGTAACTGAAAACATTCATGTATCAAAGAAACAATCATTATAAATATTAGATTAAAGGAGTAAATGATTATCATATAAACATACCATAAAATACATGATTTTGTGGTTGTTGAAACACATGTAACTATTATGCCATTTAAAGTCATTCTAACATATGCTATTATTAAAGACTAGCCACTACCAACCAAATGGTCCAATCAAAACCAAAGGTTGTCATGCTAGACTAAAATGTCAAATTTGAATGGACAACTACAAGTATGACACCAACAAGGTTGTTTTGTGCATTTAGTTTAGTTTTATTTTGAGGTTGAAGGGTTCAATCAAAGAAACCTAGGATATAGCTTCTTCATTTGCATCATGTTACCATATCCATGACACTCTTGTTAAACACCACCAAATTTGGATTTGTACCCATTTGAAAAGAAAATGGAATTGAAGAATGTAGATGTAGAATTTCAATAAAAGGTTGGATATTGGTCATCTACTAATCACTTGCAAGGTTAAAAATATATGGCACAATGATCAAAATGTTTATTTCGTAGTTTCTGAACAACTTGCTACAGCAAAAAAAAAAAACAATCCATGGCCAATAGGCCCAACGAATCGAAATTTCAAAACATGATTTCATCAACAATGAAATTACCTACTAGGATTCTAGGTAATGAAAAAAATAAGGGATTCAATTTTAGAAAAGAAATGGCCAAGAAACGATTGGGATGTAAAGGATGATCCTTATGAAACACCAAAACTTGCTTACAATAGGGAAATGGACTAGCTAATGGAAATTAATACAATTAGCAATGACGTGGAGGAAAAGGACTTTGTAGGATGCCTGGATGGCAGAATGAAATAGTCGAATGGTGAAATGGAGGAGTTACATGATGAAGAAGAAAACATGGTGTTTTTGACACCATGCTCAAAAGATACTATGACAAAATCGGATGAGGAAGAAAAAGGCATAAAATTGGCAACACCAAGGTCATAAATGGGTTCCAATCATGTGAAAAACACAGCCATAGAATGTGGATTTACATAATATGTCCGACATAGAGCTAGATGATATCATTTATAGTTAGAAGAACTTAAAACAAGATGTTCAGAACATGTTATAATCCAAAATGTGTAGTTTTGGAAAAAATTATTTGGATGTAGAACTTTGTTGATTGTCCATAGAACAATTTCAAAAGTTCCAAACTTGGGTTTTTAACATTAAATGTAGATTGAATTACTAAAAGCTAGGGTTTGAAACATCACAAAATTTGTATGCAATTAGAGTTATTTTTGGTGTATGTAAAATGTTTTTTGAACAACAAAATTGGGAGGTTAAAACTCGCCATAAAATTATGTGAGTCATGGATTATAATACCACAAATTGTTAAACTTTAGTTCCATAGTTTTTCTTAGTATTAATGATTTGAATCCTGATAAACCTCTAAGCAATAATTATTAAAAGTTGAATTAACCTTTGGATATTTCAACGTAGAAGATTTTTTTATTTAAATTGATGCAAGGCTTAGTTAATTTTAGGACCTAGTAAACCTTTTTAAGTGCATTATCCTTTTATGTTGTAAAAAAGGGAAAGGGGAGGTAGAATTAGATGTGATTTATTAATATAATGGGAATACAAACCCATAATTAACAATAACATTTCGCCATGACAATATTAAATTAGTCTATAGAATAATCTTCACGCACGAATGATGTACTTGAAAATTTTCTAGGATGCAGTCCTAATACATCTTTATTTAGTCTTCATTTCTATTAGACTCTTAAATAGAATCAAAATCAAACTTAGGTATTAACATTTCCACCTGAGTGGCCTCAGGTGAATTACAACTTAGTAAATAATTTAAACGGGATAGATCATAATTGCAAAAATTCCAGAATGCGACAAATGATGCGAATTAGGTATTCGACTCGATGCTCCATGCAAAGGGGGTTGATTGGGCCTCACAGCCAACAATAATGGCCATCACCGAGAACCCAAGTTCGACAATGAAGACGAACATCATCGTCTTCACATTGACACTCTTCAAACCTTTCTGGTGCAGCTCCACAAGCAGGAACAAATTTTAAATAGATTGTTAAGGCATGTGGGTTAGGAGACGATCGACGATCCCATGCCGAACGATCGATTCGAGTGCGCACCACTCTTCTGGACGGTTTTTTTTGCACAACCATTGAGAGACATTCGCGTCAAGTGATGTTTCTACAAGCTCATCCTATTCTACTAGTGAAATTAGAGGATTCAAGGGCGTAGTGACATCATCCGCCATGACTAAATTCTCACTTACATCAACAAAAACCAAGAGGGTAGCAAAAATAATAGGGTACTTGCGTTCAGAAGGGGTTGAAACTTTTTTATTTAACAAATTAAGGTAGGCGTAAAGTGTGGGAGTGACGGCAGAACCTCATGAAAACTTGAACATCTTATATCTAACGGATTCATCGAACCCTAATTTCGATGGTGGATTTAGAAGTATGTGGGGTTTTTTTGTGATGCAAATTTTAATTCCAATTTGTTATGTACTACATAGTTAATTAGTGCATGGAAGAAAAAATAAGTAGAGGATATTAAAAGAGTAAATGGTACGCGAGGATGTTACTTCAACCATTGAATTGATTTAGTCAAGTAAGGATATTTACATGTTACTACTGATAAATTGTCCTAGTAGTTAGTTACTTGAAATAATTAGGATGAAGAAGTAGGATGTGAAGGTTAACAAACAAAAAAAATAAGGATCAAACTCAAAAATTTCATCAAGATATCCAAAATAAGGGGAAGGATGAGTTCTCCAATCCCATTAGTCATGAGGATTATCATCCTATTAAATTGGAAGATGGAATTGAATTTATGAAAAGTGAGGCCGATCTTGGTGTGTATGTTGCGCAAATGGGAGATGTGAAGTTTTTCATATGTGGATGACCTCATTTTGGTGTGCAACGATCAAAAGCAGCTTTTGCAAATTTGAAGAATTGAGTTAAAAGTTTGAAATGAAGGACCTCGGGGAGTTGCATTTCTTTTCAGGAATGGAGGTGGAAAGGAATCGTGATGAATGACTCCTATGCATTAATCAAATCAAATACCTCAAGGAAATATTGAAGTGTTTTCGAATGGAGGAATGTAAGCCCATTGGAGTTCCATTCGATCCCAAAGTGAAGTTACAAAGGAATGCGAATGGAAATGATGAATCAAAGGGTTTTCCATATCAACAAGCGGTTGGGTCCTTGATGTATGCCATGTTGTGCACACGACTTGACTTGGCATACCCAATAAGCGTGTTGAGTCAACACATGGCGACCCCTAACATGGAGCATTGGATGGCTATCAAACGAATCTTTCGATATTTGCAAGGTACGTTGCAAATGAAATTACAATTCGGTGCAACACCATTTAAGAAAGTGTTTGGATATTGTGATGCGGATTGGGGTGGTGATCTTAAAGATAGGAGGTCCACCATAGGGTTTGTTTTCATGATTGGAGGGGGAGCCATTTCTTGGAGTAGCAAACAACAACCTACAATAGCATTGTCCACCACTAAGGCGGAATACATGGCAAACACGCAAGCCACAAAAGACACCATATGGATAACAAAATTGATGATGGATTTAGGATACGTGGAGGAGAAGAAAGTGACGGTGATTCGATGTGACAATCAAGGTGCGATATCATTGACCAAGAATCCCACTCACCACGCACGAACAAAACACATTGATGTACAACATCATTTTGTTCGAAAACGAGTTGAAAATGGAGAAGTTCGATTTGAAAATTGTCCAACAGAACACATGGTGGCAGATGTCTTTACCAAGGCATTATTGAAAAAACGACATCATAAGTTGATAAACATGTTCAGATTAGAACTTCATAAAGTGGGAGTGTTAGAAATACTATTCGGTTCTAATTCCCAATGTTGATGAATGTGTCAAACATTCACATCAAAAGGATGAATATAATTCACATCCTTATAGTAGTTAGGTTAGGGTTTAGAAGTGGAAACTATTTAGGGCTTGGTGGCAACTAAGGTTAGGGTTAGGTGGCAGCTAGGGTTAGGAAATAGTATATAATGGAGTGGTTTTGAGTTGTCTTTCATTTTCTCCTTCCATGGTTTTGAGTGCACGTAAAACCTTCAAGCTTTATTAGTAATTGCAAGCCATAGTTTTGTGATTGTAGCATTTGAAGCATACAACCTTTGTGATTTCTTGTTAGTTAATACGATTGTTCCATTTCATGAACCTTGAGTGTTGCAATTCTTGCTTGTTTTCAAGTTGTTTTCAATACAAATTTGTTATAATAGTGTGGAATAACTATGTAGGAAATAAATTCATTTCTACCACCAAGTTTCTTGTCTTGATTGTCCATTTGAAGTTCATATGTGTTGTGTTAATATTACAAATTCTCTTATAATTGGAAGTTGAAGCTCTCATCCTATATGCATCTATTGTTTCAAACTTGGGTATGAATGTGAAAGACCTCCCAGAAGTCACCTCCCTCTCATCCTAAATTCAGTAATGGAGACAAGGTATTTGGGAAACTTGCTTCCATCAAGAATTTAAGCCTAAAGATGGCATTTAAAGAAACAAGTCCTAGGAGTAACAAACAAGAGGGAAGGAGGCGTTCAAAAGGGTGTTGTACAAATCTGTCTCATGTTTTTTAAATTATACACTAGATTTCATTATCATTAAGTTTATTCGCTTCTTCATGTCTCCTATTCTTGGTGTTGAAAATAGGTTATTTAGGGATGTAAAAAAGATATTTTCAATTCCTAAAATTTTATTTTGTTAGTTAACTTTTGGATTCATTCAATTAAATTTTTCCTCCCTTGTGTTTCCACTCCTAATGTCAAGAATAGATAATGTTGTCCTACAAAAGTATTCAAAAGAATAAAGAGTAAAAACATTGATGAAAAAAAATTTACCTCTTCCTTTTTTTTTTCCCCCTAATCACCTACTTTTGGTATCGAAAATAGACAATAGAATTTTACACCATTTTCAAATTGTGTTAATTTGTACTTGATTCAACATGTTTTTCTCATATGTCGGTATTTCTACCATGTGCTTCTTCCTATGGGAACAATTGACCAACTCCTTCATACGTTGGAGATCTAACGTGATCCTAAAACAATCAATACAATGTACCACAAGGATCTATTCAAGGAGTGGTCTTCCATTGACCTCGTGGACTATTGTTGGTACCTGAATTATCCCAAGGACAACATTCTATCATCCAAAATCTTCTTCTAAGAGAGGAATTTTGAATTTGGATTCCAAGAAGCCATTTTGAATTCTACCAATGCACATGCTAAATGGGAAAAAAAAAAGAAGGGAAGGATCAACTTAGAAGGCTGTAAGAATGAAAGACAATTCCAATGTGGCAATTCCACTACACGAAGGTCATCCTCCCATTGTGGATTTGAATGCTCCAATGGACTTTACACCCTCCAAGCCTTCTCAAACAGTTGGGCCATTTGTTTCTCCTCTTGGTGCCCCCAACATTTTCTTGGGTTCTTTTTGGTCATTTCAGACCATTCCTCCTTGCCCCAACCCAAGAGTATTGTCTCCATTTGACTGCCTAGATGGTACTGCAAAGTTTTTCCATTCTTTGACCAAGTGGCCAAAGGAATATGATAGGATCTTGGCTTCATACATAAGGACAGTTCTAGAAAAATTCATTTTTGTTTTCCCTTCAATATCATGCATCTCCTTTCTTTTCACTCATCATGTGCAAGTCAATAATCCCAAGAACAAAATTAATCTTGTTCTTGCCAACATTCTTGGGAACCTTCCTATTCCTTTGGCAAGGATGGCTTGTGCATGAGAGTAAAGCCTAAGCTTGGAGCTTTGAGCTTGTAATTTAAAGATTAATGTGATTTTAATTCACTAACATGGATGAATGTCATTTTTGCATGGGTGAATTTCATCTACGAGTTGGATTAAATAAATAAATCATGGATGAAATTCATCCACAATTGTAAAATAAACTAATTAAAATTTATTTATATTTGTCTTCATTTGTTGTCCAAGTATTAGTATCTCAAATTTAAATGCCATTTAATAATTATGGATAATGAAACTAAAGGGGAAAATATGATGATGGGACTAAGATAGTTTTTGAATTTTTGTTTAAAAAACATTTTCATCAATAATGTTAAGCAATTAAAAAAATATTGCCATGGGTTGAGTGTTACCCCCCCCCCCAATTGTCGTCAACAACATTATATATGGGGACCTTTAAATAATTATTAAAAACAACTCCATTGTCATTTATGATAGTAGGTTGTTTAAAGAAAGCTAATCAAGTGCTTGAAAATAAATTATAATTTATTTTCAAAAACCCATTATCATCAATGATAATAGGTAGTTTAAAGATATTTAAAGCATTCAAAACCCATCGTTGTCAACAACACTAGTTAGATTTGACAAAAGTTGTGGCACCCTAAAAAAAAAATGAAAATAAATCCCTTGTTCTTATCTAGGACATTTATAAATAGGTATGAAGGGAGTTGTGGCACCTTTGGAAAGGTAAAGAAAATTTAGTGTTGTTAATGACATTAAGTTAGTTTGCCCAACAAAAAGAAAAAAAACCTTAATTTTTTTCTCAAAAATAAACAATGACCATGGGGTGGATGTTAGCATGATAATAGTAATATAGTTACAACATATTGAAAATAATGACATTTAAAACCATAGCCATCAAATACATTTATAATGGAATTTACATTATATTATTCAAGAAATGTTATATCATATAGAATTAAATTGTGTTTCATGAAATTCTAATTAATTAAAACTAGGGGGGGAAAAATTCATTGATAAAAATTTAATGATAAAATAAAAAATTCATCCATAATTTGATGGAAATTTCATATATTAGAAACATGTAAATTCAATTAATATTTTTCATCCATACATTGGATGAATGATGAGGATGAATGCTTACATTTATCCCCATGTTTATTTCTAGGTTTACATGTATAACATTCATTTTGCGATTAAATTCTTGGGTTTTACTTGCATGTGTATAAGGGAAAAAACATTTTACCATCCCAAGTTCTAACTTTAGGCTTTAGGCGCAAGCTCTGGGTTCATACAACAACTTGCTCTTCTTTTGGCTTCTAGTTTTGCAGAGATTCCCTTGTGAAATAAATGGGATGAGGACTACATTGTGTTATTTTCAACTTTGTCGATAAGTTTTTGACCCTTGATGGGGTTGTGTTTCTTTTCCACCTTAATGATCCCTGCATTCTCAAGGAGATCAAGTCATACTTGGAGAGCTACAACTTTTAGATTTGTATGAAGTGGGCAGTTGTGAATTATCTTCCCCTTGCAAGTGAAGAGGACCCTCCATGAAGGTTTGGGTTCAACATATCTCTTTTTTTATACCTTCATGATTTTTTCAATCTTTACGTCTTGAATTTTTCCTTGTCCAATCTTGTAGACCCTCTTGAGTCATTTGATTTTATTGGTGAAGCAATTTCGTGACACATCTCTCACCATGAGGTTTTTTTGGTTCTTTCTTCTATCTAAAGAATTCATGCATAAAGGTATCAATGTCCCAAAGGAAGATGTTATCTACAATTGGACGGACATGTCCTCCATGACGATGTCCAAAGCAAAAAAGTTATTTTGGGCCACTAAAAAGGTTCATTCTCCCATGCTCTAGGCCTTCAGTGAGGTGTGTTCCAAAGCCGGTTCATTTGTTGTAGACTTGTTTGCATCCACATGTTTACACCTACTTTCTTATTTCCAAAATTCCATGTTTCTTCTTGTTCCATTTCCAATTCTCACTTTCATTTGTGTTGTAGGAAATAATATTAGGGCATGCCATACCCTTCGTCATCACATACTTGTTCTAGAACTTGATATTGATATCTTCATTGAGATGCTAAATTCATTGGTTGAAGTTCCAACTCTTGATCAAAGTTGCCCTACTATTGACCTTAACAACTCTAATTCCACATTTCCAAAGCACTTAAAAAGGAATTTGGTTTGTGAGTAAATTTTCTTGTATTTCAAGTTTTATTCTTTAATATTTTTTATATCTGTTTCCATGTCATGATCTTTTGTTTTTCTAATCATAGAGGTTTTTTGTTGTTCTTTACAAAGGAGGAGTTCCTTTCTAGTCCTCCTAGACTTTTCATATCGCCTTCGTATGTGGAGGATGAAGCTTGAGCCTTGATAGTCATGGTATTACCACTAGGGATAAGGAATTAGCTTGGTTATGATCATGTTGTTAAAAATTCATAGAAGATGAAGCTTTGGAGTGAAATAGGTTTATGTTTTTGAACTCATGGGTGGATCATTAAATCTTGAACATTTTTGTAGTCTTATGATTGGGTGTAGAGATTTAATAAAAATTTGATTTTTCCATTTATATTCTAGGAACTCATTCTTCAATTCTGGATTCAAATTATGAGTGGACATGACATTGACATCCATCTCTAACAACTATAAGCTACTTTGAATCACTACTCAATTGTCTGAGGAACTATAATCTTCCGCATTAAAATAAATGGAAGCCACAACTATTTATGCCATCATTCTATCCACATTTCTTATATGTAACTTGCCAAGACACCTTGGCATTTTGTTACAAAACAATGGTTTAGTTGTTTAAAGTGATTCAAAAAAGCCATAGAAAACCTACACCCACAACTACACCAATCCACTATATGGTTATTATTACCCAATTGTGGATGAACCTCAACTAAGTTAATATTTGATTTCACATTAATAATCACTTCCATTTATAAATGGTTTATATTTAGGCAATGTCAACATTCTTTGGACTTTTCCCCAACCTTCATTAATTCATTAACATCTCCATGCATTCACGTTGATTCATTGGGACCACATTTCGTGATGCATTCAGTATATTACAAGATGCCATGTAATGAAAACTTTCATGTTCTTTTGTGAAACTCCATTGAATATAGGAATATAGATCTCAAATCTAAATACCAATAATATGATTATAAGCAAATTATTGAATATTCAACAATACTACTATTCTGCCTACTCTTGTTTACAAGAATTGTTATATCATATCACAATTCGATGTTGTTTTGAATAATGTTGTCAAATGATTATTAATGCAAATATGTTCCCATTATTGATGTGTTATTGGATCCCTTCCATATCAATTCATTTGGAATTCCACCAAAAACATTATCCTATAATTAGCTACATGTTTTGAATTTAGGATGTTAGATTGAGAATGAATTTCATACAATTTTGTAGATATTTGCCTAGCCCCATACCTCTTGGGCTTCCATGAAAACTCTTGTTGCTTCCATTCACTTTAATGGATAATATTTTTCACATGTAATGAAAAGAATTTAGGATATCGTCTTCTGATATTGAAATTAGTGCTAAAAATTAATGAATTTTTAATATATTTTACTTGCTTGTAACCAACTAATTTTCTTTGATCGTAGTCTGTGAGGCATTTTTGCACACCTTCAACATGAAGATATGCACTCACAAAACCCGCTTGGAAGTGAAACTACTATGTAGTTGTAGTCTAACAAGTAAGGTGGTTAAATGTAATGCAATGAAGTTCACTGAAAATCTAATGCATTGTGTCCACTTGGAAGATACAAAGACATTGTGGGAGAATCGTAACTCACCATGATGGAATGTGAAGGGATATGTTAATGTTCATTCAATGTCACACTTGATGGTTGAACCCCTTTTGTTCCATTCGTCATAACATCTACATACAACCTCCTAATATAACATGCATTGAATTTTTGGAAAGTTAATATAAAAGAGCCATGTTACAAAATCTTATAAGTTTTTTTTTTTTTTTTGATCAAAAGTTAGGCCTTGGAATTAAAAATCACTTGTTTAGATTACAGAAAAAACAAACAATTTCAACCCTTTCTACTTCCGGCAAGTGTAGCTCCCTTATAGCAAACCTGATGATGCAAAAATTTGGAGAGAACCTTCTACACCTCCTAAATTTTTTTTTATAAAAGTTTAACACAAATCCAACGGTGGATTTGGGAAGAACAACTATTTGAAATAAAACTCTAGAAGCTTTGTCATGGAAATCCTTCCATGAACTCCACTACAAACACCCTCTATTTCCGGTAAGCGTAGCTCCCTTACATCAAACCCAATGATGCTGAAATTTGGAGAGAACCTTTTACACCTCTTAAACAAATTTTTTAAAAAGTTTGACGCAAATCTAATGGTGGATTTGGGAGGAACAACTATTTGAAATAAAACTCCAGAGGTTTTGTCATGAAAATCCTTCCATGCTTATTTCTTACACATATCTTTTCCATGAACAACACCTTTCCACACATAAGAACTAATATTTTCCTCACACATTCATTCTCTTCCTTTCCCCTTCCCCCAACACAAGATACTCTTCTTTCCTTGGTAAGTTTCCATGACCTTTCCTTGAGCTTATTCCCCTTGTCCAATGGAAGTTTCGAAATCCTCCCTTCCAATCAATGGCCTCTTCATCCTTCAAGAACCAATGAGAATTGAGAATGATTTGCCTTACAATTGATTTTAGGATGAGAATTCTTGGGCCCAATGAGACACAAAAAATTGCTTTTGAGAAACGCATTTAACTTTTGACTCCATGCCCTTGGAGATTATTTCAAACCATTCAAGGATTTATGAAGCTTACACATAAGATGTTCATCTCCTTGGTGCACAAACCCTTGATGTTGCTCCATGTAAATCTCCTCTTCAAGCTCGCCATTGAGAAATGCAATTTTCACGTCCATTTGATGGATTTCCATGTCTTCCAAGGCCGCTAATGCAAAAATACAATGAATAGATGTAAACTTTGCGACGGGCGCAAAAGTTTCGTTGTAATCCACTCTACAGGTTTGGGTAAAACCTCTTGCCACTAATCTGGCCTTGTAGCGTTCCACCTCCCCATTTGCGCCTTGTTTGATTTTGAACACCCATTTGCAAGAAACGGGTTTCCTACCAGCGGGATGTGGTACCAAAGTCCATGTGTTGTTTGTCATGAATCATATTCTTCTTGCATTGCACAATCCCACTCCTTGGAATTTTCACATGTCAATGCTTCTTCAATATTTTGGGGCTCCTCCAAAAATGCAACAGTGGCACACTCCACCTCATTGGTAGCAATCCACCAATCCCGAAGCCATTCCCTTCGTTGCCTTTGACGTCTTTCCCTCGGCATATCTTGTGAAGGTTCACTAGACGGGTTATCAATGGAAACAACAAATTATTCTTCCGATGAAGAACTTGGTGTGGATTCACTTTGCACACCATCCATTCTTGCTTCATGCAAAGGTGTATCTCGACTAAAGGTCAATGGTTCTTCTTCTTCAACTTCTTCACACACAACTACATTTTCTTCTTTTTCAAGATAGAACACACCACCTATTTCCTTTGACCCTTCAATGAACACGACATCTCTAGTTTTGATGATTCTCTTGGTTTTTCTACACACATCAAGCGATACTGACGCGCTCCTAAGTCCTTGGAGAGTCCCTAGTTGGGACTAACTTGCTCAAGTTGCAAAATCGGGAAAAATTCGAGGCATGCTCCTAGCTTCCAGCACTAAAAGGGGTGAGAGGGGCATGCTGAAAGCTCCGGGATTAGATTAGGAAGAGGGACAAGCTATTTAATTATTCGGTCTTGCATCCAAATCCAACCAACAAGTTGGTTAGAACTCATTCTGCACACTTTTGGTGTTGGGACTAGCCACGAGCAACCTTGGACTCACTTGACTCACCACGGCCCAGACTCAGGGGAAGCCACCATCTTCCCCCATATAGTATTTTTTGCGTCTCGCTGTCGCACTTGTATTTGAATGGCATTTTTTCCCGGGACTCCCAAAGTGGAGTCCCGAAACTGTCCCGATTTTGACTCTCGAGACTTTGGGCGTTCATAACTTCTCGCCTTGACCTCAAATTGGGACGAGGTCAAAGAAAAGTTGTAGCTCTCCTCAAGAGCTTTCCAACGGTGTGTTGCACTTCACCTACACGCATCGGGATCAGGTCGATTCCTGACTTCTAGTGGTCGGGAGTCAAACTACCAGTTTGACTCCCGGCCCTTCTTTTGATCATAACTTGTGCTACAGATGTTCAAATGACTTATGCAAGGCCATTTTGGACATCTACACTTCAAGACCTTTTCAACGGTATAAAGAACACTTCAATGCAAGGTGTTTTGACCCCTGCAATTGTGCTTTGAGTTTTTGGGAGTCTCGGAGGACTCCCAAGTCCCATTTTCGGGAGTGTGAATGGCGACCTCGCACTTCCCTCAAAGTGGGGTTGCGACAATGATACTATAACAAATTCACACAACGATCTGAACATAGAAACCACTGCAAAATTTTGTACTTTTCTATTTTATTGAAAATTAAATTAAAATTATAGCAAAATTCCATGTTTTGTTGAAAATGAAATTTTAAATGAAAATTGTGGTATATCCAAAACAAAATTTATGGTTTTCTACTACAAAGCACCTATAGCTCCTCTTACTCTTCCCAAAATTGTGTATAAAAATTCGCTTCTTTCTTCTTAAAACTTTACCTTTTGGGCAATCCCAAGTCACATCATCATGGTTCCAAAAACAACAAGAATTCAAAATGCAAACTAACAATGTTCCATGATCAATCCCTATCCAAATGCCTTGTTCATCCAACCCATGTACTCATCCTTACTCCCTTAACATTACCCCCTCTAGACTTTGGATTCCATTCCCAAAATCCTTGTAAAATAACATAAATGAAATGAGAGTATTTTGTATCCTTCTAGACATTTGTCTCCTCTACTATAGTCTTAGTAATTTCAATTTGTATAGTAACCAGTAGTTCTATACCCACCTCTGGTTTTGCAGTTTTAACCTCCTCTTCCATTAACTCAATCCATGGTTCTATTTCTATGGGTTGTATCTTGGATATTTCTTTTTTTGTTGTTAGAATAGTCTCCACCCATTTTAGTTTTTGAATTTTCTACGGTTATTTCTCCTCCTAGCCCTCGCTTATGAGGTCATGTGGTTTTTCTAATTGCACTTCCTCCTCCTGAGCTGCTCCACTTTTAAGGTCATGTGATTTTTCAATCTATATTTCCTCCTAAATTGTTCCATTGGGCCCTGTTCTAATATCTTCATCCTCGTTCAATACTTTTGTATTTATTAGGTTGCCATAGATAAAATTTGAAAATTCTTTTGATAAGCTTCCAAATTGTACTTCAAAATTTTTTCATTAGTTCTATGTTGAACCAAATTCTTCTCCAACTTCTTTGTAAAATACTCCTCTGTAACCTCCCACCATTCTTTAAATTTTGCTTCAAAATCCTTCATCTTGTTTTTTATCCTCATCATGGTATGGTATTGCAACATTTGTTCATAATCCTTTAACCTTTTCTTAACACTTATTGGGTCCATACTCTTCTTCTATTTTTGTGCAATCTCTAATTGTGCTTGTAGGTGTTGCAATTCCATAATACTCCTTTTCTGTTGAAAACAATAGGATCAAAGGAGAGATTGCACATTCAAATCACACAAGTATGTGAACAATGCTTGGAGTGAGAGTTCCAACTCTCCTCCAACCTTGCTCTTTATTCCCTTCCATGTACC
>Ga0116227_10010544_pt1 | contig 16069 bp, 13 predicted proteins | sample S1TSphgellanicum_FD_89693 | JGI IMG/M metagenome (GOLD analysis project Ga0116227, IMG submission 89693) | Host-associated microbial communities from peat moss isolated from Minnesota, USA - S1T2_Fb - Sphagnum magellanicum MG | ecosystem: Host-associated > Plants > Peat moss > Unclassified... | reverse complement strand
CGGTGTCTTTGAAATAATTTGCATGTTCCATTTTTTGAGAATCTGCGACGAAGCAATCTTTCATTGTAATCAATCCGTTTTGCACAATTCTGAGTGCCATTTTGCCTCTTATTTTTTCAACTGTAAATCCGGGCGTATCCTTTTCAACAATAAATCCTTTCACTTGATTATCGTCTAAATCTCTTGCCCAAATAATAATGACATCGGCAAAAGTCGCGTTCCCAATCCATTTTTTCTGACCATTCAGAATCCATCCACCTTCTACTTTTTTACAAGTTGTTGTCAATCCGCCAGCTGCTCCTGAACCGACTTCTGGTTCCGTCAATCCAAATGCGCCAATCAAATCGAATTGTTGCATTCCGGGAAGATATTTTTGTTTCTGTTCTTCGGAACCGCACATATAAATGGAGCCCATCGACAAGCCGGACTGAACACCGAAAAATGTTGCCAATGAAGCATCAACTCTGGCGATTTCCATTTCTATAACGCCTTCCATCAGGAAAGGTAAATTCGGGCAACCGTAACCTTCGTAAGTGACGCCGCAAAGATTTAGTTTTTTAAATTTTGGGATGAGTTCGTGTGGAAAATCGTCGTGAAGCCAATAATCGTTGACCAGAGGTTTTGCTTCTTTCTCCATAAACTCACGGACTTTAAGCTGGATGTCTCTTTGCTCGTCCGTTAACTTTAAATGCAGTTCATAAAAATCGCCGTTGATTGGTGGTAATTCTCTTTTCTTTCCTGAAGAATCTAACATTTTTGTCAATCCTTTGATTTGATTTTCATCGAGTTTTGAGAACTGATTCATCAGTTTTGGAAGGTCAACTTTTTCAGATATTTTGGAAATTTGCTCTATATCGATATGTTTGAGAAGATTAAAAATCCCTTTAATTTTGGAAATAGTACCACTCATAGATTCTGTTTTCTAGTAGAATGCAAAGAATATTCCTAAATAATTATCCGTTTTTAAGAAACTCCAATTCTATTTCGGTTCCCTGATCAATAACTGTGTTTACTTTTATTGTACAATTCACGGCAAGCGCCATTTCCCTTACAAGATGCAGACCCAATCCTGACTTCCCGCGCAATTCATTTTCTTCTGTATACAAGGCACTAAAATTAGATTTTTCTGTACCTGTCCCATTATCAGTAATTTTTAAAATTAGGTTTTTTTCTGTGGAAAAAGCCGTCCAGTAAATATTGGGGTTATCGACATTACTCGTTGCTTTTATAGCATTGGATGTCAGGTTTCTGATGATAGTTTTAAGATAGTTTTCGTCTGTTATCAGGAAAATATCTTCCGGAATATCAATAATGATTTTTCCTTCTCCATCTATTTTGTAATGCTGCATCAGGTCATTAAAAAGTCTATTGAGCATTATCTTATCAAGGTCTAATTTAAAATGCCGCATCTGTCCTTTGCTCCACAGCAGCAAATCTTCCATCGTGACCAGCAGGTTTTCCGCCACATTAATGGTTTGAGATTCTAAGCGGTTTTTGGTTTTTTCATCCAAAGCAAAATCTTTATTCTGAGAGAGCTTCAGTAATTTTATAACGTTAGAAATGGGTGCTCTCAGGTCGTGGTTCAGAATATTAAAAAATTGGTTTTTGACATCATTTGCTGATTTCAGTTCCTGGTTAAGCTTTGATAATTCCCGGTTATTTTTCTTTTGATTCTGATTTTGGAAGATAAGCATTCCTCCAATGACCAAAAGCAGGAATATCCCAAATATATAAAACCATATTTTCTTTTTATTTTCTTTTAAGGTCGCATCTTTTATAGCAATTTTTTTATCATTCTGCATCCTTATAGAATCTTCTCTTTTAGTAAATTCAAAGGCTAATTCTTTGCTTGTAAACTCCTTAAGCTTTTCCTCGTTAAACAAACTATCCTTATAATAAGAATGCTGCTTGAAGGTTTCTAATGCTGCTTTATATAATCCTCGTTCTGTATAAGCTTCTGATAAGTTTTTTGTATATTCCTGATAGGACTGGATATTTTTTGTTTTTTTGAATATCTTCACAGACTTCTCTAAAAAATCTATTGCTTTTTGACTAAATATTTTCTTCTGATTTTGATCAGATTGCTTCTGACTTTTTAATAAATAAACCCTTCCAAGATCACCATAACAAAATGCTATAACTTCCTGATTTCCTATTTTTTCACCTAAATCCAAAGCTGAAAAATGAAATATCTCGGCTTGTTTTATTTGTTTCGATTTGAGATAAATATCACCCAGACTACAATAATTTTTGGCCAGAAGAAATTGATTACCTATTTTTTTATTGATCAGCAAAGATTCTTTGTAATATTTTTCAGCATTTCTAAAATCTCCACTTTCAAAATAATACATTCCGAGATTTGTTAAAGCTGTAGAATAAAAAACATTTTCTGTGTAATGAGCCTTTTGAAAAGTCTTTACAGATTCCTGATTATATCTCAAGGATTTTTTTAGATCTTTCTGATAATATTAAAGTGTTCCAATATTATCTTTTACCTGAGCAATCCCAACTAAGTTATGATCTGCTTCGTATTGCCTGAGAGCAGAATTATAAGATTCCAAAGCTTTTCCATATTGTCCAAGGCTAAAGTAAACTGATCCGATCGCCGATTCTATATTAGAAGCCGCTTTTTTATTTTTTAATTGATTGTAAATCTTTTTTGAATGATTGTAATATTCCAAGGCCAATTTATAATCTCCTTTATAATAATATAATGCCCCGATGTTGTATAATGATTTTGCAGAACCTTCTTTATAAGAAATTTTATCCGCTGATTCTAAAGCTTTCTCAGCATATTCCAATCCTTTTCCTATCTGACTGTATCTCAACACGCTAGCAATTTCATTCATCAGATCTACTTTCTGTTTCTCAGACTTGCTTTGGCTCAGTTTTAATTTTAAAGATTCAGTACTTTCTTCTTTTTCCTGTCCTCCAACAAAACTAAAAGCAAACAAAAAAATTAAAATTGATAATATGTTGATGATTTTATAATACATTTCGTTTTGCCGACACTGTTTTTTTAGTTTAATTGTAAAAATACTTATTAATGTTTATTAATAATATTTTTATTTATTAACATACTGATAAGGTTTTTGCTGTTCATCAATTTAAAAAGCTGTTCATCAATTATATTTTTTTAATCAAAAATCTCCATTTAATATTACATTAAATAAATATTAATCTTATGAAAAGAATTTTACTTTTTGGTGCTATCTTTCTTAGTGGGCTATCCTTCGTGAATGCTCAAAGCAAGCCGACATTGGTTTGGGACAAGCATTTTGGCGGCAGCGACGATGATGCAGGATACAGAATAGAAAAAACTGCAGACGGCGGTTATATTTTAGGAGGTCAATCTTCATCAATTGATATTGATGTTTACGGAACTCATATCGGAAACCCCGATTTACCAATCCATGATCTATGGCTTGTAAAATTGGATGCTAATTTCAATATTACTTGGGCAAAAACTTTTGGAGGAACAGGTTTTGATGACTTTTATGATATGGTCCAAACCACAGATGGCGGTTATGCAATGGTGGCATACACAGATTCCTATGATGGTGATGTGACTGATAATCACGGTGATCCCAACGATTATTATGGAGATGCCTGGGTTGTAAAAGTAGACAAGGATGGTAACAAACAATGGGCAAAAGCTTTAGGCGGATTAAAAGGTGATATCCTAAGAAGTGTTACTAAAGATCAAAATGGAAATCTTATTATCGCAGGTACAACTAATTCTGAAGATGGAGATATTACAGCACCATTAAAGGGAAACTCAGATCTTTGGATTGTAAAAATGGATAATAGTGGGAATCTTTTATCATCCAGAACCTACGGTGGCAGCTCTCTGGACGAGGCATACAGTGTTCAAATGTTAGCAAGCGGGAACTACATTGTTTCTGGAAGAACATATTCCGGTAACGGTGATGTGACCAATCACTATGGAACACCCGGCATGGATTCTGACATCTGGCTGGTAGAATTCAACCCGGCAGGAGATATTGTCTGGCAAAAGTCTTACGGAAGCTCTTCCAATGACAATGCATGGAAAGTATTATCTACAAGCGACGGCGGATTATTAGTTGGAGGTGTGGCTTTTGGAAATGATGGAACCGTTACAGAAAACACCATTGGAAGCACCGATTTTTATGTGATGAAGTTGGACGCACAGCGCAATATTCAATGGCAAAAAAAATATGGTGGTACGGCAAATGACAATTTGTTTAATATGATCACCACGCCTGATAATAACTTCTTATTGATTGGAAGCAGCATTTCCAAGAACAATGATATTACCAATAATTATGGTGATTTCGATATTTGGATTGTTAAGATCAATCAGCAGGGTAATATGATATGGCAAAAAAACCTGGGTAGTTCTACCTCCGACAGTTCCAGAGATGCTTTATATCTTGATGATGAAAATCTTCTGGTTTTTGGATATACCTCGCAAGCCGACAATGATGTTACCAGCAATTATGGCTTAGGAGATTTCTGGCTGGCAAAATTAGAAGATAAAAAATTGGGAGTTTCCGATATTAACAAGGCAAAAGTGAAAATCTATCCAAATCCTACTTCTGATTTTATTAATATCACAAATTATTCTGAAAAAGAAATCCGCCATGCAGAATTATATGACCTGTCGGGAAAACTAATGAATCAGGTAAAATTAGAAAATGGCAGAATGGATCTAAGAAATATCAACTCAGGAATATATCTGTTAAAAATGGCAGACAGCAACAATAACATTACCACGCATCAGATTATCAAAAAATAATTCTTCATTTTTATTTAAAATTAAACTGTCCAAAATTTTTGGGCAGTTTTTTTATTTAAGATGGTTCAGGCTTTCTTTATAACTCCTTCCTATTGGGATTACAACATCATCTGTCAGAATCATTTCTTTAGAATTAATACCCATTATACAGTCTGGATTAACAGCATAGCTTTTATGAATTCGCAAAAAACCCTGAAAATTAAATTCTTTGAGTAAAGTTCCAAGATTCACCAAAACATAATGTTTGTCGGTCTTGGTAACTATCAATGTATAGTTCTGAAATGCATTCAGGTATAAAATTTCTTTCAGAAAAACTTTCACTTTCTTATGCCCTTCTTTTATAAATAAAAAATTTTTCTCTTCCTCAGTTTCATACTGAATCGCCTTTGTACGAAGCATCATATACTCTCTGATCCTATTAACACAAAGAGAAAATCGTTCAAAAGAATAGGGTTTCAGCAGATAATCCAAAGTTTCCAATTCAAAACTCTCCAAAGCAAATTCCGGATGATCCGTCGCAAAAATACAGATCGGAACTTGTTTTGCCTTTTTACGGAGTTCCAGTCCGCTCATATCCGGCATATCGATATCAAGAAAAAGAATATCAACTTCATTTTTTTCAATCAGATCCAGTGCCTCATTCGCATCAGAACATACACCAACAATTTCCAAGTCAGGAAACTTCGCCAGATAACTCGTTATCGTCAACCGATCCAGTTCATTATCATCAGCAACAATACATCGATAAGAGTTCATAAAATTTTTTATCGAATTTAATCATTTTTTGTTGTATAAAACCAATCTGAAAACCCTCTCAATACGAATATCTCAGATTACAAATCATCAAAATGATTTTACAAAACATTAATTATCAAATAATTACAATAGAGAAATGAATTTACAAATATTATCTGACTGATATGCAGAACTATCTGCATTTGTATTTATCAATTTTGGATAATGAATCTCAAGAAAATAATCAATTATAAAAATTGCTTGAGATTCCAAACAACGATAAATAATAAATCAAAATATGTTCACAATGAAAACAAAAATCTTATCCATTAGCTTAATTGCAATACTTTTAATCGGGTGTAAAAAAGGAGAATCCGCTTATGCAACCGCAGATAGCGCAGCGGTAATCTCAGACAGTATTTCTGTGGCAGCGACTCAAAATATTGAAGGTAAGCAGTTTGTTAAAACTGCCGAAGTGGACATGGAAGTTAAGGATGTTTATGATGCTACAATTTCGATTGAGAAGCATCTGCAATCTCTTGGTGGATTCGTGACGAAAAGCAGAATGGAAGCGCAGACGTTATCGGAAGATACTTACAATACGTCCGATGAATCATCGATATTGATTAGAAAATTTCAGAATCACAACAAGATGCAGGTAAGAGTTCCGACTGAGAAATTGGGAGAGTTTTTAGATTTTATTAATGATAAAAAAATATTTCTCAATTCCAGAATTATCTCTGCAGAAGATGTTACCGCAAACATCAAATTGTCTAAAATGGAAGCCGAAAGACAGTCGAAAACCAGCACCAATATTTCTCAGTTGAAAGCCGGAAAAGATAAGGTGAATCTTGATGATAAAAATATGTCTCAAGCTAATGTTCAGAAATATTCTGACGAAATTCTTGCCGATAATCTGAAATTCTCAACAGTAGATATTTTCATCCAAGAACCAAAAATGAGCGTTGCAAAAATCCCTATCATCAATACCAAAAATATTGATAATGAGTACAAATACAATTTCTTTTTTGATGTGAAAAATGCTTTTGTAGAAGGCTTTTATCTGATTCAGCAGATTTTTGTTTTTCTGATTTCTATCTGGCCTATTATTTTGATTGGAGGATTGATGTTTTACTTTTTAAAAAAAAGAAAAGCATTTGTGAAAAGTGAGAAATAAGTTTTTATTGCAAAATTTAATACTAAATATTTAAAAGTCGCAAAGTTTAATTTGCGACTTTTATCAGTGTTAGGGTAAAATAATTGAGTCTTTACGTTTGGATAATTTTTATTTCCTAATTTTGCAAAATGATGCTGAGAAAACTGCAATTGATATTAATGATTTTCTGTTTGGGGATTTTTGTATTTCCGAAAGAGAATTTTAATGTCCAATTGACCCAGACTTCTTGTTGTGAAATTCAGAAAGAAAATTCTGACTGCTGCAAAAAAGAAGAGAAAAAATCAGATTCTTGCCATCACGACTCCAAAAAGGAAAAAGATTGCAAAGATAATTGCACCACCTGCAAAACCTGCAATTCGGGATTTGTTTTTTCTGTTGTTCTGAATAATTTTGACAACAAATTGAAAACGCCCGTTTTCGAAATCAACAATCTATTTTCTTACTATTCACAATCGCCTCTTGCGAGAACTTTCAACATCTGGCAGCCGCCTAAACTTGGTTAATTTTATTTAATTTTTATCGTTGATTAAGCAAATATTGCAGATTTTTTCTGAAATTTAATCTGCTAAATCCGTAAAATCTGCGAGAATATAAATTCAAAGATTTATTTAAAAATCTTAATTCAATCAAATTAATCAAAATGAATACAATCATAAAATCAGGAATCTTATTCCTTTCAATATTTCTATTTTCAAATTTTTCTGCCCAAACCAAAACCTTTAAAGCAAAAGTAGAAGGCAACTGCGGAATGTGCAAAGAACGAATCGAAACAGCTGTTAAAGCAGACAAAAATGTAAAATCTGCCGACTGGAGTATGAGCAAAAAAGTTTTAACTGTAAGTTATGACGCTTCCAAAACAGATCAAAAATCGATTCTGAAAAGTGTTGCAGAAGTTGGTCACGACAACGAAATGTTCCGAGCATCTGACAAAGTCTATGATGACCTGGATGCTTGTTGTCAATACGACCGTCCCGACAACAGCAAAAAGTTGGCGAAAAATGCTGATACAAAACAACAAGTCTGCGAGCTTAAGTAATTAATTTAAATTTTTGACGATGAATTATTTAAGTAGAAAACTTATGTTTTCTGTGCTGCTCGTTTGCTCCGTATTTTCGTTTGCGCAAACCGTTACAGAACAGTTTTTGGTAAAGGGAAATTGCAATATGTGCAAAGAACGAATCGAAAAAACAGCAATAAAAGCCGGTGCAACAACCGCAAATTGGACTGCAGAGAATCAGACTTTGACAATGACTCTGGACGAATCTAAAGTGTCTTGCGTCAATATTCTGAAAGAAATTGTAGATGTCGGTCACGATAATGAGAAATTCAAAGCACCGGACGAATCCTATAAAAAATTGCCGCCTTGCTGCGAATATACCAGAGATTCTGATGAATCTGACAAAAAAACGAATCAGATTGAAGGTGTAAAACTGACGAGAGAAAAAGAAGCGACTGCAATCAGCAAAAAAGAAGCTGGATTAGTTTTCAATATCAGCTCCAAAGAATTGCTGAAAGCCGCTTGTTGTAATCTTTCTGAAAGTTTTGAAACTAATGCGACTGTGGATGTTTCATTCAGTAATGCCGTGACAGGAACCAAGCAACTTAAAATGCTAGGACTTGACCAAAAATACACGCTTCTGACGAAAGAACAATTACCGGAAATCCGTGGTTTGGCTTCGGCTTATGGATTGAACTTCATTCCGGGAAAATGGATTGGTGGAATTCAATTGACGAAAGGCGGAAGTACAGTTGTAAACGGTTACGAAAGTATTACCGGACAAATCAATACCGAACTTTTAAAGGCCAAGGATGATAATAAAAAAGCAGAAACAGAAATCAATTTATTTTCAGATAACAACGGCCGTGTTGAAGCCAATGTAACGAGCACTTCTCCGATTTCTGACAAATGGAATCAAAGTGTTTTGTTACACGGAAACGGAACTTTCGGTGACACAGATATGAATGATGACGGCTTTCTCGATAGACCAAAAGGTAGTCAGTTAAATGTAGCTTATTTGGTGAATTATAATGATTTGGAAGACTCGGGATTCGCTTCGCACTTTGGAATTAATTTTTTGAAAGATGAGCGAACTGCGGGACAAATTGGATTTAATAAAAGGATTCCACAAAAAGACCAATCGCTTTATGGTGTTGGAATTGATATTTCGAGATTTCAGTTGTGGAACAAAACAGGCTATGTTTTCAAAGGGAAACCTTATCAGAGTTTGGGCTGGATGAATCAACTGACTTATCATCAACAAGATAGCTTTTTCGGATTGAGAAATTATTTTGGGAAAGAAACTTCTTATTATTCCAATTTGATTTTCGAAAGCATCATCGGAAATACAAACAATAAATATAAAGTTGGAGCGAGTTTCCTTTATGACAAGTACGATGAAGATTATCTTTTGGACAATTACAAGAGAACCGAAGCGGTTCCAGGATTGTTCGCTGAATATACTTTGACAGGCGAAAAATTCACTTTAGTAACGGGCGCTCGTGTGGATTTTCATAATCTTGCAGGAACACAGTTTACGCCGAGAATGAATTTCAAATATGATTTGACGCCGAAAACGATTTTCAGAATTTCAGCTGGAAGAGGTTTCCGAACTGCGAATATCTTTGCGGAAAGTCAGGCTTATTTTGCTTCGAATCGAGAAATTCAAGTCATCAATAATGGCGGAGAAATTTATGGTTTGAAACCAGAAATCGCTTGGAATTATGGTGTGAGTCTTCAGCAGGAATTCAAATTATTTGGAAGAAAATCCAGTATTTTAGCTGATTTTTTCAGAACCGATTTCCAAAATCAAGTGGTGACGGATTTGGATGAATCTGCACAGAAAATCTTGTTCTACAATCTTGAAGGAAAATCATTTGCAAACAGTTTCCAGACGCAATGGGATTTTCAGCCAGTGAAAAACTTGGAATTCAGAATTGCTTATAAATATTACGATGTTGCTTTGGATTATTTGAGTGGATTGAAAAAAGTGCCGTTTATGGCGAAACACAGAGGATTTGCAAACTTGGCTTATTCAACTAATAAAACGGAGAAAGGCAGATTCTGGAGTTTTGATACGACATTAAATTTAGTTGGAAAACAAAGACTTCCAAACACAAAATCCAATCCTGCAGAGTTTCAGATTGGAGATTATTCGCCAAGTTATTCTACTTTGAATGCTCAGATTTCAAGGAATTTTTCTGAGAAAATCAGAGTTTATTTGGGTGGAGAGAATTTAACCGGTTATCAGCAAAAAGTTGCGATTCTGGATGCAGGTAATCCATTCGGAAATTACTTTGACGGCGGAATGGTTTACGCACCTGTGATGAAGCAGAATTTCTATGTTGGTGTGGATTTAAAATTTTAAAAATTTTAGGAATATTAATAAAAAACCTCGCCAGATTTGGCGAGGTTTTTTTTTACTGATTGTCTTTGTTATAAAATTCGGTCATCAATTTATTCGCTTTTTCAAAATCATTTTCTGAGACTTTGAGCTGAACACCGCCACTTGTTGTGTTGAACAAATTGTAAGTATTAGCTAAAATATTCCCGAAGACAAACGCTTCAACTTCATTGGTTTCCAGGAAAATCTTGAGCATTTCCGCCTCTATTTCGGTGTTGAATATTTTGAGTGTGACTAATTCCATATTATTTTTATTAATAAAATTATAGCCTGTTGGCATTTTCGTTGACCGCTTTTTCCTTGTAATTTGATTTTTTCAGTTTTCCAAAGTTATATTTCGCAGCAATCGATACGGTTGGAGTATTGCCAAAAAAGGTGCCAGTTGAAGCGATTTTGTCATAAGACATTTTTTGGATGTAATTCATTTGATTGAAAACATCATTGTAACGAACGGTAAAATCAAAATCGGAAACGGAAGACATTAAACCAAGATTGACAAGACACATTGCATTATTTTCATACAAGCCTTCCACACGTTTTGTGATGTAAGAACCATCCAGCAAGACGGATAAATATTTCCAGACATTCACAGTATTGTTGGTGGAAAAATAAACGTAAGGTGTCGATTTTTTCAGGACCGCCAACGAATCTTCGACTTTGTCATAATTGACGGAAAGACTGTTCTGAGAAGTCCATTTTTTTCCTTGAAAAGGAACATCCACACCCAAAGAAACGCCCGACTCCTTATCAAAATTGACGGCGGTGAACTTCGAAATATTTCTGTCATCATCATAAACCAACGTGTAGCCCAATGGATTTTTACTCGTGTAAGCAGACGCGTTGACGGATATTTTATTGAGATTCGTCGTGAAAGTAAGCGTGTTGGTGTAAGTTGGAATCAAATCCGGATTGCCCTGATACTCAATATACGGACTTCCGTACAAACCACCAGAAGCCAGATTGCCATAATTGGGCCGGGAAATGCTTTTCCTGAAATTCAAAGCATAATCGTACTTGTCATTTTGCTTAAAACTTATTTCAGCATTTGGAAACCAATCCAAATAATCTCTCTTGATTTTAATATCGTTTTCCAATTTATCAAAGCCTTCCGCATTGGTCGTTTCGGTTCGCAAACCTCCGCTGACATTCCATTTGGCTGCAGTTACGGCAAGGTTCATATAACCTGCGACATTGGATTCTTTGAAAAGATATTGATAATACTCCGGACTTGGATTGTTTTGGTAATTCGTTGTGTTATTGGTATTGGTTTCTGCCTTTGTATAGCTCGCTCCCAACTCAAAAAGATAATTTTCACTCAATTTTTTTTCGATATCAATTCTTCCGGAATATACATTTCCGGAATACAATTGTCGGCGAGATTGATTAAATTCATAACCTTCATTATTAGTGTTATTGAAAAAAGTATAATCTACATTATCGCTCTCTCTTTTGTACTGAAATCCCGTCAGAATATCTGTGTCCCAATCTGTTAATTTCTTTTTATAATTAAAAATAGAATTGATGGTTGAGCGTTTTCTGTTTTGCTGATTCAGCGTTTTTACATCCTTGGAATTTCCATTTTCTGAGTAGAAAGTATTGGTATTGTTATCGCCCTTGTCTGGCCGGAAATTCCCATTTAAAGTGACTGTAATGTAGTCACCATCGTCATTCAGTTCCTGATACAAGCTCGCTCCAAAAATAGTTTGTGGCCGTTTTGTAATCGATTTTATCACATAATCGGAACTAATATTTTTACTCGGAACCGAATAATCAAAACCGTTGCTTTCCCAATGGTTGATTTGGTTGTAGGCCGTATTCAGTTTCCATTCGGTCTTATTTTTCTTTTGTTGAAAATTAACTGCAAAATAATTGCTAAAACGTTTTTGGAAAGTCGCTGTTTCAGAAACGCTAAGTTGCGAACCGTCCTTTCTGCTTTTTTTAAGATTGACTTTTATAACCGCTTTTCCTTCGGATTCATATTTGACAGAAGGATTTCTGATGATTTCTACAGACTTGATATCGTCCACCGGAATGGCAGACAAAGTCGCAAAATCCACTCTTTGATTGTCCACATACAACAATGGCGTTCCTTTTCCGACAAATGACAAGCCTTCGCCGTTGGCATCCACCATCACAAAAGGCAATTTCGATAATAAGTCAGTCGATGTCGGCAATTTGTTCAAAGCAGAATTCGCGACATCCAACGTGATATTTCCTTTTTCTACCTTGAAATTATTTTTCTTAGCGGTAAGTTTTACTTCTTCAATTTTTTGACTTTTCGGTTCAAAAGAGATGGAGAGCTCCAGATTATTTTCCAGATAAAAAGGTTTTTCATTCTGAATCGTTTCGTCTGATGACAACTGAAGATGATAATTTTCCGACTTCAATTGGTCAAATTCAAACTTCGAATCTTGGGCGATTGTTGTTTTTAATAACTGATTATCAGCATCAAGCAGATAGACTGCAATCGGTAGTGAGATTTTTTCTTGGTTTGAATTAATGATAAAACCTTCAATCTTAAGATTTTGCTGAGCAGAGAAAACAGTTGAGATGAGAAGGAAAAACAGTAAAATGCTTTTTGTCATTGGTAATCAGTTTTTGAATGTTTGTTTTAGTTAAAACAATCGGCACCTTTGTTTTATTACATTCCTAGCAAAAAAACAATATCCCAAAAACTTTTGCAACTTACATTCTCTTCAAAATCTCCTGATTGATTTCATTAATCAACTCCGGACCTTCGTAGATAAATCCTGTATAAAGCTGAACAAGACTCGCTCCCGCATCTAATTTTTCTAACGCATCTTGCGCCGTATGAATTCCGCCAACACCGATGATTGGGAAAGCTTTTCCACTTTTTTCAGATAGAAATCTAATAACTTCTGTCGAACGTTTTGTCAATGGTTTTCCCGAAAGTCCGCCAGTTTCGGTTTTGTTTTCTGAGATTAAATTTTCTCTCGACAAAGTCGTATTCGTTGCGATTACGCCAGCAATTTGAGTTTCTTTGATGATATCAATAATATCAAAAAGCTGCTCATCTGTCAAATCTGGTGCGATTTTCAAAAGGATTGGCTTTTGTTTGGGCTTTTCGAGATTGAGGTTCTGAAGTGTTGACAACAATTCTGTCAAAGGTTTTTTGTCCTGAAGTTCGCGGAGATTTGGTGTATTTGGCGAACTTACATTCACGACGAAATAATCAACGTAAGGAAATAATTTCTCGAAACAGATTTTGTAATCGTTGACGGCTTCTTCGTTTGGCGTCACTTTATTCTTTCCGATATTTCCGCCAATAAGAACATTTTTATTTTTCTTCAATCTTTCGATGGCTTCGTCCACGCCACCATTATTGAAACCCATTCTGTTGATGATTGCAGAATCTTCTTTCAGTCTGAACAATCGTTTTTTATCATTTCCAGCCTGAGCTTTCGGCGTCAACGTTCCGATTTCGATGAATCCAAATCCGAGGTCAGAAAGTTCATTGAAGAGTTTTGCGTCTTTATCAAAACCTGCGGCCAAACCAACCGGATTTTTGAATTTCAATCCGAAAACTTCACGTTCCAGACGTTTGTCAACAATTGGTTTTGGTAAAAATAATTTGGCCAGAAAACCGAAATTCTTCAAAGCAGAAAAGGTAAAATGATGAACTTCTTCTGGGTCGAATTTGAAAAGAATCGGGCGGATAATGCGTTTGTACATCGGAGAAAAGTTTTACAAAAATAACGATTTTTGTAGAGTAATGATAGATTCTTTAAAATCAGTTGAAAAATTATTGTAACATTTTTTATTTACTTTCCTCTAAACTCCAAAAGGTCAAATGCAGAATTTAAACTTCGAAGAAATTTATCACGAATACTGGAAAAGGATCTTCCGTCTTTGCATGGGTTATGTAAATGATGATGAATTGGCAAAGGATCTTTGTCAGGAGACTTTTGTAGCTGTTTTCCAACAATTACCAAAGTTTCGACAAGAATCTGCAGTTGGAACTTGGATTTACAGGATTGCGACAAATATCTGTCTAAGGCAAATCAATATCCAAAAACGGATGCCTAAAAGCGAATTGCCTTATCAGATCAAAGATAACTCCGAACAAGATAATAAAATAGAGCAGGATAAAATGACAGATCTTCTGTACCAATTTATTTCTGAATTACCAGAGTTGGAAAGAATTATTATTTCCTTGGAACTTGAAAATATGAAACAGGCAGAAATTGCCGAAGTTGTAGGAATTTCTGCAGCAAACGCAAGAGTCAAAATACACAGAATCAAAGAAAAATTAACCGAAAAATTTAAGAATTATGCAAACAGATAATATTAATTTCCAGGATATTTGGAATAAAAAAAGTGCGGAAATTCCTAACATCAAAGAGATAAAATCCACTGCTGACAAATATAAGAAGAAACAATTACGATCTACAATCTGTCATATGCTCAGTCTTTCCGTTTCGGCTGTAATGATTATTTTCATTTGGAATGTGATTGATTTTAAAATGGTTACAACAAGTTTGGGAATTATTTTGATTCTTGTAGCTTTGGCTTTGTACATTTATTTGTTTTCTCAGAATGTCAATGTCATTCGGAAAATCAATCCTTCGACCAGCAATCAGGAATATTTGGCTTCATTGAAAAAATTACAGCATCAGCAAATCTATATGCAGACAAAAGGAATCAGTATTTACTATGTTTTATTGACTGCCGGTTTTGCCTTTTATTTCTATGAATTTGCGCTTAGAATGTCAACTTTAGGCGGAATATTGGCTTATGGATTAACCTTTCTTTGGTTGGCAATTGCCTGGTTTTTCCTAAGACCAAGACAAATCAAAAAACAAAATGCAAAAATATCAAAAGTGATAGATTCTTTGGAATTGATTGAAAGAGATTTAGAAGAATAAAAATGTTGCGAAAAATTTGCTCTAAAATTCTTATTTTTGCACTTCAATTAAACTAAATATGGCAAAGCAAGAAGATGTTTTCAAGAAAGTGATTTCTCACGCAAAGGAATATGGTTTTATTTTCCCAAGTTCTGAGATCTATGACGGACTTTCTGCAATCTACGATTACGGACAAAACGGTGCGGAACTGAAAAATAACATCAAACAATACTGGTGGAAAGCGATGGTTCAGCTGAACGAAAACATCGTGGGCATCGACTCTGCCATCTTTATGCATCCAACGATCTGGAAAGCTTCCGGACACGTAGACGCATTCAACGATCCATTGATCGACAATAAGGATTCTAAAAAACGTTTCCGTGCAGATGTTTTGGTGGAAGATTACTGCCTGAAAATTGAAGACAAGGAAAATAAAGAAATAGAAAAAGCAGCCAAGAGATTTGGTAACGCTTTCAACAAAGCTGAATTTGAAGCTACAAATCCAAAAGTGTTAGAATATCGTGCAAAAAGAGCGGCTATTCTTACAAGATTGGCGAAATCTCTTGAAACTGAAAATCTTGCTGATGTAAAAGCTTTGATTGAGGAATTGGAAATTGCTGATCCTGATACAGGTTCTAAAAACTGGACGGAAGTTCGACAATTCAACCTGATGTTTGGAACTAAACTGGGTGCTTCTGCTGATACGGCGACTGACTTATATTTGAGACCGGAAACAGCTCAGGGGATTTTTGTGAATTACCTTAATGTTCAGAAAACTTCCAGACATAAATTACCATTCGGGATTGCACAAATTGGAAAAGCATTTAGAAATGAGATTGTTGCGAGACAGTTTATCTTCCGAATGAGAGAATTTGAGCAAATGGAAATGCAATATTTTGTAGCGCCTGGAACGGAGCTTGAATTCTACGAACAATGGAAAACAAAACGTCTTAACTGGCATTTGGCTCTTGGATTGGGTTCAGAAAATTACCGTTTCCACGACCACGAGAAATTGGCGCATTATGCCAATGCAGCGGCTGATATCGAGTTTAATTTCCCGTTTGGTTTCAAAGAATTGGAGGGAATCCACAGTAGAACTGACTTTGATTTG
>Ga0116227_10010542_pt1 | contig 16073 bp, 9 predicted proteins | sample S1TSphgellanicum_FD_89693 | JGI IMG/M metagenome (GOLD analysis project Ga0116227, IMG submission 89693) | Host-associated microbial communities from peat moss isolated from Minnesota, USA - S1T2_Fb - Sphagnum magellanicum MG | ecosystem: Host-associated > Plants > Peat moss > Unclassified... | reverse complement strand
GGGGGGGTGACATTCATTCCATGACAATATTTCTTGAATTGCTTAGCATTGTTCATGAAAATGATTTCTTAAACAAAATATTAAAAATAATTTTGGTCCCATCATCATATTTTTCCCTACTATCACAATTTCATTATCCATCATTATTAAATAACATTCAAGTTTGAGATATTTAATATTTGGACAATAAATGAAGATGAATATAAATAATTTTGAATTTATTTATTTTCCAATCATGGATGAAATTCATCCATGTAAATTTAACATTCATCTATGGACACATTCATCCATGTAGGTGGATAAAATCACATTAAACTTTGAATTCCAAGCTCAAAGCTCCAAGTTCAGGCTTCACATTCATGCACAAACCAATTTCATGAATCATGATGTTGACAAATAGGACCACATCATCTTGTCATCATGCCATGTCATCATCATGGGAGATTGAATCATTATTAATCACAAAGGTGGATGGTTCTTGCAACTAATTAACTAATGAACGAAATTTGAAAAATTATATGATAATTGCTAAAAAAAATCAACAAGTTGTCATACTGACTACATTTGCAAAACCTTGATGCCATGTGGCATGTTGATGTCTTTTGCCATTACTTGGTGATTGTTATGATTAAATAGGTATGAATGTAATTGAAAAAGACAATAGTCATTTTTGTGTATGGTTTAAAGGATAGGATTTGTTGTAGTGAAGGTAAAGTTTTTGGACATACATCTTGATGCAAAGAGCTACATTAAGGGATTGGACATCATTTCTAACATAGTGACCAACGAATAAATGCCTCATTTTATTCAAAGTAGTGTATGAATCATCATGTTAACTAGTAGTCAAGTATTTTATTAACACGTCATAATGCCAAAACATGTCTTTTATGACTTATACAATTCAACTATAATCATTCTTATAATCATTTATGCCATCTTTTTGTTTTTTCTCCCATTGCAATTCAAGAGGACAAGTCATAAAAAACATGTTTTGGCATTGTACATGTGGAATGCCACATCATCATGTTGTGAAACTAAAAGTCGTTATTCTAGTCGTAAAAGTTAGGGTATTTTTACTTAACTAATTTTAATTTATATGAAGCATATTATTACAATTTCAAGAATAATAATATATTTATCCAAAAAAACCCACTAGTCATCATACTAACTATAGTCGCAAAATCATAACATCACATGACATCTCAATGGCCTTTGCAACTACATAGTGATTTTTGTGACAAAGTAGTTATAATTATAATCTAAAAGGATAGTAGTTGTTTCTTTGATCCATCAAAAAACCCATAATGTGTTGTTGTGTTCGGTTTAATGAAAGATCTTGAATTTTTTGTCCATGGAATTCCCTATACAATTACTTTCATTGTCATATAAAATAGTGTATTGGATTCTATCTACTTTATGTTATTAAGTTGTCCTTGGGTCAAAGATGTCAAAATATTTCATGATTGGGGCTATGTAATACCATTACTATCTAAGTAAGTAATACAATACAACCATACACATTATCAAGAAATTGGGAATATAGACAAAATGACTTAAAATGCGAGTTTATTATGATTTCCATTTTGCAATATTTTATGAAGAAAAATATCTAAATTTTATTATAAAACCAAAGTTGTTCTTGATAGGAACTATAGTTGTACATAAACCAACTAGGTTAAAGTAAACATTTATATATATTCCATCAATATGTGTTGGGTTAATTGAATAGGTATTTGATGTACTTGTTAAATTGGTTTTTGTATTACTTATTCAAATAGCTATACCTCACAATATTTTAAAGTAGCATTTACAAAGACATTATTCTAATTTGAAGTGGGAGAAATGATAATTGATGAAACACTTGTTCATGAAAGAGTTCAAAATCTATGCATTATTGGTTGCACTATCACATAAAAAGAACATGTTGTGAGGCGACTTTTTGTCCCTCTACTCCTGGTTCTATGAGGTGACTATATTTGAAAGTACATATGCTACTAGTGAAGGAAAAAAATGCAAAATGTGTTTTTAGATGTTAAGTTGCGTTTGTAGTTGAAACCAAATAACTTGCCTCCTATGCATCATTTATGATTTAGAATTGATAGATATATTTTTTAGTTCAAACACTCCAAATCCTAGAATTTTTTTGTTAAATTATCATTCATTCACACCAACCTTTAAGGATTCAACACCATGTTCAACTTAGCAACAAACCACCAGTCACTTAAATTATTATTCCTATCACATACATTATTCAATAGTTTGCCTTAATTCATTAGAAATTTAACCACAAGGCACATATGCATACCAAATTCCAATCTCTAAACCCGAACTAGTAAAAAGTTATGCTACTAAACCTAAAAGGGTTTTACGAAGGTAGAAAATTCAATTTGGCTCAGACCATTAGTCACTTAAAATATTACTCTTATCACATATGTTGTACAAATTTGGCTTGATTTAGCTCAGTAGAAAACTAGCTACAAGGCACGTCTGTCTATCAAATTACAAGTTCTGCACCCAAACCAGTAAGAAGTTGTACTACCAAACCTGAGAGGGTTTTATAAAGGTAGAAAGTTTAATTTGGCTTTAGACCTCCAGTCACTCAAATTATTAGTCTTATCACATACATTATTCAAATATGACTTGCTTTAGCTCATTAGAAAATTAACTACAAGACATATCTACCTCCCAAATTGTAGGCTCTGCACCCAAACTAATAAGAAATTGTGCTACCAAACCCGAGAGGGTTTATGAAATTCCTTTAAAATTTCAAGTTCCCAACCCTATCCCTACTCACTTCCATTCTTTCAAAAGTACTACAAACATCCAATCCATTTTCCCTCTTTCCACCATCTATTAAGATTAATCATTCTTCTCCTTCAAAGGAAAATTGAAAGAACAAATATTCTCAAAACTCAAATCGAAAATTATGTTTGGAAAAAAAAAAAACCCGTAATGATCCGAACTTGGTGGCCAATGGAAGGTTTTAATGTTTAGTGGCCTTTGGAAGGTTCTAGTGCTTTGTGGCCAATCGAAGGTTTTAATGTTTGGTGACCCTTGGAAGGTTCAATGTTTAGTGGTTAATGGAGGGTTTTAATGTTTAGTGGCCCTTGAAAGGTTCTAATGTTTGGTGGCCAATGGAGGGTTTTAATGTTTAGTGGCCCTTGAAAGGTTCCAATGTTTAATGACGAATGGAAGGAGAAGGAGAAGCACCTTTTCACCTCTTCCCACTTTCCCTCAACAAATTTTACTTAAACTTTCATTTTTTATATTGATCTTAAGGTTTTACTTTACCATGGTTCTAGGCTTTACTTACAAACTTCCTTCTTTTTCATTGACTTATAAATTACAACCATGCATCTCGATGTAACAAATCCTCCACATATTCATTGTCGATTTAATTTTGATTGAAGATCCCTTTTCCTTTCCTCGAAATTATGGCATCGCGTATGGCCATGTCTTATAGGCCTTAAGCTATACAAATGAATGAAGAACCGGCTCCAAAAGCATCTGTAAATTTGACATTGACGCAACATCCTCGTGATGAAAATCCCAAACCACGAGAGGTGTGCACTCGTCTTGAAGTTGATCCCCCTCGAACTTGGTATTATTGCATTTCCCCAAACTTTCGCACCTTGGTGAATTTGTTACAAGTCGACCCTACTTTTAGTGATGAACTTGAAACTGTCTATGAAAGTTGTTACGAAACTAAAGACACCTCTATCTTTACATGGTCTTCAATTTTTGGCGTTGGACATTATCGTTGGTTACACGGTCCAATTCATCAACTGCTTCCTAATAGCACGGCAGACTATCTAGTTCACACCATTCGACGCATCTTAGATTTCATGTAGTTATGAACTATCATTGTGGCATAGCCTAGGATTCAACATGTAATTATAACTCCTTGTTGAGCTTATCCACAGTCTAAATAAATGTTTCATTCATTATGAAACTCATGTTGCCATTACCATTGTATCACACTATTTATTTTATTGTTAAATTGTTTCGAATTAATCTTATGTTCATAAGGCTTGAAGATTGTTTTATCTCCATTGGACCTTTCATTAACACCTTTTCAACTACTTCATGAGTCTCAAACATCTTTGTTATTCACTAAATACTATAACAAGACCAATGTTTTGTTAAACATCACAAATTTTGGTGTCTACTTCTACCCCTAACCTTCTAAAGATTTTTCACCCCTAATTACGCAATTGAAGTTTTTAAAACTATGGTTATAGTTTTTTATTAAAGAAAACAACCCCCCCATGCAACCATGCACATTCATCATTCCTTATTTCAACATGAAGTTGATAAAAGCCCTTAATAACCTTGCCACACTCGAATATCCCTGATGCAACTCTTAAAAATTGAGACTACCGCGCATGGTTTTGTTAGTATGGCTCACACATGCATGTTGTCTCATGAATTCATGCATGTGAATATGAACAAGAAAAAATATTTCATAATATATTCTAACCATGTCACAAATATATTCTTTAACATAATATTCCAACGTGGAGGAATATTATATGACGTGATAAACATATTATGCTATATTGGAAAAATATTCCAATATTTTGCCATGTCATTCACTTAGTATACGTCATCAAGCACAATTGCCACCCCCTCAATCTTCCTGAAGTATATGAAATCATCGTTGACACTAGAAATTTTTTTAATAAAAAATTCAAATGATGCACAAGGTTTAGGAATTTGTATTTGTTACAAAATAGGTGGTTGATCTCAAGTTCAACATAAGTGTAAAACAAAGTTGTCCACAAAAATGACAAAAATTCTATTTTTACCAAAAAATGTTTAGTTTTAAAAAGGTGATTAAATAGGATTATGTTATATACAACATAAAAATCATATGACGAAAGATATTTTAGCCATTCAAATCACATTAATGTGAAATGACCCTTGTTACAAGAGAATGTGAAAAATTGAATTTTGCAAATGTATCCTAGATTGTAAGATAATTAGGAATGGTCATCAATGTACGAATGTAAGAAAAGAACATTTAGCAAAATAACTTTCAATCTAAAATTTAAATATCGTTGTGATGAAATCCAACATGTTTGTGGTTGTTGTTAGTCATATTAGTAAACTATTAATTATATATTTTGGTACAAACCAAGTTGTTATTATTCAAGGAATGGGTATTTAGCTCAAGAGCTTTCATAGCACACATTATTGGTCTAAACGTGAACTCATTTGTTGTGTTGTGAACTTTCTATACAAGTTTGTTGTTTTCAACATCTTTGTTCCACCTTGCAAATATGCCTTGTTGAACTCATAAAAACTTAAACTTGTACCTTGTTGTCATGAAAAAAAAAATGAAGCTTATCGATGCAAAATACCAAATAGAGGTGGGATATTGGACACAAAGGAACTACTTGCAGGATTACAAAATTTATGTTATGGTGATTTGTATTTTTTATCAGGATTTTGTCTCCCAGATTATGTTAGGTTTTCAGAGACAATCCATGGCCAACACACCCCACAAACCGAAGCTATAGTTCATTTGACTCTTGAAGCAGTTTGATTATTTATTAGGATTTATTTTTCAAAATAAATATGAACTCAAAAATGCAATCTTCAAAAAGTGGCCAAAGAACTTTATTCACATGGTGGAGGATTCATATGAATCATTGGCACTTATTTATTGCAAGGTGGCAAATGTATTGGTTTGATCGTCAAAACTGGTCTTGAAACTCCATTTTGAATGGGAGGATCTTAGAACTTAGTAGTGAAAACAAAATGCCAAAAGTTGTGAAAAAATCATCCAAGGCAACAAATAATGACAAACCAAGGGACAATAATAAACCAATTTCGAATGTTGAAAGTTCACCTCAATACTACCAATTACAAGGTCACCCATATAGATAAGGTCTTAGAATCAAATGGTAGTCATAGATTTTGTGATGCATTCCCAAGTCCCTAATTAGACCCAAAATGGGTCTAAGTTACTCAAACAGTGGAATTGTGAAGAACTTAGGGCACGCTCCCAACTTTTAGCACTAGAAGGGGTAGAGGGGCAGGCTAAAGCTCCAGGATGGGACTAGGAAGAGTGACAAGCTATTTACTTACTTGAACTTGCATCAAACCAACCAACAAGTTGGTTAGTTCACATTCTGAAGCACCCTTGGTGCTAGGACAAGCCACAGGTAACCCTAGACTCACAAAACTCACCACGGCCCGAACTCGAGGGAAGCCACCACCTTCCCCCATATAGTATACTATGTGCCTCTCCACGGCACCCACATCCGAATGGCTTTTTGTCTCGAGACTCCCAAAGAGGAGTCCCGAAACTGTCCCGGTTTGGACTCCCGGGATTTTGCAAGGTCATAACTCCTTGCTCAGACCTTCGATTAGGATGAGGTCTAAAACAAACTTGTAGCTCTCCTCAAGAGCTTTCCAATAGGGTATCGCACTCTACCTGCACGCACCGGGGTCGGGTCGATTCTTGACTTTTAGTGGTCAGGAGTCAAACTGCAAGTTTGACTTTCGACCCTTCTTTTTGCCATAACTTGTGCTGAAAATGTTCAAATGGCCCATGCTAGCCCATTTTCGACATCTACACTTTGCTAGCTTTCCAATGATATAAAGAACGCCCCAATGCAAGGTGTTTTGACCCCTACAATTGAACTTTGAAGTTTTAGGAGTCTCGGAGGAGTCCCAAGTCCCAATTTCGGGAATGTGAGTTTCATCCTCACACTCCCTCTAAGTAGGGTTGTGACATCTGGCAGATTGAAAGGATTGTCATGAGCAAGGATATGTAATGCATTAATAACAATGAAATATTGTTTATAGTTGGTGGAAGATGTGTATGGGTGTGGAACTATACATTGTTTGCTTTTGTGAAGTTCAATTAAATAAGGGATAGGAGTCAATATTTATGAACATGGACCATTTATAAAGCAAACAAAATGATCTCAAACTTATGGGTTATAAGATTTAATGGAGTGTTAGAAATAATGAAAATGATTGAAATCAAACAAAGTTTCCTTTAGTTGGAAGGTTGGCACCCATATTGTCAAATGTCAATGACCTACATCAAGATACCATAATGCTTGAATAATTGGCGAAAGGATATTGATATTGATTTCACGTAAAAAATGGTATACATGTTTTAATGTAGTTTATCGTTGTTCTTGATAACTGGTTGAATGTGAAAATAGAAAAGTTTTTTATAAGCACAATAAATGTATGAATGTGTTACATTGTAGGGGTTTAACAAATAATCGTGATGTAAAAAAAAACAATGATGAAAAGGCAAGGAACTATCAATTGTAATATATTAACATGAAGATCATTCTAACAGGATCAATTGAAGAAGAATATGAAGAATTCTTTAACCCAATGGAAAGCCCAAAAAGAAGTCCATCATCCAATTATCATACAAATGCAATGGAAGATTTGATAGAACATTTTGCAAACAATTTCAACTTTCATACCATAAAAAACAATAAAAGCAAAAAATAGATTATAAGCAAAGAGAAATAAATGGGAGAAGAGGGTGTTGAAACTCTTATTATAAATGATGAAAAAGAAGAGGAAACCAATGACCTAGAAACACCAATCATGATAGAAGCTGCCATCCAAGAATTCAAAGCTAGAATGACAATGTATTGAAGTTAGCATATGTGAGAAGTAGTTATGTGTAAAAACTTGTATGGAAGGTTTTTTTTTAAGTTACCATTTTCCACGGAAGCTAGTAAGTGTGTGTTTATGAAAAACACATTATAACCTACTTGTAAAAATAATTCAAGATGTAATTGGACAACCCTAATCCTTCATGTTGAACTTTGCATTTCTCTCTTTGTGGAAGACATTCCCTTGTTTATTTAATGCATACTAGCATATGTTCTTATTGATTTAGAAGGTTTACATTTTAAAACCCATAAAACATACCCAATATGTTTTAAAATAAAAGTTAGTAACATGATTGGCCCAACCCTATGGATCACTACATATTGGCCCTACTAAATAATATGTGAAGCAATATAGTCATGGAAGTAAACTTTTTCAATTTCTCAAATTTCTTGTGCCTATATGGATGTTGACAACAAATCAACACACACACACACACACACAAGATTTGTTTAGTGGCCAAATTGTATAGTGTTTACTACCTTTACCAAATTTTCATGATTCAAAAAACTTATCTACATTCATGATTTTCCATGCTAAACTTTTCAATATTAAATTATTAAATTTCACATCAAGAATCTTAGAGGAGGTTGTCGAAGTTTATTGCTTTGGGGAAGGGGAAGGTAAAGGAATGGTTGCAAATGACATCATTGAGGAAACATAAAAGATATAAAAATAGATTCAAAATCATATCCAACCATTAGTCTCCTTAGTTTGGAGGTAGAGAAGGAAGGGTGTGTCAGATTCCTTGCAAGGACATTTATAAAGACAAATAATTTTTTTTTGAGGAAGTTGGAAAAAAGATTCTTTTGTCTATTTTCTATTTTGTGTGGTTAGGAGTTCAGTTACAAGAAAATTTCAAAATCCCAATGAAATGCAACAAGGTGGTGGGGAATTCCACATATGAACATAGAAACAATGGTAGATGAGTTTTACACATAACAAAAAACTATTTTGAATGAGGAAACAATCAAAATGTTGGTAACATGAATCATTCCCAATAATTTCTAATGTTTTGGGAATGAAATCATTATAGTAAATTGTCAAGTGATTATATTGAAAAAAAATTATTAGCACTTCCTATATTGAAAGTTTAATAGAATTCATAACACAATTACATGGAATCCACCATCCCATGAATTCGTAAATTTTTTTTTGTCGAGAATGAATTGATCATTGCAAACAAGGTAATTATTATACATAAACATTGAATTTAAGTGTGGAAAAGGAGATAGAACTTCACATATTGAAATTTGACCAAAACTTTCCACCCAATTGTAGGATAATGAACAATTGTCATCCACCCCCAAGTTCAATAGACATGGAAGCAAAAGAGACAAACATAGTTCAATCCTAGAAAAAAAAACACCATCAAGGACTATGAACTTCACCCTCATTGTCAATAAAAACAAGAACATGGGGATCATAAAAAGGTACTAAAACAAGAGACAATGGTGAGGATATATTACATATCCACCATGATAGTAGCCCAAGCCTTAGCATGCGGAGCCAATATTGGATTGGTCAAACGACTTTGTTGAAAATGAGGGTGTGTAAAGATGGAATCTCCAAGCTGAATCTCTACAAGAAAAAAATGGATTTAGTTGTTGCAACACAAGTAAGCGATAGTATGAAAAAATTGGAAGAGTTGGAATTAAAAACCTTATTCACAATCTAGAACAATTCATCACTTCTTCTTCATAAGAGAGTTGGGATGAAGACCACATGCAAATGGAATCTTGGACTTGGTTGCATGGGGACTAATAGCAACGATGTGAATACCTCTTAAAAAATGATTTCTTCAAGCTCAAGGGCGAGAATGTTGATGCCAAGCCCTTAACATGCCTCGAATGTTATTCCATGTGGAATAAAATTTTAAAAAAACATGTAATTTCCAACTCAAAAGCAAAGGCCTTTCAAATGTGAAGAGGAAAAAAGTTTTGTAATGACCTGCTCCACAATTCACGTCAACAACTAGGGATCTAGGCCTCTTGAAGCCTCAATAAGTGTCTCCACGGTCCCAATATCTATTTCTTTTGTTGCTTTGAATGGCCTCCCAAAGTTTGATCTTGACATAGTTGTGATCCTTGTGAAATTGTACAAAACATCTTTAAAGGATAGATTGATTCGTTTGCTCATTGAATCAAGTGAAAGGGATCAAAGGCTAAAGTGTGGGTTGTTCCCCATATCAGGATTCGAAACTTTCAATGGCAAGGTAGCCCCGCTCACAAGAGTCTTAGAGAGAAGCAACTATTAACACATTGGAGTGGAATAAGGAAGATAATAAAAGATGAATGCAAAGCAAATTGAATACCTTTCAATGATGGTTTTTGCTACTTGTTTGTAGAAGAGTATTGATCACAATCCACTCCATGTAGATCTTCAAAAAGTAGCTCTCCAAATTAAAAGACTGAATCTCCTTCAAAACATTCAAATCATCTACATGGAAAAGGAGCATGTAATGGTGTGCTCCAATAGTAATGTTTTAGAAAAAAGGATGACAAAATTAATGAAGTTATCAACATTTTGATTCCAAATAGGGATACAAGATGTTGAATCAAAGACATAAGGCATCGACATATTGCTTGGGATATTCATAATCACAAGATCAACCTTCATATTTGGGGAGATCTATAGTGAAAGGAAACCAAAATTCAATTGAAGTTGAACAAACACAAGTTGGAACTTAAGAACAAGAAAACTAAGAAACAAGTGTAGTGGGAGTAAGAGGTCAATTAATGAAAATATTGTTCATTTCAAGAACAAGGAGATCAATAAATCAAAATTCAATGCCAAATTTTGGTGATAGTGAATGCTTCGGGATGGCATCCTCACCAAACTTTAACACTAAGTTTTGGTGGATGGATCACGTCCACCAAAATTTGGTACCAAATTTTTGTGAAAATGACCATCAATTTGGTTGTATTTACCAAAGTTCAGTGGTGAACTTTGGTGAATGGAGCCACTCCTAGTCACCATCAATGGTGCAAACCTTCTATGATTTTCATTTCTAAACATCTGGACAAACCATTTCTCTTCTACCTAAATATCACCAACTTTTTAAAAATGGGTCATGCTCCAAGTACAAGGGAAAAGTTGGGGGACAAATGCCTCCAAATAGCCAAAAATAATATGTCCATGGCCATGTGATAGCCCAATCACTCCATCCACCACGATGGGAATAACGTGAGCTCGCTCTATGGGCATGGACCATGTAGCCTAGATTCTATCTTATCCTTCCAATTTTTAGAAGGTGGCTACATCTTGGCCTTCTATGTTGCCAAAGTAATTGCCCTAAGGTTGAAATAGTAGCAAACAAGTCTACAACTAAAGTTTTACATTAGAGTGAGTAATATTAAACATGGTTGTTAGGGTTTGAACCAAAAAATCATTTTGCTTTTTGAGTTTTAGCTACCCACCTTACTATACCTACCTTAATAAATAATACTACTATGTAGTATTTAGTACTTACCCTAATAAATTATAATGTAATAAACTTCTAATATCCATTCTATTAACTTCTTAAGAATTGGGCATCCTTGTTTTTGGTATTGTGGAGGATGAAAAATGTTTCTCCACTTTGAAGGTCCTTAAGTCTAGCCTCTATAATAGGCTTGGTGTGCATCTACCTTTGGTTGTGAGGACATTTCGGCAAAGATTCTTCACTTTGGCAAATTTCCCATACAAGGAGGCTATTGAATTTTGGATCAGTGAAAACAAATGGTATGGTGATTCATGAATCATGATTCTTGCTGTTGTTGTATCCTTGGAAACTTGACCAAACTTTCAAAGTTGCATGAATCCTTTTAGTTTCCATGATGTTAAGCCATTTTTAAAATTTTGTTACAACTTACAATCTTAACACTTGGATTTGGCATCTTGGATTTGGTAGCTTTAGTGACACTTCTTAGACACATGGGTGATTTTAGTTTTTGGTTTCACAATGCAAATTGTTGCATTTAGGCTATGAGCCTTCCTTGACCCATTTACTTGTTTTGAATTTTAGCTTTTTTAATGTGTAATTTCTAACATTATCAAATATATTTTCTAATTGTAATAACCAATTGTAAATTATAAATATTAAAAATACCTATGTTCTTTTTGTATTTTCAGTTTTGATAAGAGGCATTTGTTATTTTGCATACCACTTATGTTGCAATGGGTAGTTTAAGAGGTTCAATTCTTCCATAAGTGACAAAAACTTAGTCTAAACTAATAAGCGTGCAATGTTTTTTTATTATTGAAAAGTTGTTGATTTTGCAAAATTTAGCTCTATTTAATTTCAATATGGAACCTAAACATCATCAAAGCAAATGTCCATGGAACAAAAAATTGGTGTATTTGTTGCATTTTAATACACTAAAACATTTGTTTTTTCACATCTTATTGAAGATGTTTTTTTTAGTGTAACAATTTTTTTTCACAATCCAAAATATCTATTACCCTTTTAAAAAATTTACATTAAAAACCTTTAGTTGAAACGCTAAAAAAAAAAACCTATGTTGCTAGCTATAATTAGTTTAGTTGATGGCTTGATGCAAGTTTTGCAACATGCCATGGGTTGTTGGTGCAAGTGTAGCTAAACTTTGAAAATGAAAAAAAATGACTGATCTAAACACAAAAGTTGGGGGAAGGAAAATTTTATCTTATAGTGATATGAAATTATTAATCTTTCCAAATTCTTCAAGTCAATGCCCAAAGTGTAGCCTAGTCACCACAATGGAAGTCCATGAAAGGTTAAAAACTTTTACCTTATTCTACCAATTTTTTGAAGAACATAACTAAATAGGAGGTAGAAGAACACACTTGCAAGATTTTGAAAATGGATTAGCCAAGGAAATCACTTCTAGCCTTCAATTTGGTTCTTGTTGAAAAGGGGCCTCTTGGAAACCCTTAGATCCAGGGCAAACTTATCCTTGGGTGGTACCATTAGGAATGCCACACCCCAAATTTCTGCGACCCATTCAACTTCAGAACAACATAGGACCACATAAAGAAAGCTTTTCATTCCAAATTATTTATCAAAAGCTTACCCAAGTCATATAGAATTCAAAAATCTAATTAAAATTTTTTATAAATGTGTTTTAATGTTGAAAATGAATGCATAAGGGGATCCAAGCATGATAAAGTATGCCAAAAATATAGTCCTAAGAAATTTTGATTTCAAAAATAGTCTCTTTTCAACATTAACATTCAAAAAAATATTTAAAACCTATTTAAGTTGCATTTTGAAATCATAGAACACTTCATTGAAATTATTGTAAGTTGAACATAAAGTTTAAAGAATTTATATATAAGAAAAGTGGATGAAAAGTTGTTCTGAATTGGTTGGTTGTTCAAATTTTTCAAAGTAATTTTACATTAAAACTTTGATAGATTATGACTATAATATGAAAAGTTGAAACTATATCCAGACACACTAGGCTTCATCAACTTGAAAATATGATAATTATAAATGATGTTTTCTTTTCATGTACTTATAACTTAATTTTGTAGAATTGTGACAAGTACATTCGAGTACTTGCGTCTCAAAAAATGTACTTAAATGCATATTAAAACATGTTCTTCAACATTATGCAATGAAATTAAAGAACTTCTAATTGTTGGCATACTTTACCATGCTTATGCCCAAGGAAAAAGTTTTAGGAATGTTGCACGAAAGATTTTTTTTATCAAGAACACAAAAGGAATCTATTTTTTCTGAATTTTTCTTAGATGTTAATTTTGAGAATACTTAAAATGCCAACCTATTTGATGTCTTTTATAAATAATTGAGTGAATCAATTTTGATTTAGTTGTGAATTTTTGAAATCAAGATTTTTAAGCCCCAAAGGCGCATTGATGTCAATAACACAAAGGATAACTATATTTTCACCTTTTTTTTGTTTTAATGACTAGTTTGGATCATTCCCTTGTGAAATGTACTAAATAAAAACAAGAAAATTATTTGTTATGTAATTGTATGGACACTTAATAGAAAAAAATCAAGAATTGGGTCACGAATGGGTCACGAATGGTTTAAGAATCAAAATGTTAATACATATTATATGTTTTTAGGTTTTGGGTGTTCATTATTTTTCATGAGTGTGTGCATAGGTGGGGAACACATAGCCCACCTAGTTTAATCAAATAAATTAATGTATAAATAGATGAAATTTTATTTCTTAAATTGGGTCCAACTCTCCTATGATTTTGGTAAGGTGGTTCCTAGTGGTACCACCCAAGGAAAAGTTTGTTGTCCAGCCTCCCCATGAGGAAAAACCTCAAATCGTCTCACATGCACATCAATAAGGGATTCAAAAGGCATGATGTCCTTTTTTTGTTTCTCTTGTTGGTACTAAGGGATGTTGGAGTCTTCTATTTCCAAATTGGAATCATTTATTTTTCCCTTCCTTTTTTCCTTGCAACCATCATGTTGCTTCCTTTTGATGTTGGTTTTTACCTCCAGCTCTGAGAATGCAAAACATTATATGAAAGCAAGATCATGCTTATCTCAAAGCTCTCTTTTAAAAGAGGTGTGCATGTGTTGTCCTTAGGGCAATCTAAGTACTAGGGACAATCTTGGAGATGGGAGGAGGTCCAATTTCAAAATAATTCTTTCATGTAGATTGTGCTATTTGATTTGGGATCCTTCCAAATTTTCAACAACCTAGGAATCTCAAGAATAACACCACTTTGAAGTAGAAAAAATCAAAATACCTGAAATAAACAAAAAGAAATGTTAGACACAGATGATCCCAAGCAACTATGATAGGAATTGGGGAACAATTCAATAAGACATGCATTTGAAAAGGATTCTTTTCAGAGCTTCGATTCTACCAACTTGCTACTCCCAAGCCTTACTCCTTTGAATTCCATCCTTTGATTTGAACTCTTAGAAAAATGCAATCTCCCAAATGGTAAGCCTCCATTCCTTGATGTAGTCTAAAAGGGACAATAATTCACTTGCATCCCCCACAGATAAGCCAAGATCCTTCACCATTGAAACATACAACTTCTTCCCCTTTACTTCAAGTTGCATATAAATTAATAAACAACTCTTGTGAATCATGGAAATTTGAAAAGAAATTTGAAATTGTGCGAATGTAAGAATTATGTAAAGAGTTACCTAGGACTAGAAGGTGGCCTTATGCAACAATTGGTCAACTGTTGTGTTAGAGAAGCCTTGCTTTGGAATTTTATTGGCTTCTTTCGAGACATTTGACTCATTCCATTGGATGAACCAAGCAAATTCGTGCTTGTTGGAGACCACAATTGATGCAAGCATTTGAAGCTTATTGATGAACATTTTGGGGTTAAAGTTCATATCATAATGAATTTGAATTCGAATCATGAACTCGGGACTAAGGGCTAGATCATAATGGGTAGATGTTTGGTGAAAGTTATCATGTGGTCCTTTTGGACTTGTTCCATAGCTTTTTCCATGAAGGTTTGCATCTTGGATGTTGATCTCCAACTACGATTCGACATTTTTTCATAGTACAATTTCACAACAACATCAATTGTTGCGAAAAGTTCTTTCTAAATCCAAAAATAAGCATGCAAACAAGTTCAAAATACCAAAATGTTAAATTGAAATAACATACCAAAATTGAAATAATATTGAATTGGAGTCAAAGGAGGGTTTATTGTTACCTTCTACATGTAACCAAAAAAAAACCTTTACATTCAATGAGTACCATGTTTTACGTGATTTGATTTTACATTTCTTATACAAGTTTGGAGTTACAACATTTATCAATGGTTGTAAGGGTATTTTTTCGATGTTTTAATCTGAAAAATTTGTGGATGAAGCTAGGCTTGACATGGTTTAATTCAACAAAATTGCGCATTCAGTTCAAAGTGAATGAACTAAACATGACATTAAAAAGTACATAAAGTTTAGGGTGAATGAAATGGGTATTGCATTGAATTCAAGCTGAGAGAAATAGACATATCATGGAAGAGATAATTTGTCTATTATTTATTGACATCAATCATGGCAATCAATAACTCCACTAGTCTTTTTTTTATGTTCAATAATATTGAATTAACACAAATGTGCTAAGAAGCATCTTTGGGGTGTACCCCAATGATGAATGGCATCCATGCCTGGAAATGGTGATCATTTCCGTCCCATACATAAAACATACGCCTAGAAACCTTTAAATATCTGCATTTATTCTAAGAAACATCTCAAAGTTTTTATTCACCTCTTTCCAATGCGGATCCCACCCTTCATAAGATTCAATATAAGGGTCCTCCCCTTGCCAATTTATAGTAAAAACTTTAAAAACCTTGTCACCTTTTTCATGCCCCATTTGGAACACATGTTCCATATTCAATACATCAATCTTCAATGCAAGTCTAACCATTGGCATGGAGATTATCTTGCAAAGGGGAATGTTCATGTGAACTTTCTCCTTGGGTGTATTTTG
>Ga0116227_10010538_pt1 | contig 16076 bp, 14 predicted proteins | sample S1TSphgellanicum_FD_89693 | JGI IMG/M metagenome (GOLD analysis project Ga0116227, IMG submission 89693) | Host-associated microbial communities from peat moss isolated from Minnesota, USA - S1T2_Fb - Sphagnum magellanicum MG | ecosystem: Host-associated > Plants > Peat moss > Unclassified... | reverse complement strand
GCATAACCGCCGTCTCCTGTTCGTAGCTGGACCCGCACCGGCGGTTCTGCGGTCACGCCGTTGTCGACACCTTTGAGCCAATGGTCGAACCACCGTTGATGGTCTGCGATCGTTTCGGGCGCATAACAGCCGGGAAACCAGCTATCGATGAAGTCGAATCTCCGCGCCTTTGCCGCGGTGGAACGGATGAATGTTTCACTGCTGCCAAGCTGGTGAATGACCGCGCCAGCTTGGGGCCCGGTGATCCACACCGGCGCGGTCGCCTTGGTCATATCTGGCGCCATGAAGATCGAACCCTGCGGGCCATAGGCGGTGGGGTCGTTGAATGGCGTCGCCAGCACGCGCGCCATCCAGTCGGTTTCGTGGCGCGTGCCGCAGAAATTGCCGCCCGACCAGGCCTTCCACCACCAAGTCCAGAACCCTTCGCCAAAGATGCCGCCGCCATACAGCGCCTCGTTGTAGATATCGGCATCGGTTCCCTGGGCGATCATCGCCTTCAGGTGAGAGGGCTGCAGGCTGGCGACATTGTGCTGCGCCATGGCAAGGTACGACATGCCCCACAGACCGACATTGCCGTTGGACCAGGATTGCTCGCCCGCCCACTCGATCGCATCATGATAATCTTCGGCTTCCTGCACGCTGAACGGCGCCTGCACGCCCGGGCTGTGGCACACCCCGCGTGCATCGACGCGGATGCAGATATAGCCCTTGGGCACCCACACCGATGAATCCACGCTTTCGTGGTTTTCGTATTGCAGGCCATCGGGATTGCCCGAGAAATAGCGGTCTTCCAGAACCTCTTTCGCCTGGGCCTCCTCCGCATTGCACACGCATTCGTGGTAGAAACTCTTGCCGTAGAAACCCTTGCTCATGATCACCGGATAGGGTCCGTCGCCATCGGGGCGGAACACATCGGCGCAGAGATAGGATCCGTCGCGCATCGGAATGCGCACATCGGTTGCCTTGACGATGCCGCGAATGTTGCGCCGCAATTCGTTGCGTGCGGCCTCTGCACTGCGCAGCACGCGCGGCCTGTTTGCGGTGAAGACACCGGGTACGGCATTGAGCCGCTCGAGCAGGCCCGCGATCGCAGGGTCGGCGGCGAAGCCGGACTCCGGCTGGTTGAAATTGAGGAAACCGGGCCCGATCAGGTCATGCAATTCGGGCGCGATCGTCACGCCCGTTACGATATCGCCATCGCGATCGAGCGTCAGCACCAGCCGTGCCAGGTTGGTCAGCACGGGATCATGCAGGCGATCGATCCTGCCCGCGACCTTTGCGACCAGTTGCGCCAGATTGATCCGCGCGGCGCCCGCAACCGTGCCGAGCACCAGTGCCCCGATCGAAAACGTCACCGCTTCACCCGTGCGATAGACAAATGCACCCTGCTCGCCGGTAATCCCGGACTGACTCGCCGTGCGATAACGCACACCCCGGATCGGCCCGGCCAGGAGCCCGGTGGCGACCGTTTCGGCGCTCACATCTTGTGTTGCCGCTGTCGCGACAATGCCAACCAGATCCATGATCCACTCCGCAATATATTTGTAATTCGATTACAATTTTATGCCGTGATATTTTATCGAATCGGCAAGCTTGTCAAGCATTATCCGTGCACCGCGCTGCAGGCGTCATGCGCCGCCGAAATGCGTCAGGATCCCAAAAGCACGGCCTCGATGGGGATAAGCGTCATGGCAGGGAACCATCAATGCACGATAGAAGGTCTTGGAGTCACAAAGAATATGAGTGTGCCGGAGAGTCCCAATCGGCGCTGATCAACACCCCCTCAAATCCAAACTTTGTTGGTTTGTACAAATGTTTAGCAAAGTTCTGGCGGGGTCTCGCTTCGACGCCTATCCACGGCCAAGAGACAGAAGCGACCCTACGCACGTTGCGGGCGTCACAAGCGTTGCGCAATTGGAGGAACTGGCGGGAGCGATGACGCTCACGTTGAGCGCGGATCAATATCGCGCGCTGTCAGCGGCGGGCGTTGGCGCAATGCTTTGCCAAGGAACGTTGGAGCTCGGCGCGTGCCCGTAGAAATTGCCTACGTTCATTCCGCATTGGGTTACCAGGGTTGTAAAGGGCCTTGGTGGATTATGACTATGGTCCCTGGCTAACCCAATCGCAGACCACGCGCGAAAATGCGGGCTGCATGCTGGGCGTGATGTTTAATTTCTGCTGCATTTGGCGCTGGCATGACACCAGTGGCGAAACGCAAATGCCGGTCGCCCCGGATCATGCCGATAAATTGCTCGGCGGCCAATGTCAGGTCTTCGCAAATAATCTGCCCGCTTGCAGCAAAACGTTGGAGCGTGGCGCGCAATTCTTCCAACACCGAATCTGGCCCCGAGTGGAAAAATGTGGTTGCCAGACCCGGAAAACGGAGGCTCTCACTATGGATCAAACGGTGTACGTCCAAGGCGCCGGATTCATAGATTTTGGCCAAGAACCGTTCGCCAAAGTCTGCAAGCAGGGCTTCCAGATCGTCCTCTTCGCTACTGCGGAAATCGCGCAGCGGGGCCAGTACAAGTTGGCAGCGCCGTTCAATTACTGCTTCGAACAATTTCTCCTTTGAAGGAAAGTATTTGTAAAGAGTAGCTTTTGAGCCACCGAGTGCCGTGGCAATGGTCGACATCGCGGCGCCGCCATAGCCTTCCCTGGAAAAAATCTCTGTAGCAACCGCAATGATATGGTCGCGCCGGTCATTCGGGCAGAGGCGGGGAAGTCGTTTTTCAGACGGCATGTCTTATGGCAACTCAACCCTAATTTTGCTCGGACGGAGCAACGCCGCCAATGATGGATCTGCATGTCATTCTGGTTATCGACCCCTTTATCCATGTCGACAATATAAACGCGTGAGCTACAGCCTTGTTGAAGCACGTAACGCGCAGCTTACCGACAGGCGCCCGTCAGTTTTGTCCGCCTTCATCCCAAAACTTCGTCACCCGATCCGAGCATTTTTCGGTGAATGGCCCGAACCGTCTATTGATTGATCAGATTGCCGACAAAAGTCGATGATTGAGTTGATCGTGCTTGATGCGAGCGCCATGCGTTTCAACAGCCATGTCGACGCGTCGGATGAGGCCAGAAAGATTGTGACACGCTTTGTGTAGCAGCATGCACGTGACCCGGCACACTTTTTCGATCCGGCTTCCACGCTTGCGAACCCTTTGTTCTTAAGTGATACGCTCTTTGTCGAGCATCCGGTTCAGTGTCCGCCGCATGCTCACCCGCGCGGAGTCCGAGCGGATGTCGATCAGGTCGTGCTCGCCCATCTCGGTCAATCGCTGCTGTTGCTGTTCGATAACGACCTTGTCTTCGGAAAAGGCTTCCTTGGCAGACCGGTGGGCTTCGACTGAGGTTGCCGGATCGTCCTGGCCAAACCCGTTGGCGATGGACCAGAAATAAAAGCAGCTGGTTTCCGTTTCGGGGGTGATCCCATGGAAAATGCGCACCATGAATCCGCCCTCGCGAATACCTTGGTCATACGCGCCGGTATTGGCATCCACCGCACCCGCCCAGTGTTTGATCACGCCCGGGGCAATGAATTCAAACTCCTGCCAGCGATCGACCTTGCCTTCGAAATGCACGGCTGCGGCGATCGTGGGCGGGGCATCGGCATCAAGGATCCAACGCGTGAATTTCAGGCCACGGTCCGTGCGCTCGGTTTCCATCTTGGCCTCGACATGGACCGTGGGATTGCCGCCGATCGTCGTGACATGGACATACCCCAGGTGCGTAAGATCCATTAGATTGTCGACCATCAGCGCGTAATTTGCCTTGATCGGCATGGTCTCGTGGCGGAACGGCCATTTGACCGGGTCATTGTGAAACGGATAATCGACGATCAGGCCAGCATCGGCGGCCTGGGGATCGCCCATCCAGATCCAGACGATGGCGTCTTTTTCAATTACGGCAAAGCTTTGCACTTTTGCCGTGCCCGGGATGTGGCGTTGCCCCGGAATATGGACGCAAGTGCCCTCGGTGTTGAACACCAGCCCGTGATAGCCGCATTCAAGGCCGGTTTCGGTGACTTTGCCCAGGCTGAGCGGTGCCGCCCTATGGCAGCAACGGTCGACCAGGGCCGCCGCTTCGCCCGTTGCCGTGCGGTACAGCACCAGCGGAATGTCGCAAATCCGCCGTGCAATGGGCGTTGTTCCCAGATCGTCCGCCCAAGAGGCGACATACCAAGCGTCCTTTATAAACATCTGAAAATCTCCAAGATTGTTGACTGGTCTGATGGGGATGCAAACTGCAGCGGAATTCATCGGCTCAATAGGAAATCGAGAAGCGGAAGCCGTAAGTCCGCGGTGGAGCGATATTGGCGCCGACCACGCCCGGTTGATAGGGAGCTTCAAATGCACCCTCGTAAACGGCGGCATTGCCGATATTCCGCACGAAGCCGGCGATGGTGAAACGGTTGTTGGGCGCGACATACGTCAGCGAAGCATTGAAAGTCTGGTAGTTGGATGCGCGCTCGGCCGCGACGAAGTCGGACGCCAGCCACCGCGCAGATGCGAACTGCATGTTGACATCTGGCTCGAGCGCCCCGCCGTTGGACAGGGGCAGATGGTGAGAATACCCCACCGATATCACCCAACCTTTTTCGGGATCGAGTTTCGGGTCAGACACTAAGACAAGGTAAGCTGATGCGCTAACTTTTTAAACAAGACAGGATCCATGCAAGTACTACCAGAATCGCATGACGATTCGGCGGTACTCATCACAGGCTGGCGAACAGGACTGCGTAATCGGATGCGAATTGTTGTAGCGTGGCCTGCGACTGGGTGCTTTCGACGGCGCCTTCTGACAAAAGCTCGATCACGCCCACCTGAGCGCCAAGAAAGGCCAGTGACCCCATCAGCAAGCCAAAGCGAAATGTGAGCGTGGCCATGCCCAAGTGGGGTGCGCTGCGCTGGATTTCATGCAGATAGATTTGTTGAACTTCGGTCATCTGCGACTGGATCAGATGGCGAAGACGATCCGAAGGTTCGGTGTAGAGCCGACCAAAAAAGCGCAGGTAAATGGCAACATCGCGCTCCAGCGGGTGAGCGGTGGTCAATATGGGTTCTGCATACGCGTGGATGATCCGGTTGAGCGGGATGCCGTCCGGACAGTCGATGCGTAATTGCTTGATCGCCGCAAGCCGATGACTGTTCAGGCCGCCAACGATGCTGCCAATCACTTCGCGGAACAGTTCGTCCTTTGATCCGAAATAGTACCGCAGCATCGACGAATTGGCCTTTGCCCGATCGGTGATGGCGCGCACGGAAGCATGTTCCAGGCCGTGATCGGCGAATTGTTCCTTTGCGGCCTCAACGATTCTTTCGCGCATGCCCGGCGCAGGTTCCGCAATTTTTGAACGTGCCATTCCCATTCCCGTTTTCAGCCGTCCTGACGTTTCGGATCACGCCCAATTTCCGCATTTTTGGCAAGTGATCCGGGCTGTCGCAAGATTCTGTAGCATGGTTCTTGACGAAGTCACACGATTGTGTGATTCACACGACTGTGTGAAGGTTTTGGGGTTTCGGCCATGCCTTCAATTTCAGCGGGATTGAAAGGGGGCAGCATGCACATTCGCAGAGTCGTGACGGCCAATGGGGCGGACGGCAAATCGCGCGTGATTTTCGACGGGGCGCCGACAAACACGATCGAGCCGGTGCCGGGCCTCAGGTTGAGCGACATCTGGGAAACTGCCGCGCCGCCAACGCTGGTGGACGGAACCACAACGGACAATGTCGCCCGCCCGGTCAGGCTCGATCCCCCGCTGGGCGGCACCATTTTCAAAGTGGTGACCTATCCACCGGTCGAAAGCTTTCCCGAAGACGCCTGGGCAAAAGTCTATGAGCAGATCTCGGCAACGACAGACAGCAATGACGGCGGTGCGATGCACAAAACCCGTACGATCGACTTTGTCGTGTGCATCGAGGGCGAAATAACGTGCGTACTGGAAACAGGGATCGTCACGCTTCGCCCCGGCGACACATTGGTCCAGCTCGGCGCCAACCACGGCTGGGAAAACCGCACGGACAAGCCGGCAACCATCGTCGGCGTGATGATCGACAACAGCCATGAATGAACCGGCCCGTACCGCTTTCATCAATGCGCGCGTATTTGACGGGCGCACCAACGTTCTGACCATGCCATCGACCGTGATTGTCGAGGGTGACCGCATCGTTTCGGTCGGCGACCGGCCCGCTCCCGGGGGGGCAGAACAAGTCGATTGCGGCAACCGGGTGCTCATGCCCGGGCTAATCGACGCGCATGTCCACGCTTATGCGCTCGACGCCAATCCCGCGATCTGGACGGCCGCAGCGCCGACGCTTTATGCCCACCATGCGGCGTTCATGCTGGGCCGGATGCTGGAACGCGGTTTCACCACCGTGCGCGAAGTCGGCGGCGGTGACCATGGTCTCGCGCAGGCGATCGACAAGGGGTATTTTCCGTCGCCGCGCCTGCTCTATTGCGGCAAGTTCATCAGCATGACCGGTGGTCACGGAGATTTCCGTGCCCCGTTCGGGCACGAAACGACCGAGCATCTGATCGCGTGCAGTTGCAGCACCAGCCTGACGACGCACATTTCGGCGATTGTCGATGGTGTGCCCTCGGTGCTTCAGGCGGTGCGCGAAAACTTTCGGCGGGGCGCGCATTTCATCAAGATCATGGGTTCCGGCGGCGTTGCTTCGACCGGCGACAGCCTGCACGGGCAGCATTTTTCCGATGAGGAATTGCGCGCCATCGTCGGCGAAGTCGAGAGGCACGGCACGTATTGCACGGCGCATGTCCATCCCGATGGCGCGCTGCGGCGGGCGATCGAGCTGGGCGTCCACGGCATCGAGCATGGCACCTTGATCGAACGCGACACTGCGGCGCTGGCGGCAGAGCGCGGCGTGTCGATCACGCCAACGCTGGCGATTATCGCGGCGCTGGCAGAGCAGGGCGAAGCGATCGGCTTTCCCAGGGCGTCGATGGCCAAGCTCGCGCTGATCAAGGATGAAGCGATCGAACGGTTGGGGTACATGAAGGAAGCCGGGGTTCGCGTCGGTTTCGGCACCGATCTGCTTGGGTCGCTCGAATATCTGCAGATGACCGAGTTCGCCTTGCGTGCACCGATTTTTTCGCTGTTCGAAACGCTGGTCCAGGCGACGTCGGTCAATGCAGAGGTCATCGGCCTGAAGGGCCAGACCGGCGTGATCGCGCCCGGGATGCTGGCTGATCTCCTGGTGATCGACGGCAATCCGCTGGAAGACATCGGGGTGTGGACCGAGGACGGTGCCCGGATCGATGTCATCATGACCGCAGGCCGCGTGCATCGCAATCGCCTGACAAAAACACCGGCCTGAAACCGAGCAAGGAACACATCGCCATGCCTGCCTATCGATCACGCACCACCACCCACGGCCGCAACATGGCTGGTGCCCGCGGTCTGTGGCGCGCGACGGGGATGAAAGACGAGGATTTTGGCAAGCCGATTATTGCAGTCGTCAACAGTTTTACCCAATTCGTTCCCGGCCATGTCCATCTGAAGGACCTAGGTCAGCTGGTCGCGCGCGAGATCGAGGCAGCAGGCGGCGTTGCCAAGGAATTCAACACGATCGCGATCGATGACGGTATCGCGATGGGGCATGGCGGCATGCTGTATTCGCTGCCCAGCCGCGAACTGATCGCTGACAGTGTCGAATACATGGTCAATGCCCATTGCGCCGACGCGATCGTATGCATTTCCAATTGCGACAAGATCACGCCCGGCATGCTGATGGCGGCGCTGCGGCTGAATGTACCGGCGGTATTCGTATCGGGCGGCCCGCCGCTCGCCGAGATTTTGAAGCGGATCGGTCCCAAGACCCGGCTGCTGCGCAATGCCCGGTCCTCGCGAGTCGCCCTGCTGATCCCGGAGCGGACCCGCCTGATGGACGATGGCACGCCGGTGGCCAGCTTCACGTTGCTGCGCCCTGGTGGGCGCAGTTGGATCACCGCCGACGAACTTGCCGAAAGCCACTGGGACGATTGCGAGGCGGAGGCATTCGAGCAGGCTTGGCAGGTCGAAGCCGATGATCTGGCCACCAAGCCTTACACCGAGCGCTTCTACCTCGCGACGGGTCGCCTACTGCCGATCTGGAACCTGCTGGGTGACGAGGCGCAGGTTCGCCGCCTTGTCACTCAGGATGGTCGGTCACTGCTCGGCCGGATCGTCCCCGCCGAGGCGGTCAACATGCTGCTAGACAAGCTGGGCATCGGCGATCGCATCGCGCTCTCGCCTGATCAGCTTGTTGAGGCGGCGCTCGCCGGCAAAGTGGTGCCTATCGATGCCTTGTCCGGCACCAGCCTCAAGCGGTCGCGCGTAAATGGCGAACAGCGGCTCGAGATCATCGGTTTCGACCCCCGTGCCCTGGCTTCGTGGAAGGCGAGGGGCTGTTTCACCGAGATCATCGCCTACCAGACCCGGCTTTTCATGCCTGTGAACAGCGCGCGGGAGATCGTCGCGAAACTGGCGGCCTGAGCGCGCGTCATTCCGGCAAGCCATATCGATCGATCACGATTTCATCGCTTTCGATCCGAACCTCGAACACCTCGTTCACCGGCTCCTCGCCTTCGGCAAGCATGGCGAGCACCGCTTCGAACAATTGCCTCTGCAGCGCCGGTCTCGCTTGGGGAACAATGATGATCAGCCCCGGGTGCAGGTCTTCTTGCGCATAGAGCTTTCGGAAGTCGGCCGCATTGTTGGTGACGAACGTGAAGTCGTCGGCGACAATCCGACGCATGAGATCCCAATCGGTCTCGCCACCAAGGCCAAGCCTGACGACATGATGGCCCTCGTAGCCATGTTCGGTCGCAACCTCGGTGAGCGAAGTGTGCAGGCATTCATCGATCAGGAATCTCACCGAGCTGCTTCCGCTCCGATGATCTCCTTCTGAAGCGGGACTCGCTGCCGCTGTTTCAGGACCAGTTTGTCGTCCACCATCGGCTTGGGGCGACCCCGACGGGGATGAGCGGCAGCCCAGATCGATGCCAGCGCCACGTCGCGGGGCGAGAGCTTCGGATAGCCCGCAAGGATTTCCGCCTCGCTGACCCCTTCCTCGACGAGCGAAGCAATCAGACGCACCGGAACCCGGGTGCCCTTGATGACCGGCTCTCCGCCCATGACGGACTTGTTCTCCGTCACGATGGCCTCTGCCTCTTCGAGGGCCTCTACGCGCGCGGCGATCTGCTTGCGCGCTTCGCCGACGTCGATGATGATCAGGTCATCGGCGCGAACCTGGGTGACCTCTGGTGCCGAACGGATCGCATCGAACAGCCGTTCCCGTCGCTCTTGCGAGAGAATGTTGCCGACTTCATTCCACAGCTTGAGTTGCAAAAGGTTCTCGCCAGACAGCGAGCGTCGACGCAATCGCCTGGTGGAAACCGCCGCTGACCGCTCGGCAAGGGTGATGATCCGCTTGTCGATCGCGTTGTTGACCGCCTTGACCGCAATCCCGGCAACCACTGCGGCTTCTGCTGGTGAGTAGAGACGGGCGGCGCGCATAAAATAATCTCCTTAGAGAGAACATATAGTTCAAATCCGGTCATTCGTAAAGTGGACCGGTTCTCACCGGGCGCCTGCCTGCTGGCGCAGTCACCGCGCTCTATGCTGCCCAAGCCGGGCATCACCGAGCCTGCAGTCTCGGCCGGCATAGCCGGTAACGATCGCATGGCGCGCAGGGGCGCCTGGGGCTGCCGTTGCACACCCCACCAACCAACCACTCTCTTTGTCTTCCCAGTATGGCAAGCCGGATCTGGCGCAGGTCAAGGATGCGCGGTTCCCCCAATTTTGCGCATGCGGCTCTCGCCACACCCGCAAAATCGGCTCCCCCGCGCCCCGCTTCGCGGCGTCTGGCGACGTCCCTGACATGCTGGCCGCGGCTTGCCCCTGATTTGAGGTCATCAGGACGATGACGCATCGAACAGGAGCAAAAAACATGACCCAGTCCTTCACCAGCTTCGAAGCGCTGAGCGCCTTCTACCGCGAGCAGATCGAAGCTCCCGGCTTTGATGCCGCCTTTGCCGAGCAAGGCAGTCTGGCCCAGCTTTCCATCCACGACGAGCCTGTGGCCACCGACATGCCCGATCCGACTTCGGCCCGCGCTGCCATGGAAATGATCATCGGCACCGTGTTCGATCTCTTCCGCGAAACCCGCATGGCCGAATTCTCGCAGGACATCGTCTGGGGCATCGTCAACTCGTTCCATGTCACCGCCCAGCGGATCGCATCGCGCGAGGATGATGCCACGAAGAAGCTCGGCGACCTTGCCCGCAGCTTCGACCCTTCGGAAATCTATGCCGTCGAACTCGAAGAGACCCAGCGCATCTGCCAGACCCTGATGGACTGCCGCGAAGCGATGGAAGCGATGCGCGACTACGCCGGCGAAATCTACCGCGTCGAAACCGGCCGACCCTTCTCGACGATCAAGGGCACGCGCGTTTCCTCTGGCCTGACCGCCAGCCAGATCGACGCAAGGGACTTCCTCGCAGCCCGCGCCGCCAAACGCCGCGAGGATCACGCACCGACCGGGCCTGTCGTCATCTTCTCGGGCGGCACCGACTGGCACGATCACGACCTGCTATGGCAGGCACTCGATGATACCCGTGCGCGCATCCCGGCAATGATCCTGGCGACGACCGCCCAGCACAAAGGCTGCGACCAGATCGCCCACGCCTGGGCCGCATCGCGCGGGGTCAAGACGGTCCGCTTCACGCTTAACCGGGCGCTGGGCAAACGCGCCGGGTTCGTCCGCAACGAGCAGCTGATGAACCTCAAACCGGTCCACGCCATCGTCTGCGAAGGCTCGGGCATCCAGTCCAACCTGCTCAGCCGCGTGCGTGAGGCGAACGTGCCGCATCAAGCTTTTGCCTTGCGTCAGCAGCGTATCACCGCCTGACATCTTCGAGGGCGCCTCGCATCACCAGCGCGGTGCCCTTTTCTTTTTCACTGTCGCTGAAGGCACGCGGGCGTAGTGGGGGACAAGCCCCCACATGCCGCGCGCCTCGTGCGCGGTTTCGAAGATCTGAAGTTTGCGCTTTCGCCGGCCGCTAGTTAAGCCCGCTTGCATTGGCACTGTGCTTATTAAAGAAAATGCCCTGTTGCTTTAATAAGCTTGTCCGGGCATCTATCCACCATGTCCGGTTCCGTACCCAACCAGCGGCTTGGCCGTTTTGTCGAAACGCCCGTTGCCGGCGAAATGGTGCGGGCTTTTGTACCGCCCGCCTTGCCTCCGATCCCCCCCATCGAGATCCATGGGCTGCTCGATCGCTTGAGCCATGCAGAACGCGCGCTAGGGCGCCTGGATGGCATTACCATGCTGCTCCCGCGGCAGGAACTCTTTCTGTACATGTATGTACGCAAGGAAGCCGTGCTGTCTTCCCAGATTGAAGGCACCCAATCGACTCTCGCGGACCTGCTGCGATTTGAGGCCGAGGCCCAGGCCGGGCAACCGATCGACGATATCCGCGAAGTTTCGAATTACGTCGATGCGATGATGTACGGCCTTGAGCGTCTTCAGACCCTGCCGCTATCGCTGCGCCTCATCCGGGAGATGCACGAGCGTCTGCTGCATAGCGGACGCGGCGGCACAAAAAGCCCGGGAGAATTTCGTCGCTCACAAAACTGGATCGGTGGAACGCGACCCGGCAATGCCTTGTTCGTTCCGCCACCTGTGACCGAAATGGACCGCTGTCTCGCGGATCTCGAGCGCTTCATCCATGACGACACGTCCCGCTTGCCCGCCTTGATCAAGGCCGGGCTGTTGCATGTGCAGTTCGAGACGATCCACCCATTCCTCGATGGCAACGGTCGTATCGGGCGGCTGCTGGTAACATTGTACCTGTGCGTCAATGACGTGCTGCGTTCGCCGCTTCTCTACCTGAGCCTGTATCTCAAGACCCATCGCGCAGAATATTATCGGCTCCTGCAGGAGGTTAGGGAGCATGGCAACTGGGAGGCATGGCTCGACTTCTTCCTGACCGGCGTCGCCGAAACGGCCAACCAGGCATTCGATGCAGCGACCCGGATCGTTGCCTTGTTCAAAGACGATCGCGAGGCCATTACCACTCACAGCGACCGGCCAGGGTCAGCGCTGCGAATTCACGACTGCTTCCAACGCACACCTTTCCTGACCGCGAACCAATTGGTCGAGGAAACCGGGCTTTCCGTACCGACTGTCAATGCCGCCTTAGCCGACCTTGAGCGCATCGGAGTTGTCGAGGAAGTGACTGGCCGAAAGCGCGGCCGCGTTTTTGGATACCGCAGTTACCTCTCCATCTTGAGCGAAGGAACCGATCCGCTGTCCGCAAACGCTTGATCGGCACACCCGCTGGTTGACTGGTACCAGTCAACCTATGTGGGCGAGGGTCGACCCCATTTGATGGAGCATATCCTGAGAGTGGTGGACGCCGCCACTGTCACAATTTCATTCACCCACAGAATGTGCATCCTATCGCTGAGGGCAAGGACGCCCAAGCATCAGAACACGCCGCCTGGCGGCGGCACATTCCGACACAAGGACCCCGTCCTATCCGCACGCCTCGTCACTCCCGTGCTGGATATTCACAGCGTCAGTTCCTGCAGTTTTTGGGCACACCCTACGCGGCTAACCGCATTTTATGGGAAAAAATGCAGCAAAATCAATCGCCGAGTCACTGGAAATCTGGCGCAGTTTGGCTGCCGCCGAAGGCCTGTTGGTCCCAGAAAAACGCTTAGAATCTGGCGTTTACATGGAGTTTGAAACACCTGTTCATAGCCATTTGGTCCCAGATCCGATTTTGGACGGCAAAAGGGCCTATCTCGACGGCAATCTGGCGCGTCGAAAGTTGCCGATCGCCGACGGCGACGGCGTCATCTGGGATACCGATCTGCCAGGCTTTGGACTGCGGTTGCGCACATCCGGGCGGCACACCTGGTTTGTCCGCATTCGCCATCGCGACAAGCATAAGCGTTTCCACCTTGGTCGGGCAGAAGATGTCGATGCTGTCACAGCGCGTACGCAGGGGCGCCGCATGCTTGCCGAAGTCGCGCTCGACGGTCTTCCTCAAGCCGTCGCGCAAAAGCTGGCGCCGCTCTTTTCAAATTACGTCGAGGAATTCTGGCAGGATTACGCGCACCACTGGAAGCCGTCGACCCAGTTGCGCAATCGGAATGCGGTCCGACGCGACATCCTGCCCCATTTCGGCGGGATGCGGCTCGATACGATCGCTCGCCCCGATATCGCGCGCTGGCGGGATGCTTGCGCGGAGGGGAAGGAGGCGAGGTTCAACCGTGCATTGCCGGTGCTTGCAGCAATGCTCAACTATGCCGAGCAGTTGGGTCACATCCGCAAGGGCTCGAACCCATGCCAGGGCATCTCGCGCTTCAAGCGCAAGCCAATGGAACGGTTCCTCAGTCCTCAGGAGTATCGCCGGTTAGGCCGGTGTTTGTCCGAGGCCGAAGATGAATTCCCGGCGCATGTCGCGATCGTGCGGCTGCTGCTGTATACTGGTGCGCGGAAGGAGGAGATCGCGGCATTGCGCTGGGATTGGGTGCAGTCGCCGCGCTTGCGACTGCCAGACAGCAAGACTGGCGCGAAGACGATCTGGCTTTGCAAACAGGCCACCGAGATTCTGGAAAGCGTACCGCGTCGGGCAGGAGTGCCTTATGTCTTTCCCAACGCGAGTGGCGATCGGGCAATCTGGTTCGATCCGTGGTGGTACAAATTCCGTCGCCAATGCGCGCTGCCTGATGTGCGTATCCATGACTTGAGGCACAGCTATGCCTCCATAGCCATCCGGCACAATGTGGCGCTGGCAACGGTTGGCAAACTGCTCGGGCATGAACTGCCGGAGACCACCGCAAAATACGCTCACCTTGCCGACGACACGATTGCCGAGGCAGCGTCGCGCGTGTCGGGCGGTCTCGCTCGTGCTATAGGGCTGGGTGCATGACGACGCTGACACTTCGGCAGATCGTCGAACGCGCGCTGGCAGATGTTGGTGTCGATCCGCAGCTTGCTCAGCGGCCAAAGGACAGGGCACGCATCACGACCTGGCTCGCCTCCGAGCCGGGCTTCGGCATTCGGCACTATCCAAGCGGACGACACGTTTACATTGTGCAGACCCGAATGGCCGGCCGGTTGAGGACAATCACGATCGGTCCCGCCAACGTCATTACCCGCCATCAGGCGACAACCATTGCGCGGCGGGTGATTGCCCATGCGCTGGTTGGCAACGATCCGGCCACGACACGCAAGCGAATTCGCAGTGCGCCGTCGATGGATGATTTCATGCACGAATATTGGGAGAAGTGTTTGACCTCGTGGAAGCCTACAACCCGGACGACTGCCACCGATTATCGTCGTCGCAACATCGATGGGGCTTTCCCGGACATCTACGTCGACGGTCTGACGCAAGCCGATGTTGCCAAGTGGTTCGCCACGCTGACCGATCGCGCCGGGCCGGGCGCTGCCAACCGCTGTTTCGATATTTTGCGGGCCGCGCTGAACAAGGCGGAGCAATGGGGGTATCGCGTCGAGAACACCAATCCATGCAAGGATATCCGACAGAATCGCAAGGTGTCGCGTACCCGCCATCTGTCGGAAACTGAAATGGCCCGGCTCGGCGTGGCACTGGCAGATTTGAGGAACGGCGGGAGCCAGGTTCTGAGTTCGCAAGCCACTGCTATCACCCTGCTGCTGCTCACCGGCTGTCGACGCGGCGAGGTTCTCGGCCTCCAATGGAGCGATTTGCGGGGAGGGCGCCTGCGTTTGCGTGACAGCAAGACGGGTCCGCGAACTGTCTGGCTGGGCGAGGAGGCGATTGACCTTCTCGTCAACCATCCGCGTTTTCCAAAGGTGCTTTGGATATTCTGGAACCAGCGGCTGAAAAAGCCTCTTGGCGACCTCCAAAGTGCATGGGAACTGGCGCGTGATGCCGCCAGGCTCCGGGACTTTCGTCTTCATGATTTGCGCCATACATTTGCCAGCCATGCCGCAATGGGCAAGGAAAGCCTGCCCATGATCGGGCGGCTCATCGGGCATGCCAGCGTCAAATCAACAGCTCGGTATGCCCACTTTGACGATACCCATCTCCTTGATGCGGCGGGCCTAATCGGCGATGCGATCGTGAATGCTCTTGGGCTGCACGTAACTTGAAGTGCATTGATTCTGGATTGTCTTCAATCTCCGACTTATGCAGTCGAAACGGCGCTCAGGGCAGTCCGGACGTAAGGCAAATTCCTGGCAAAGTTGCCAAGGCAATATCGAACAGGATCACATGCGCACTGAACTTGATCATCTTCCTGCCCAGAAACAGCGCGAGTTGGAGCGTGTGGTCAAAATGGTCTTCGAGGAGTTCGAGGACGCTCTGGCACTCGCTAACCATCAATGGAAGAAGCGTGGGCGAATCGAGAAGATCATTCTCTACGGCAGCTACGCGCGAGGCGGCTGGGTCGATGAGCCGCATACAAAGAAGGGCTATCGTTCCGATTTCGATTTGCTCATCATTGTGAATGACAAGCGGCTTGCCGATCGTGTCGCTTATTGGCTGAAGCTCGAGGATCGCCTAAACCGTGAATTTGGCATCACCCAGGCGTTGAAGACGCCAGTCAATTTCATCGTGCACACGCTGCAGGAGGTGAACGATGGTTTGGCTCATGGGCGTTATTTCTTCATGGATATCGCCAAGGACGGTATCGCGCTGTACCAGTTCGACGATAGCGAACTGCACACGCCGAAGCCGAAGACTTCCCAGCAAGCGATAAGGATGGCGCAGGAGTATTTTGAAGAGTGGTATCCCAGTGCCGCGCGGTTCAAAAAAGCCGCTGAATTCTTGGCGGCCGATGGAGGCTTGCGCGAAGCCGCCTTCAATATGCACCAGGCTGCCGAAAGGATGTACCATTGCGTCCTTCTTGTGGTGACATTCTACACGCCATTATGCCGCGCTCGGCATAATGGCGATTATGCCGCGCGGTGGGCTATGCCGAACGTGATAGATTTTGATCTTGCGGCCGGACGTTTAGGCAGATTCGACGCGGCATAGTTTCTTGTTCCCCACGCACGTCACGTGCGCGGAGG
>Ga0116227_10010536_pt1 | contig 16084 bp, 6 predicted proteins | sample S1TSphgellanicum_FD_89693 | JGI IMG/M metagenome (GOLD analysis project Ga0116227, IMG submission 89693) | Host-associated microbial communities from peat moss isolated from Minnesota, USA - S1T2_Fb - Sphagnum magellanicum MG | ecosystem: Host-associated > Plants > Peat moss > Unclassified... | reverse complement strand
TCTGCAAGGAGTTTGCACAGCTGTTGGTTGAATTTGACTCCTCCACACTGTTGCAATAGCTTGCTCGCCATTTCCTTGCATTGGATGTGTAGACTTGTCATGTTGGAACAGTGTATAGATGCACCCTGGCAAGAGAATGACATTGTTACATCATTCAGAGTCTATTTTCCAAAAATGATGTAGACAGATAAGAAAGCTGGGTCCCAGAGAATGGGCAGGCAGTATGCATGTACTCGTAGAGGAAGAAACATTTAACATGTGGGTTAATGCTTAAAGTTCCCAAACCACAAATACATACCCTCTACATTTTGCAATCGAAAGGCTCCAAAAGAAAGCTAGAGCTGCACGAGCTGCAATTGATCTAGAAACCTTTTAAATCCTTTAATGAAACTGGTATGCACCTACCGCATGAAACTGTTCGGCGATTGTTTGTTATTGGCAAGAGAATACAAATCTAGTGACAACCTAGAATCAAATGGGAAACAAGGACAAGCAAACATCAATCGTTTCAACTCCTAAGTTCGAAACATGTGTGTTGTTTACCTATATAATGTGCTGCACAACCGTGCCCACACAGTAGGATGATATAACACAGCAAGATATGATTGAGTCTTAACCAGTAGAGGAAGAGAGCTGGAACTGCAACCCAATAGTATTTTCACTCGAATCGCTGCAACTTCTTTTCGATTCCTGCTCCGATGTAACTTGGGTCAAACAAGGGTGTTGTAAACTGAAATTCTTGCTTTTGCCTCCAACTCCTCAATATGCTTGTGCAAATCTTACAACCGATAATTTTTTATTGTTAGCATTGCCACTTAGATCTTCAAACATAATGATGGATTGATACACATAACATGTTCATCAAGTTTAATGGCACTTCATTGACACTACGTAAATACTCATGAATTGGCAGAAACCAAAGGAACTTAGAAAATAGATCGACTTGTCAAAGCTGGTCCTGTCAGAATTTTTCAGATGAACCAAAACTAAGGTGGAAAGAGCAAGACTAACATAATTCAGGCCAAACTAAGAGTGGTGCCCTTTTTGAAATTCCTCCAACAGGTGAACAAACCTTGTCCTCTTATAGCCTGAAATTGAATTATCTAATTATTTAGTTATCTAATTTAAGCAATTTTTCCATACTCGATAGAGCCACAAAATTCCAAATCGATCCCCTCTTTGCCGTGGATATTCGAGGATGCCAATAGGCAGTGATCTTAAGTCTAACAAGAAGAGCAACTTTGATTCTGGTGACAACTTAAAAGCCTAGAAGCCCAATTAAGAACTTCCACTCACCTGACGTGTGCACTGTGAAGGATCTCTCGTCGCTCAGGGGCTCGAATCTCGATCAATTGGTCTTGAAGTTTTCAAGTTTTCAAATTTCTTCCTGATGGCAGAAACAATCGCTAGTGAATTCTCTTTTCTCCTTTAACGGTAGCCTTCAGCTGCGTCAAGATTTCATCCAACAGATGGTACTCATGTGGTACTCAAGCGTCATGCCCCAGAAGTAAAAGGCACTAATCAGAGATTGAAACAAACCGGGATTGTTCTCTCGCACCTCACATAAAAACAGAAAATCCTTAAGTCAGAGCATAGTTAGAAAGAAACAAGAAGCGACGGAAGAAGAGGGCACTACCAGAAGAAGGAAACTAAGGATATGAGGTACGTGGAGATGCAGGTGCATGCGTACACGTAAGTCAACCGAGCCCCGGCAGCGGCGGCTTAGTGGCATGGTCCACACACCGCGAATCCTGCCTTCGGCCCCTCACCAGTCTGCTAGCTTTTTCTTGCCCTCCATCACCTTGTCTTTTGTATTTTCCCCCGACAGATTTCCGATTTTACTTTCTCCCCAAAATAGAATGTGCGCAGGAGAAGGAGATTGTATTAGGTGATATCCAATTGACTTCTCACAAACTATAAATAGTGATGTGGCCTCCTCCAATGCAAAGGAACATTATTTTTGAAGTTCATCTCCAATTTGCATTACTAGGGAAACATGGTCCTAAGCATTGTGCATTCCACTCATTTTGATCTGCTCATTTTCAAGTGGATTAAACCGATTTCACTATATTATGTTATAGTGACATCTTTTCAAGTGTACTACTTAATGGAATCCCCCAGTGGATGGGGTCACATGGCAATGACCAGTGAAATCTTAATGGGTTAGTCTTTTATAATGGCACGTATTATATCCAAAACAATGGTGAGTGGCTTATTCCCTGTGATTCTTAAATGATATACATATTGATGTTTTTGTGATTATATAGTGATTTTCTTATCCTTTAGATCATTGTGTTATTTTTAGAATATTTTTAAAATATTTTTATTACATCTTTCAAAAAATATTAATATATTAAAGTATATATTATTATTTTTTTAAAAATATGTCATTAAAAAATATCTTCAAATTATCCTTTTAGTGTGAAACCTATTTTTAAGTTATTTTTATGCAGTTTTTAAGCAATGGTTATAAGAGGTTAAAATTCTTATGCATATTTTGCACTCATTAGATTGATTCTAAATTCTTATGATATGTACATAATTTATTCATAATAATAATTTATTTAAATATATATATTATTATTAAATTATTTTTATAGTCCAAAGTTCAAAAACTTAAGCAATGCTTATGACTATTTTTAGTACATGTTAGTATGACTGCACCTACATCAAATGATATTTTTAAATGATTGTGAATTAGTCTTCATATCAATATGGGTCCATAATGATTTTCTAATGACTAGCCATGTTAGTGATTCTAGAAAGTTTCAATGTGTAACACACCATGTTATACGTCGCATGACTAACCACAATTTTTATTAGCAATTTTTCTAGTTTGTTAGATTAACATATGGGTCATTCACGATTGGGGTACCAAGGAGTGTTTAATTGAAAAAAGATTACAAAGGACAACTTTGGAGTTTTTTTAATCTTATATTTTTATAATTGTAGTGGATTATTGTATGCCAATAAAAAAAATGATGTCTTCTTAAATTAATAAAATATTTTTAAATAATTTGGATACTATGTTAATGTCCTTTTGAGTCTTGTAAACTAAACGAATCAAATGTCTAAAATACTTTTTTAAAAAAGTAATCAAAAGGAAGGCATAAAATCATATAATTGATTTAAAAAAATTTGTACAACAAAAACATGCCCCCTTCGATGAAAGTACATGTTCATTGAATGAACTTGATGAAAAACCAAATCATTCAAAACTTTCAAAATCTTGAAGTTTTGAAAGCAAGGACTCATTTTGCAAACCATTTGATAAAAAAATGATGTTCAATGGGTTCAAAATGTCTAACTTTAGATGTAGGTTGCATATGAAGGACATGCCAAAAAACATGTTTGTTGGAAATTCATTTTGGGATTTCTTAAAAAAATTTACAAATTTTTGGCATTAAATTAAAATATTCATACACAATTATGTATGATTGTGAAAAATCACCATTGACACATCAATTATCTCATATTGGATTATTCAATTTTTTTCACTTAAGTTTGTTTCATGTAAATGTTATTTGGAAAAAATAGCTCTAAAATGCCCATAAGACCTTTCTTCCTTTTTTGGTACCCCAATCATGAATGGACCCACATTACTTCCACATTTTAATTTAAAATATAAGTTTGCATTAACAATCATCATTGTAGGGTGCAATTTCTTTATTGATTTATATCAATCTATCTCCCCAAAACAAAACACACCTAGTGCCTAGGCTCACTATAATTAGGTGGTGGGTTTGATCATTGTATTCCATGTCATTACATGTATTAGTGATTTAGAAAGGTCATTTATATATAAAAAATTCACCATAATCCAAATCTTCCAATTACCATTTTTATTGTGTTTAATCATAATCATGCATCACAATAGAATTCACAAAGTTTAAATCCCTATGAGTTGTGTCATTTTATTTTTCCCATGAATAGTTTTGGTCATTCACATAATTAGGTGGTCCATACATTATCTTTGGTAAGGGTGTGATAATCTACCCTAATCATTAAACACTATAATGTCATTCATATCATGTTAAAAATTACATGTCACTAAGTCATAAAGCTTATTCCTTAATATTCAAGTCGTTGCCCCATACATGCACATGTCCACATTTGAAGCATAAGTAAGATTGGTCATTATGGTACATGTCACTTTATTCCTTTTCATTCAAGCATGGTCATTCACATAGCAAGGTGGTCCATACACCACCCTCATTAAATTGAAATTTTGCCCTATCTACTCACAAAACATTATTTAATTGATTTCATATTGCTACTTGGCTTATGTAGATCACTAAGTCATAATTAAGGCCTAATAACTTGAGTTAATTTGATGTAATGTGTCGCTTACATGCATTTTAAAAATAAGGTGCAATGGTGTTAATTTTTGTTCACCCCTTTGCTTTGAACTGCCTCCTTTTCCCCCTCCCTTTCCTCATTCAATCATGGTTTATATACATTAGCCGTTATAAAATGCAACACATTTTGCACAAATACCTATGATATTACAGCCAATTCAATCATTAAGATTAGAGTTGGGTTTATTAACATTTATGTCATTGGTGGCCTATGTCATTCAGTAGGACTTGGGTTTGTCACTACGACCTATGTCACTAAATCTACTTGCATCATCTACAATTGCAATTCCATGAAACGTATTAATGACATTCATTTTAAAGCTGCAAGATCCTTTACATTTCCATGAAGAACACACATATTTGAACTTTTTCAATTGACATTTGGAGTCAAGAGGTAATGAACATTTGCATCCCACATTTGTATGGGGTAATTTTCCATACATGCATCTAGGATCAGTTGTATATCACTTGCATCAAAACAATAAGATTTGCTTTCATTTCCAGATGCTTAGCAACACCTTGCAACACATATTACCCTAGGTTGGTGCATGGAATAGTTCTATAGGAGTGACCTCCAAAGTCATTAATAGTGTCATATTTAGGATACAATCATCATTAATCCCATCACTTAGTATTAAACATGACCCTTATTGCACCCTACCATGATAAATGATAGTGTAAATCAACCTATGGAATTAAAGTGTGAAAGTAGTAATATGCCAAACATCAAACAAAAATATCAATAAAGGGGGAATGAAAATGCCAAATTGACCATTCCACTTGTTTAAACTCTAGAAAATGGTTCCTTGTATTTAGTGGTTTGGGCATGCATGGTGATTGTGTAATGACCTGTGCCTTGCCATAGGACCCCAATCATTAGGAACATCCAAAACCACTACCAAACCATTATAGTGGGATAGGTGCATTTCACTCAAAATTTGAGTGGATTGGTTAGTGATTGGGATCACTTCCATTAGTAGGGTGGGGATGCATTGTAGTTCAAATCCTAATTTTTTGAATTTTCATACCTTGTAAATGGAGTTGGCAACACTTGCCTCTTATTCCTTTGTGTGTTGCAGATGTGCCACTTCCTCTTGAGGTGCAACATTTTATATGCAATCAAACAATAAGTCAAAAAAAAAAAAAAACAATAACAACATCAATATCCAATACTCTACCATGAAAAACAAAGCAATAACATTACATTAACAAGCATAGTAATGGTTACATTTCCATGAACAACTTAGCCAAACCAAGAAACCAGCAACTACTTGACCATCAGCAACCCCATCCACAAAAACCTTGCAAACATACATGTGAATGAATGGGTGTACTCATGGTTGGGCCTTTAACATGCACAAACGTCGCATGGTTGGGCCTTTAACATAGCAATGGCTGCATAATTTGCATCGGATGATGCTGGAGTTGCAATGTAGATCATTATGAATAAGTTGCAACGGCTTGCTGGCTCGAGGTTGCGTGGCCTCTTTGCAAACTAGTTCACAAAATTGCTTCCCACAGATGCAACTATCACAAAAGTTAGTGTGAAGAAAGTTGTCTCTTCAAAGTTCAAGTGGCCCTTACCACACTAGGGTCCATTCCATCCAATTGCTACATAACAGTAGCTACTATACAATCAACTTGATTCAAGTGGAGTCAGAGAAGAAAAATGATGCAAAGTTTGTTGGTGCTGAGCTCACTTTTGTTTCTTGATAGTCCAATTGTGTTCTATCCACCATTTAAACCCATGCATGTCAAGAATCAAAGCTCCTCTGATCAGCCAGTAGATTTGAATTGATTTACATCATTGTGCTGAATGAATATGTTGAAATATTTTGTCCATGACTATGTTTCTCAGATTTCTACATGTTCACACAGTGATTGCATTGGGCCCTTCAAGCCATTAATCAAATAACTCATTCTACCTCTCGAATTTAACGTTGTCTTCAAACAGAACTTTGACAAATCAATGGCATATGTTTGAATACCATTGTATAGTGTCTAGGATACTTGTCTAGGGTTCAAATCATACACCTTCAAACATATGTACATGATTTTTCGTAAAGCATGTACCAATAATTTTGGTTTCTCCACAACTAGTTGAACTAACCACACATATCCCTTTGGGCACAAATCCCTCCATGAATCCTTCTGGTACTTGAGGCCAGCCTTCAGTGACTCAGAACTCAAAACACACACCTTTCAAAAAGTCCAAGGGAACTAGAAAGTAGGAAAGATGCAGCAAAAGGAGATGAGATCACTCATTGATGCCGACACTAATGGGACTCATCGTGATGCCAGGTGGGTCATCGTGATGAAGGGCACTTTCCAAACACAACTCATCACATTGTATGGGAGGTTGACACAAAATCATCAAAGTTCCCATGCATGTTGGATGTGCTTTGATATGACATGGCAACCTACTTGGCAATTGGGCATTTAGTAACCTAAAAGGTAGGCAAGTTTAAACATCATGGATCCCCCCTCCTCCCCCCTATTGGATTGGTCATGTATCTTTTCAACTTTTGGTCTTCTTGAATTTGTAATTGAGTCGGTGAACCTAGTCCTAATGTAGTGATGAAAACCTACAATACACCCACAAAGAAAAAGAAAAGAAAAGGGGGAAAGGGGAAAAAAAAAAAAAGGAGAACCTAAGTCTAAGAAAGTGAATAAAAAGTTTAATTGAGCCCTTGGCAACAAGGCATGAAAGATTAAATACAAGTGTGATCTATGGCAAGTCCATGATGGGAAGTTGGGTAGAAAAAGCTTGAAATATTTATTTAAGTGATTGAAACTTATTGTTTAGAGAAAGTAATGACAAAGAAGATGATCTCCAATTGAGGTTTCAAACTTTATCTATGTAATTATGGAAAAAAGTTGTTACTTACAACTAACAAAAAATCTCTATTACTTAAGGAGGAAATTGGTCCTTCATGTCAATATGGATGACTAGGTAGTTTTTTTTAATTTTGGGTTTACATTGCTTTGAGAATGTACAAGTAAAAATCTCCATTACTGTAGGAAGAAATTGGTCCCCCAATGTCAATATGGATTAATACTTATTCTTGTCTTTTCCTTGCTTTTTATATCACCATTCATTGCATAGAAACCACCTTATGGAATATTTCAACTTTAAATGGGGGCTTTCCAATACCAAAAAACTATGAAAGTTGAAACCCATCCTTTGATTTTAAAAATATATTTAGGCTACGTGCCTCCAAATTGAGTGAAGGATTGACAAAAGAAGCATGAAAGAGCCAATTTTTCAACCAAAGGGGGCAAAAATATCTTAAGTGACATCATGTGTGTCAATATTGCTACTACCATGGGCACATGGAAGAACAAGAATATCCCTCCTATCAAGTGCTCGGTTACGAACACATTGATGTGACCAAATGAGTTAATTTGGACTGCAATGAATAAAAGAGGAAAGAAGACATGCAAAACATAGGGATGATTGACCTAACTACAAGCCAAGTTTTAAAGCCTAAAGTAGGGAGTGAGGTAATTCAACCTAATGAAGGAGGCCATGACATGTTAGAAATGATGTTGGGAAAAAGAAAAAAAAGTGTTGATGAAAACATTTTAAAAACTCTAGTCTTGAACCTTGTCCAAATGCTTGTGTGGTTGGAACTTGGAGGTGAAAGACAAGCCATGGTGATTCCCATCTAGAGGGTGATGTATTTTGCATGGGCACTTTTAGGATCGCTTTGTACCTAACAATTATATATGTATGCAACTATTCTCACAAAAAGGCATGTCAAAGTAGCTACAGTTAATCAATTATACCCCCCAAAAGTAACCAACAAATCCAATGTTCATGGGTGAATGAAGATAAAATCATCCAAGGATGACATTTCGTAACTTGTTGCATCTTGTAACTCAAATTTTGTGTGCATTTCAAATTCAAACAGTAAAAACCTCCCTCAATTTTTGTAGTGTATTTAGATGACCATTGTCGGGCAAAAGAACTTAGTGCCAGTCTTTCAGGAACTTGCAAAATGGAAGAAATCTTCCATGGTGGAAGTACATGTCCTCTAAAAATTAGGGCAAGTTTTTACTTGTGTTGGGTGGGTAATTTATTTTTCTAATAATAATTGGTTACATGTTTTTGAAATTTTTGTAAACAAACAATTAATTGGGTTCAATTTTTTTGGAGAAAAATGATTTAAAAAGAATTGCCCAATTTTAGGTGTTTGAAAATTGAAATTCAAGCATATAAATAGGGGTGAAAGTTTTAATATATTTTTTTGGTAGATATATGCATAGGTTATTTGAGAGATAATTGAACAAGTGTATCTTTTGATTTTTTAACAAATAACATGTTTTAGTCATTTATGCCAATTTTTTAATTAGAAATATTTTAATTAGTTAATTAACCAAATTAATTTCAAATTTTGCACATTCAAGGACTCAAATCATGATGAGTGGATGCTCATTGTAAGTAACAACCAATGTGGCTACATTGTTTTCTCATGTAGTTAGTCATTAATCACATTTTTTAAACATAGGATACAACATAAGCACAAACATGTTATGGCCTTTTCTCTTTATCAAATCCAATCAAAAATATATGAAAAGGTGAAATATTTTCAAAACTTAGCATTTCACATAAATAATCAAATCCTCCAATTTTGCTTCAAATGCATTCATCTTCAAATCGCGCAAGTTATCAAGAACCCTTTGACTTCAAAGTTCATCACAAGCTTTTGGCATGTGGATATGATAAATTGCAAGGTATCTCCAACGAACCAATGTCACCAACTTTGATTCCAAGACATAACCAATGATAATCAAGGAGAATATTTCATCATTACTTTGCAAATTGCCCAAGTTTGTGGAGAAAGTACGACTTTGCAATGCAACAAATTGTTGATTGTAACATAATGTGATGGCTAATCGAAATGTCAACACATATTGGAACAACAAGACCCATCTTATAAACCTGAAATCAACATCACACCAAAACTAATAAGACCAAAAAAAAAGTAAGTATGCTGGAATATATTCACAACACAAAATACAAACTTTGAAATCAAATGTGAATAAAAAGAAACATGAACCCTAAACCCTTGGCTTCACCGATGTATTTAGTTTTATGGGCTTCAATTTGAAATTAATGCATGCTTTTTCCTATGCCTACCACCCCTTGTTTAGATTTTTTAAACCATGTGATGCACTTTTGTATATCAACTTGAATAGATTTGATAGAAACAAAGTGGAATCCTTGAGCCACTTTTTCATATGTAGTGACATATTAACATGATTTTGACAATTCATGGCCCAAGCAAGACACATCAAATGGGTTTAACATACTCAAAGTATCACAAGAAACTAATACATTCAAAGTAATAATATAGGTTTGCGAATTTGATCCCTTGTCCTTCACATAAACAACAATTTTTTGAGTCACTCAAACTTATCAAGGAGCTACTTTAACTTGGGAGCCATAGACACATCACTTATATCAATGGTTTCAAACAAGGTTCAATAGTTATGTGTTTTGGTTCCCAATTGTTAGAAACAAAATTCATGATTATAACAAATACGTCACCCACCTTGTTGTACATAGAGGTCAAAAGTGCAAGTGGCTAAAACACATGTGGCCAATGCTAGCTACACATACTCATGGTTTTTTGCACTAATGAAAGTAAGATTTTCTAAGCAAACTATTTGTTAGTTGGGAACATCACTTTTGCTTCTAGCATGCATGCCATTTTGTGTAACCAAATGGATTCCACTATCTTAAGCAAAAAGACCCTTGATCACAAAAAACATTACATCCTCCAAAAAACCCTGATTTGTGTCATTTTTTAAGACAATGGCACTTGGCGCTTTGGCGGTATGTGTGGCATTTTATTGGTTGGTTCCCTTTCAAATGGTCGAACAACACAATTAATAATGCAAAATGCAATCTACTATACATACAATGTATAGAAAGATTTGTGCTCCATCTTTATATTTTTTAAGGTTACCATGATTTGAGTGAACTTAAGTTTCACAAATCCAATGGCATAACCCTAAGCATGTGTTGTAAGTTTTCAATATTATTTTTGTTGCCCCCCATCTAGCAAAGCCAAATAAATGAATATTTTGATTACCATGTGCATCATCCATGTTGGTGGGAATAGGACTTTAAAATCCATTATCTTTGATAAGATGATTGTTCAATCCTTGTCTCAGCTTTCACATCAAGCAAGCAATCGTGAAATGTGCACAACGCACATGAGAATGATGCAACGTAAGTGCACAACAATGGTGAAGCGTGCATAATTCCACCCTAAATCCCTTAATTACATTCAAGTGAAGGATAAAATGATGCCAAAGGTGCATGACAATCAACAACCCTATGAACTAGAAATTCAAATTAGTGTTGTTGCATCCAATTACATACCCACCCAACATTGGTTTTTTTTTGTTCAAAAAAGGTAGGGCCTCTAATACATACATATCCAATATTGTAGTTCCTTGGCTACTTTGACACATGTTTGTTGAATAATTAATTAATTTTGAGGATTCTATTTTGACACCTAATATATCTTCAAATATTTCATTAGATTCCTTATTTTCCAAAAATATTTCTATGAAAAAATATTTTTTGAAAATCCCAACATTTTAAAAATATGTATATTAATGTCAAATTGGGCTAGGTATTGTGGTGTGCTCCACATAACTTACCGCCAAAGGAATAATTCCCTGGTAGGCTATTTCGTAATTTAACCTAAGAGGTTCCTAGTCATGTTACTTGTGACTAATGTCTCCTCTTGTTCTTGTGATATTGTAGGGTGATAAGTTTCACACTACACTATAACTAGGGATTTTTTATTTTTTATTTTTTTCAATTTAGCAATGTAACCATGTTGACGATCATTCACAAGAGGAATTAGCCAAATTTGGCTATATGTTAGAGAGAAAAGTAAAAAAAACTTAAGAATCTTGCTATATTTTGACAACCTATTGTCTAAATATGAGAATTTCCAAAAAACATTCCTTGAAATTTGGTAGCCTTGGTGCAACATTTCAAATAGTGGTAGAATGCATATTGTATAATTCCAAGGTCCTCTAATCACCATTATTACATGGGTAACATTAGTCTTAATGCACTTGGGGTGGATGAGCAAGAGAAGAGCATGAACTTACCTGTGGGATTGTCAAGCTCTTAGTTACTAATCTAAAAGGTGAAAGTAATATAGGTTATTATAAAAACCTTGATTATTTACAAGGGAAAATCATGTTGAAGTTGGCAAGGAAAGAGATTGTTTGTTGGCCCCCCCCCCCAAAAGGAAGTTGCTCATATGAGCAACAGCCTTTTTGGACTGGAAAAATTTCACCAAAAAGAGAAATTGCTAACTAAAATGCAAATGTGACATTTTTTTGGGTTTTTGAATAGCCAGGATTTAATTTTGAAAAAAGAATCATGAGATCTTTATATTTGGTTGCAATTGGTAGCCCAGAATATAGAAGGATGCTTAAATTAGGATGCCTTTAAATTTTCATATCTTGTTTCTAGAGAAATTTGGCTGAATCTTCCTATGGCTAATCAGCACTTTGGTTACATCACATAATTGACCCAAAAAACACTGAAACAAGAACAATACTCTATAAAATGACTATTCTTTACAGACACCACCATCTAGGATGTTTCAAACTCACTTGTAATCAGCAGAAGCTCCAAGGTTGATGAGCAATTAACAGAGCAAAGGTGAGATTGTCTTTGTCAACATTTGTCAGGTTGTAGCAGTATTAGGAAGCTCACATGCAAAGTAATATTAGGTGGGATATCGAGCCAGTACACACATACAGTCGGTTTCACCTTCCAGTTTTATCATATGCATCTTCGGGGTCTCTTTCCACGATGCCGCTGCGATCAAGATTAACTTAAAAACAATGTGTTGTGATCACAACAGCCTAATGGAAAGCCACTGACATGCACTTTTATTTTTTCTTCATGCCAAGGACATGCACTTTCCATTGGAGAGCTACAAGTTAATCAATATTAGAAAATGTCATTTTGTTATGATAGTCATAGTTGTCACAGCTTTTGCATTTGATCAATATTTGACTAGTAGAGCTATGAACTTGTTAGGTGATTGTGGGCTCAAATAGTTCCAAAAAAATAATGAAAATTTGCTTTGAGATCATGGAATTTGTGATTAGAGTAACCTAATGGAAAGATGTTCTTAGAAAAGTTATGGCTTGGACTTGGAGCACAGAAACAGGGTCAGAGTGAAGTAGCACCCGCCAGCACACCATGAAGTATGGGTGGTGTGGGGGCAGGGAAATACTTACACTTTTGTAGAGTCCTTATCCCATAGTTAATCATAGTTAGTCACTGAGATAACTATGTACTAACTACTAACCATCCACATGCAATCTACTAGGTAGTCTTAACAACTTAAGTAGTAATCACTTACATTCCTTACTTACTTACCTATCATATTTACCCACTTATACAATTACATTTCATATGTATTTTACTCTAGATACTTAATAGTTACCTACTTGCATTGTGGGTTCGGAAGGTAGTGTGAGGGGGAAGTAAGAGGGTTTACAAGATAGGTTACCAAGGTAGGTTTTGAACCTTGTTAACCTGAGTTAGGGTTCATCCACAACTGAGTCATAAGGGGTGGTTTCCAAAGGACGGTGCATTTGGGGGTGTTGAGTTGCTTGATTCACTTGGCCCCTTCCCCGAAATAGCAGCTATTCCTTCAGCATGTTTTTTTGTGTTGATTTGGAGGGCCTAAGTTGTTTTGGGCTTCTTCTAGATGTTGGACTAAAATTGCACTGAATAGATTGTCAAACAACCTTCATTGAAAATTATAGTTTGCCTCAAAAAGTGTTGGGCTAGTGGGAAAAAAATAGGGTTAAGTTACTTGGTTGTGTGCAGTGTTTATTTATTTATTTATTCATATTTTTTTCACATTTTTTAACCTGAAAATATGATTTTGACAAATGCACAGGAATTTTGTGAAATTTTCTTCCTTCATTCACCTGATTTTTAAAATATGTATAATTTCCAGATATTTACAACAGGTTCCAGCAGGTAGCCAAAATATTGAAGGATTCTTTTTTTTAATTACTTTCATATCTATTATAGTCAGATTTGGCTAAATACTCTTGTTGATGATCACCAATTTGGCTATATCCCAAAATTTTCAAAATTAATTAATTCATTATTCGACAAACGCGTGTTGAAGCTGTCAAGGTACTATGGTAATACCGCTAGTGCTGTTCATTCTTACAAGCTTCTGGTTGCATGGAAACCCCATGAAACCCAAGCAAAAGCTCACCTAAAGCAGCCATCGGTAAGGGGACTACCATGGGGTCGGCTAAGTGAGGGTTGGCGGCCAATACCATACATGAAGTTTGAACCCTCCCTCCACCGTGTCCACAAGAGTGAATTCAACCTTTCTTGACTCCTATTTCCCAAGACAGAAACTTGAGACTCTTTGCTTTACATGGCTCATATCACATTTTGTTCCAAAATAATGTGCACTGTTGAGTCATGTGCTACCCCCAACCCTAAATATTTCCCCTCGTTAAACTCAACCTAATAATATGTCATCAGTTTGTTCATATCTATTGACTTGCACATGATCAAAATATTCAACCTCCCTATTAATGTTAGCAAAAAGAAGGAAAAAAAAAAAACACTCACCATATTTATCTCTTCATTTAAAGAAATAAAAAAATCAATAAAAGCTCACCCATAATTATCTTGTCATTTTTCGTTTTCAATTTCAGTTTGTTCCCCCATTCGCAAATCATTCATATTTGAAATTTATAACATCAATTTTAAATTTGCACAATGATGTTAGAATTTTGGTAATGCCCTTCTCCAAGGGCCTTACTTACTACACATAATAACCATCAAAATTTTCTTTCCATACAAAACTGTTAGGATTTAAAATATCACTTGAAATGAAAGGCCAACCTTATGTACAACGGAATGGTTGAGTCCTACCGATTATGGACTACGTAACTGGCTCAAGCAGGCCAGTTACGGGAAAAAGTCTCGCCATGCGAGTGGTGAGACTTTTTCCCGTAACTGGCCTGCCCGAGCTGTGTTATGGGACGTAACCAGTGACTCAATGGAGGGGATTTCATCCGCCCATAACTGATGACTACGTCGACATCTGGGATGAATGCCATTGTCACTGTCAGCATAACCCTCCTGTGCCCATCTGGCGAACCCCGTACACAGCGGGTATGGGTTGTAACCTGTGACCTCTCCGCCAATGGGGTGATGCCACATCACCGATTTCTACAGAGGAGCCAATTATGCTGGGTTAAGTCATCAGGCAAGCCCCCTTATGGCAAGACAGGTGATGCACCCAACGCATTACAGGCAGGGCAAGGCCATTCCATGACATTAAGATCTGGGTTGGCAGATTCAACGATTTAAAAGAGAATTTTAACACACATATTTTGGTCACTATTAAAGAGTGAATGACCATCACCCTGGAAGTTATGTCATATAATGTGGTCAAGAAAATGACATAATCTGCCAACCCAGATGACGTAATCTACCATCCAGAGGTTTTTCTAAAGCTTCCGATTCATCCTCCACCAAACATTTGGCATTCACCCAAGCACAACCCTTCAGACTTCTTTTTCCCATGGCATGCTTCTTCCGGACGTGAATATATGTGTTTTCACCCACTGAAAAGAGGGTTATACACAAGTTTTCATCCATACACAACAGAGTTACATGACTTTTCATCCATTCGTAGGAGGGTTGCATTGTCACTCTTGAACCTCTGGGCGGTCGGTTATGTTTGGTAACTAGCTCAAGGTCATGAAATAATTTCAACACTCCTGTACTCAACTAATTTTTTCAGCAATGGATGGCCTCTTCTTGCCGGGTAGGGTAGGGTACATAGTCCACAAAAGCTCGCACTAAAATATAAGATGCCCTACACATTAAGGTGGTAACCCTAAACCCTAAACTGTTTTAACGTGGTGTCAAAATGCACTAGGAAAATTTTAGAGTCATTCCCAATGTTATAAACAGGTCCTGCAATATTGTATGGTCTGCAACACCAGAATTCATTCTCCACCACTTCCCATGAACCTGCCACAACATTTGAGTACTTACATGGTTCAATAAATTTGCTTGGAATGAGTTCACAGATCTGCTTAAGATCATTAAGCCAATCCATGCGCAAAAGTCGGTGGACAAACGATATTTCAACAATCAACATGGTTGTCATGTACAAAAAATTGCTCAAAAGAGCAGTGTTTGAAGATGGAAGAAGAATTCCTAAACCCTAAACCAACAAACGCTCCGCTATGTGAATGATCTGATCATAGTTGTGGCGAGATCTGGAGGGAGAAAGATTGTGAGCTTGGTGTAGGTCACTGTAATTGTTCTTGGTTCTTTGTCTCAAGAGGATCAAAGAATTGCCATCCCAGGCCCTCACTGACCCCACATGCATAGCTCCAAGCTGCTGACGGTCTAAGAACAATGACTTGATGATGTCAAATGGAATTCCTCTATGCCACCCTTCATCACAAATCTGTTCAAAATGTGCAATAGCCAGCCAAGCCTTAACATGTCCATGTAATAGCATCTCTGATCCTCTAAGCATGCAATTGCAAGAGACTCTGCTACATGTGAGCATCTAACCCCAAGTGCTTTCACCACACTTGGCATGCACACTTGGAATCTGCATTTCAACTTGTGCATTTTCTCTGCCATTTCGGAGATTGGGTCAGGATGAAAG
>Ga0116227_10010533_pt1 | contig 16086 bp, 11 predicted proteins | sample S1TSphgellanicum_FD_89693 | JGI IMG/M metagenome (GOLD analysis project Ga0116227, IMG submission 89693) | Host-associated microbial communities from peat moss isolated from Minnesota, USA - S1T2_Fb - Sphagnum magellanicum MG | ecosystem: Host-associated > Plants > Peat moss > Unclassified... | reverse complement strand
AATATCAATGTGCCAAAAAGTATTTTCTTTACACCCAGGCACACAGGCTTAAACCAAGGCCCCATTACTTTGGGTATAATTCATATGCTTTAAAATCATAAGTCAAAACCAGGGGTGGGGGGGGGGGGGATATATTTCCTCTCACAGCAGATATCAGGGTTGATGTATAACGATTGTTCTCATTTTTTCATAAAGCTGAAACCACAATTCGTTCATGAAACGTGACAATTCTTCAAGGTTTTTCAAATAACTGGAATCATCAGTTGGTTGTTTCTGTGTATTTTTTTTCAAATACTAGCCTAGTGGAGGAACCAGTGGTTCTTTGATTCCGATTTTTTTTCAAACACCCAGAACTAGAGGTTCCTTAATCCTTAATCTTTTAAAATACCCAGAACCAGTTTTTTTTGAAAGATCAAAGAACCAAATCTCGGCAGTTCTTCAAGGATTTTGAAATAACTGGAACAGGCAGGCAGTCAGTTGATTCTGCATTATTTTCAAATACCCAGAACCAGCGGGTATTTGATTCCAATGTTTCAAGTACCCAGAACCAGAGGTTCTTTGATTCTTGAATATTTTCAAATACTCATCTGGAACCAGCAGTTAATATTTCTTAAAAAAAACAAAGAACCTCTCACCCCATCCCCACTGGGTACAACCCTTGCACACACAGTCAAGGTCATTTAATAAAAATACTGTGCAGTCTTCCTTTGTGACAGGCCTGGGCAGCTAAATTTAGGTACCACCTTTCCCTCATGAAGTGGCCTATTGGTAGGAGAAAATACCAAAATTATAGACTCCAAAAATAAGAACCAAGCTGAACCATGTTGGAGAGCGAGGCTTTATGGCTAAAAACAACCAAATGCCGTCTGTTGCGCTGCAAACAGCCCGCCAGCCGCATGGCATTTTCCTAACTATGCGCACGATCAAATCCCCATGCCAGACACCGCGCCGAACCTCAACCCACTTGCGGCGGCGCGGTGCACCACGACGCAAGACTTGTTATATCACGGCCCCCAGCATACTGCACACACTCATCTGCACGGATCCCTCCGCGACTTGAATACTGTTGATAAATTTGTGGAGCTGAAGAGTAATTACGGTTTAATCGGAGCTGTTCTATCGTCATTCTAAGCTGCTGCTGCCCCTTCCTTCCGTCGCACAAAATGAGCGCTACTTTGGTATGTGTACAGTTGTTGCGCAAGATTCAAGGCTAATTTTGTTGAATTCGGGATGTTGATCAGCTTCGTGAATTCAATCCCCAGCAGAATGAATAGTTTAGAAGTCAATGGTTGCTGAATTCGTGTGTGTGTGTGTGTGTGTGTGTGTGTGTGAGAAGAAGCCAGCTGAGATTCTGGAAGAAGGATATGGGATTGCGAATCTCGTGGTGGTGGATGAGAACTTCCATGCAAACGCTGCCTCCGAAGCTGACGCCGGATCAGTCGTCGATAAACTCAAGAACAAATTCAAGAACTTCAAGGTCGACAAGTTCTCGTGAGTTTAGATCAATCCTTTAATCCTGTGACCCGTCGTAACCTAATTTCCCAGATCTAGTTTCGCCGTCCGTTTGCCTTGAGTTTTCTGGTGTTTCAATGAACTGGGCCTTATGTGGATCCAACCATAACAATGTACGCTTGCATCTGTAATTTAGAATCAAGTTTTCATGATACTGCCGGCAGACTGGTGTACTAGGACAGCAAGAAGGCCAAGCTCCTACTATGTCTCTCGTATTACAGTGGGACTTAGCAGCTAGTACGCAATGCAAGTGATCACATTCGATTGATCCGTGTGGTGTGTCTCCTTCGCAGGGCTCAGCCAGAGCTGTTCAACAAGCTCGCAGCAGCACAAGAGCCAAAGGTAGGATTTTGCAGATTCTCTATTTTCGATCTAGCAGCCCCTGCAGTAAGCTAGAATGTAGGTCGAAATTGTGATTGGGAAACGCAAGCACTAAAAACATAAGAAGAAAAATCATAAACAGACAGACCAAAATGTAGGAGAATTATGATCACGAATATATGTGCGGCGGCGGCCGGCCATACACAGTTCTTCTTTCCCCATTTTTCAAGAGGAAAAACATGGTATTGATGTGGTTGAATCTTCTTCTTCTTTTTGGCAGGTGATGCTGATAACATGCATCGACTCTCGCTGTAACCCGACAATGCTCCTTGGACTTGAAGCCGGTGAAGCTTTCGTTGTGCGCAACGTCGCCAACTTTGTTCATCCCTACGACGAAGCTGGACAGGTCCGGTGCAGTACTTACATATACCACCAACATTGTTAACGTGTCGATAGTTGCTGGTGCAGATCGTCGATGTGGTTGCAATAATATTGTTTCTGATATTTCAGCGTCGATGTGGTTGCAATAATATTGTTTCTGATATTTCAGCGTCGATGTGGTTGCAATAATATTGTTTCTGATATTTCAGCCCCTAGCTCGCTGCTCATGTGTGTTCTGGCTTTAATGAACGCAGGAGGTGGGACATGAGAACGCAGTAGGAGCCGCCACTCAATTTGCTGTCAGTGTTATGAATGTGAGTCTCTAAGACTAATCTTGTGGATACAGCACTAGCTGCTTACCCAATTTCTGTCTCTACCAGAGACTCTGCAACATTGTATGTCAATCAATTGCAATATTACGCCTTTTTCTGTGGAATCTAGTTTGATCCCGGCCACTGGAATATGGATCAATTCTTGTTATCTGTAACTAGAGTATGTAAGAGACCATATTGACTTACAGATGAGTGGTAACTACTGCAGGTCGAGCACATTGTGGTGATGGGACACAGCAGCTGCGGCGGGATTAAGGCTCTTATGTCTCGCGACGACTTCACAACGTACCTAGCTTTCTTTCTTCACAAGAGTCATGTTATGATCATCGTTCGAAACTTTTTAAGTTTTCAACCGGAAGCTGTTTGATCATATATATGTGACAGTAATTACAAATTAGTTGCTCCAGTTTTTGTTTGAAGACTTTATTTTAGCGGGAAGCTAGCTATTGGTATCTGTATTAATATTGGATCTTGAATTGTGGTCGCTCATGCGATCCATGGCAGAGACCTTGTTGGAAGCTGGGTGAAGGTTGGACTCCCAGCCAAGGAGAAGGTGAAAGCACTCCACCCGGATAAATCAGACTACGAGCAAATGAGCTTCTGCGAGAAGGTGCGCCTTGCACCTACCAATATTCATTCCTTTCCCTGACCCTTGCTACACCACCTCCTATCCTTGAAGTGTTCCAGACAAGAGATGAAACTGGGATCCAACTGGGGATGAAATTAAGTTAAACAGACTAATTTTTTCTCGAACATTAATCTACTTTTGGGCGTGGCAATCAGGATCAAACTAGTTTGAGCAAATGTGGACACCAACTCTCAACAGTGGTGATGAGCGGGGTCCAATTGGAGTCCAAACTGGACGTCACTTTGTGGATTATAACTTCATTCTATATATATATATGAGCTTATGATCCTGAAAACTGTTGCAGTTTCTCTAATTCCCTTGTGATCATCTGTTGTTGCCTTGATCACTGCAGGAAGCCGTGAATGTTTCACTGAAAAATTTGCTGACTTACCCCTACATTGAGGAGCGTGTGAAGGATGGACGCCTCCAGATCCATGGTATGCACTACCATCTAGGCAAGGGAATATTGACAAGCTGGGATATTATTGCACTGCCCAAGTAATCAATCAAGCAGCTGACAAAACCCCTAAACCCTAAAGTTTTGTGATGGTATGATCCTTTTGAGGTGCAAATTATGTATTTGAGGGAAGGGCCTTGAAAGCCAGAGGCCACCATAGGAAGTCCTAATCTTATTAGGTAGCCTTGAACTGCACCTGGTCTTGCATGTCTGTTATACTTGAACCTTAGTCTTGGAACCTGACACTCAATTTCAACTTATGATCCTGGAAGAAGTTTTACAAGCCTAATTTCTTGGAAGTTTTTTTAATCTTTTGTTGCATTGAAAGGCTGTTGTTGTATTGGAAATTATAAAGGTCTTTTTTCCTTCTACAAAACCTTCAGCTATGTCAAACTGAGGTTTATCATCATGATGAGGATATAGATGGTCTCTGAGAAATTGGAGAACATTGGTACATGGTGTGGAATTTGTGTTGTACTATATCTGAAATTTTTCCTTCTTGAGCAAACCACAAAATTGTAAGGAGCCCTTAAATGAGGTAAGCTTCATCCCTACAGCATAGTATAATAAATAGACTTCCCAGTATAAACTGTTTTCTATACATTGAAAACTTCAATGTTACCCATGGACCAATCTAAATAATGTCTGCTATGCAAAGTGAGAATGTATAATGCTTGCGATATTCAGATGATTATGAAATATAATCTGCTGCTGAGACCAATTATACCTGATGCAGTTTCTATGTTGTAATTTACATAAAAATGATGGAATCAGTCACTAAAACTGTTGACACGCTGCATGTTGCTACAGTATAGTGCTTGCCCTGCCAATGTGGTAGGCAGAGCAGTGTTGTTCTGGTATCAGGAGTTGAGATAGGAGGAGGTTCCTGGTAGCAAGTTTTTTTTATTTTTCAATTTGGGGGTAAGGGGTAAAAATTTTCAAAAATCCAGGTTTCTGGTATCAATAAGTGGCTGGAAGTAAATTACAGTTGCATCATGAACACAAGTATGTCAACTTTTAACTCAAACTGATAACAACCCAGATACTAGTCTTGGAATTGCATGAACACAAGTATGTCAACTTTTAACGTAAACTAATAACAACCCAGATACTAATCTTGAAATTGGGTTTTTGTGTGGAAACGTGTGTGTTCCTTTGTCCAGTTAAGAGAACACAGGGTTAGGATGGGGATTATAAGCATAAGCAACAAGGAATAAAACAAGCATTCTACATATAAGCTTAACTAATCCAGAAAGCATTCTAAGTAGTGCAAGAATCCAAAATACTACAATTATCAATGTAAATCTACAAAATTGAAATGAAAAAACTGAGTAGATTTGCAACCCATCTAGCTTCTAAAATCTCAAGCCCAATATTGGGAGGAATGGAAGAATGCAAAATGCTACAATTATCCATGTACAAGTATAAAATGTACAAAATTTGAGTGCAAAATCTAAGTAGATTGGAGCCCGTCTAACTTCTAACATTTCAAATTCAAGATTGTAAACAATGCAAGAATCAAACCAAACTGCTACAATTATCCACGTACATGTAAACAATTTGAGTGCAAAATCTAGATAGATTTGCAACCCAACTAAGATCTAACTTCTAAAATTTTAAAACCTAAGATTCAATCTCTTCAAAATATCTTGCCTTCTCAAGTAGGTCTTCATTTTCTTCCAACAAAGTTTTCTCAACCACAAAAAACAAAGCCAATTTCTTTCCATCAATGAGGTTATAATCAATTCATACATTAGTGGGCCAATTATTGTAAATCATGACAAACTTGTCAAGATTATCAACCCCAAAACAACATTGTTAGAAGCTATTAAATATATTTACAATTGAAAAGATCTATTGGATCTTGATTTGTGATCTACCCTACCAAGAAACCCACATTTAAAATTTCCATTTCATTATTAGTTCATCATTTCAATGGATCGAGCCCATATGCATTCTCCACAAAGAACCTATAGAACAAAAAGACTTTAACCTTGAAAAGAACTTGATTAATAACTTCCCATGATGAAGCCATTAATCCAAACAACTTAGTTGAATGTAATGTATCTCAAGTGTTGTAGGAACTAGGATTAGAGTTTGACCTAGATTCAAAAAAACCAAAACAATGTGAATTCAATAAGGGCAATCAAACTAAGTCATCATATCGTTGCATCAATGATTGCAACATTTCTACCAATTTGATCCATTGACTTTAAAATCCAAATCAAACATCAAAGCAAACATGTTGTGAGCTCTCGAGAAAGAAAAGGTTTTAGAAATAAACAAAACATATTAAGAACTTCTACAATCATTTTGCCATACAAAATTTCAATTTCCATAGTGGAGGAACAATACAAGCTTGACACACATACTCCCATTTCATCAACCCCATAATTGTCAAAGTAACAAACAATGCTTTAATAAAAACCAATAATTAACCTTTGTGTTGATTCAACAAACATTGATGAACAACAAGATTTAAGGTTTTAGTTACAATTCGAACAATTGCCCAAGTAGAGCCAACAAGAACCTTAGCTTGCAAAGATGAATTTTATTACGATGTAGCAAAGGCTAATTGCATTAGCATATTCTAAGGTTTTTTGGAATAAAATGACCTTGGAAGTGAAACATGTTTTCATAAAGACCTTTAATTTTTTGTGCCACCTTACCAACCTCATGCCAAACCTTCTCCCATTCATGTCTACTTCCAATAGGAATTTTCTGATAAGGATTTGACCTACGACATAGTGGCAATATATATATATAATTTTTATTTATTTATTTTGTTGGTCACTAACCTCACCCCAACTCTCCTTTTGTGATAGGCCGCATAAACTTCTTCTAGTCTAAATGGTTATCTTTTTTAAAATAGCTTAATGGCATCTTTCAAACCAACTTTTTTCATGCCCACACCAACCTTAACTTCATTGGTAACATATTAACATGTTTTTGACATAACATGACTAAAGCAAAAACCACCAACACAATAGAAGTGAGGGCAATTGTGGAAGAATTCAAAATCATCTTTAACATACATAATAACCTTATTTGTCAAGTTGAATTCAACCAACATAACCTTCATTTATTTTGCAAAAATTGCACCAAAAGTAATAAATGTTTCAAACAATCCAATAAGTATGTAGCATGGAACCCAAGCTTCATTAATTAAATTGAAAACTAACGCAGAAGTGTCATAGGCTAACCTTGGCATCCACAAGTTGAATGTTGCAGTCGTAGTTGCACATTGAACAACGAAAAAAAAAAACACGCTTCCATTTCTTTTGCAACAAAGTAAAAATGTTCATGGACAAGTTAATTTTGAGAAGCAAATTAAACTTGACCACAAAAACATAGCACCATTCTCTTTAACCAAGGGCTCTTCACAATAGACCATGGTATATAACCCTTAAGAATCATGATAAACACAAGGTCTTCAATGAATTCAATTTAAACAAGGTGGCATTTTTTTGTAAAGCTTCACATTTCCAAAGAAACTTGTGATGGTTGAAGGCATAACAAACATCCTTTTCTTACACTTATATTGTTTGCCACTATTTCTACCTTCTAGGGCACATTTATGCACCAAGCACTTCATCAAATCTAAACCATGTTCATTAATGACATGTTTTTTCATGGTCATGATACCATGCTTTGGGTTGTAATTTGCAAAACCATTTCAAGACTTGGTTGAACTATGAAAGTTTGTGGAATTTTCAAAAAAAAACACATCACACACCTCATGAATTTCATCACTTACATGTTGATCACAATGTTACTATCATACAACATGAAAAAAGACCACAACTCTACTACACAATGCAACAAAAACAGAATATTAAAATTAACAATAAATTGCATCAAATGTTATTTTTCCAAAATGCCTCCTTTTAGTTCTTTGATCTTCATCAACAACACTTCAACCTATAACACTTCTTTCGAAACCATTGACATCTCAAGAAAATCAACAATCAAATTAACAAATTTTAAACCATGAAACTCATCTTCAAATGAATTGCATAACTTGAATTCATCCATATTGAAAACATAAGTGTGTTACACGAATAGCAAAGAGAATAGATCTTAATGAAAATGAGTAAAATAACATAAAGCACAAAAGAAAACATAATAGAAACACAAAGAACATAAAACACAAACATAAAAAAACAAATGAAGAAAAATAAAATCTCACCTCTTCATGTAGAGTTCAATTAAGCAATAACATATGAAAACAACAAGCATGGCTCCTAAATGTTGAATTGCTGCTTTTGCAAAAAAATGATTTTGTCAAATTTATGCATGCTCCCATTTCAAAGGAAGCCTTCATAAATCATAAACCTCTAACATTAACCTAATACCATGCTCCTCACATTAGAGTTCAACACATAATGTTGGGCATTGGTATCACACAAGTTTCGCCAAACCTTCAAACCAATCGTTCAAATAAACCTAAGTCAACATTTTTGGCTAGAACTAACAACAAGCTTCTCAAAAAAAATTTTAAAAAATTGCTAATCTATTGGTAGGATCCTCTATACCCTAATGCATAATCAAATTCATACCCATAATTCTTTTGATACCATAATTGTCATAGGGACAAAAACTATGAAAAAGAATGATAAAAAGACAAAGTTAAGTCTAAATCCAAACACAAAACATAAATACCAAAACAAGATCACAAGAGGCTAAAATAAGAACATGAAATGTGCAAACAAAAGTGCAAACAAGTCTTTATTATGAAACGTAAACACAAAAAGAACATAACATTGAAATTATGGAACAAGACTATGCCTTAAACTAATGTTGAACAAATTGAAGGTAACCAAGACCTACCTCTATTTATATCTTTTTAGGGACCTAGTTCAAAGAATCTTTCATGGAGATTCACATGTGCCCATTGACCAAGGAAGTTTTTTCAAAAACTTTTAACTACAAATTAATTATAAATTAAGTAAGATTGAATTAAGAGTGAACTAAGAATTAATTGTAAATCAATTGAGAATGAACTAAGAATGAACTAAAGGTTATTGACAAATGAATTACAAATTAACTACAAGTTATTTAAGAATGAATTACAAATTAATTATAAATGAATTATAAGTTAATTACAAATTAATTATGTGTGAACTACAAAACCATGGACAAAAACCAATGTGAATGAATTCCATTCATCATGTGATCATGTCCAATATTGGTGTTAGTGACAATAACAACGTTGTAATAAACCATACCATTTAGTACATTAGCACATTAGGTGCAACATTTCATTACTAACCATTTAAAATATCAACACAATAGGTGAGTTATTTCATTACAATTGGTAAGGTAGTTGAAAGTGGGCATTCCTAATCATTAGGTGCCTAATAATGGTTTTGGGGTCATGAGGTATGTAGGATTGTCCCTACTCCTCATGTTTACTTTATACTTAAAAGGACTAAATACTTAATCATTGTGCAAGGGCACAATAAGTTATTAGAACCTTATTGATAATTATGTCTTTTTTCAAATACTCAATTAACATTGGTTAGGCCTTGCCATAAGGGTGCCCTAGGGGCCTTCCCTAGCATTAAGGAATTTAAGCAAATTTTATAATAATACTTTTATTTTATTTTTTAAATGGCATCTTTCCAAGCAATAAAATTATTTGGCCATCCAATCAAGCACCCAAGTAGATGTTACATGATTAATGTGTAAAGTAATGCCCCAAAAGTGGGGTGTTCTCAAAATAAGCACTTGCCTAAGGCATAGTTGGAGGATTCTTAATGGGAGAATTCCTCACTTTGAGATCCATAAATGATGAAACCTTACCAACCATATATTAGCCAAAGCACCCCAAAAAAGGGAAAAATAAAGAACAAAACAAAAGGACCCACATCCAAGAAAACAAATGAACCACCCAAGAAGGCAAACCACAAGGGGAACATAAAGCATTAATAGAACTTTTTATTTTCATTTTGTTTCATAATATTATCATAGGAATAATAATAATAATAATAATAATAAGGCTAGTTTTTTATTAAAAAAATTCTTGCTAGGGTGGGCAGGGTTTTTTCTTTTTTGAAATGCCTTCACATTTTGTGGAGGAAACATTTGATTTGATAACATTCTTCCAATGCTTTACAAAGAAAATAAAGGGCACAATAATATCTCTTAATTTTAATAAATTATAGAACATGCTAAAAACCAAGGGTCAAATTAGGGCATAATGCATTTCAAGAGTGTGTTCCTTGATGTAAATGATCATAAGTAGGTAAGAAAGGTTAGAAAAGTGGCATAGATGTATGGGAAATGAAAGGATTGCTAATGGTGTAAATAAGAAATGATAAAATCTATCGGGGGCAAATACAATTAGGTGGTACCATTATGAACTACTTAAGGAAGTTTAGGAAAACTTTCAAGAAAGGTTAGGAAATATTTAATTTAAAGATTATTTTTACATTGCTTTCAATTTCTTTTATAAAAATATTGCATTTATGTAACTAAGGGTTTTGATTACTTGCAAAATAAAATGAAATATTTTCTTTTAAATTTGTAAGATGATGTGGTTCAAAAAATCATGTTTTTGACATTATAGGAATTTCAATTTAATCCCATAAATTCTTAACATATAGTGCCCAAGGTTTTATTTTGTAAATCAATAGCCATTACAAACTTATACTATTTCACAAGCCTTACAAGTAACAATCGAATTTCAACTGAAAAAAGAAAACATTCATTCTTTATTCACGTGGTTTTTAGATGAGGACTTTTTTAAATGTTTAACAATAATAATAAAAATTCAACAGACACATTTTAACATTGTGATTGGATATTTTCCCTAGGGTGAGAGCATGGTAAATAAATTGAGTTACAACCTTGACCTTTTTTCTAAAAGCACAATAATAAAAAGTTGACATTAAAAAGTGATGCGGCATATAATCATTGCACAAAATTTAAGTTTGAATTATATTTTTGAATTTTTTAAATTTATTTTTATATGTTTTATATCATTTTTGAATTTTAAGTTTGAAATTGCAACATCACAAATCATTCACAAATTGAATTCAAATGATGATCTCAAACCATGTAAATTGTAATAATGATTCAGTTTACATAATATGAAAATTTCTAAAAAACATTGGATTAATTTTGAGAATTTATTTTAAAAATCAAGAATGATTATAAATATTAAATTAATATTTTTTCACCTTCAAATGTGATAAAAATGGTTCATACTTTGACGTCATTCTTGAATATATAGTACATCACAATATGCATGTTATATTAAAAATATTGAATCCTAAGTTGAAAATTTACAAACATGATGTTCAATAGTGGTCACATGTGCAATGGGTCATTTTAGCACATACTTACACCTAGGCATATGCTATAGACATTTTCTCCAATAAGAAAATATAAATATAGGAGGTTGTTAAGGATTCCTAGTAGTTTCTTTGTTCATTTTTAAACTTTTTGATATAGGAATTGCCTAGGAACATTAAAACATGTCCAAGTTTTGATTAACATGGGCCATTAAAAAATTCATGATGCACATAATGTAAGAATGTAATCATATTAGTCAAATATTATTGTACCAAAAAAAAACACAAATCATTCTTGAAGTTGAGATGGTTTAAAAAATCATAACATCATGTTTTTTGTGATGCCACCCAATCTTACTTTCCCCGAAATATCATTGCATATTCTACTAGTTAAACCATCATGTTCGACCCTTATACATAACAACAATTATTACCCAAAAAAAATAACCCAACAAATCACTAATTGGGGTATAATAATTATTTTGACAGTGAAATTGATAACCAACAGGTCCTCTTTATTTTCGAATATATATATATATACCTCAAGTGAAAATTATAATATAAACATACAAGGCTAATAACTAGCCAACACTGGTCCTAACAACCTCACCTTACAGCATAACTAGGGCATAGATTGAGCCTTAAGGAGCATCTTCTATAGTACTTAAGTGGTGTCAGATTTTGACGACCTAAAATCAGGAATCAAGAACCAACCCTCTCCTTGTGCCTGCCTACCTTACCCTAGGGTGAGTTTCCTCTTTAAATAATCCTCAAAATAGTGAAATGAAAATTTGGGAAAATATGAAGTTAACATGTTGAAAATCATCATAATTATCATAGGCTACACTCTGAATAATTTCACTACTCCTATCACAACATTATAGTAGATAGTGGAAAATATATATAACTTCAAAATTAAAGAACGAATTCATTTTTTGAAAAAAAAAAATTATTCGTTTTGTCAATGTGGAAACTGACCCTAGGCTATGGTATATCAGGGTTGTTATGGTATTGTTAGGCTAGTGTTTTCAGGTCTCCCTCTCTAGGGAGCCTTGTAGTTTCTCATCTCATCCTACATTTTGAGGAATGTTTACCAGGTGTCACAGATAGTGTGACCAGTATTAATTAGTCCAGGTGCAATGAGTCTCTTTCATTGGCCCATCACAAAAGAAGTTTTAAGGCTGGGGAGACTTCCCAATATAGAAGTATTTAATCCAACATAGAAACATACAAGTCTGGGCAACATTCACCCACCTAAGTAGGTTCCAATAGGGCAACTTTGGACAAAGCAACATGCCATGGGGAACATGTTGGAGAACACATTGAGAATTAGGGAACATGTTGAGACCATTGGGAACTTCAAGCAACACAGAGGGAACTTGGTGAGAAAACATTGAGAACCAAAAAATTCCAACATCCCCAATTCTGCCCAAAAGAAAAAGAACTGGGTCTATTTGGTATATGCCGTGATTACTCATTGCATGAGCAGAATTTATACTCCAAACTGTGTTCATCAATGATTTTGACCTAGGCTAATGGCAAGGTGAGAACATGTTGTGAGTTCCCTAGGCATTAGGGTGAATTGTGAATTCCTTTTTCTTGAAACTTTTTCATAGACCAATTCCTATTTTTAATTGTTGTTGCTGGCCGTTGGAACCAGTGTTGAGCAGTTCTTTGAATTTTCAAAGAACCACCAGTTTTGGTTATTTCAAAAACCTCAAAAAAGCAATAGTTTACATCAAAGAAGCAGTAGTTTACATCAAAGAAGCAGTAGTTTACATGAAAGAATCAATGGTTCTTTGGCCAGTTCATTGAATACATTATTTTTTCTGAAAACCGTGGACATATACCAAAAAATGAATTCTTTAAAAAAATTGCTCATTCGAGGGTAAGTGACTATATACTCAGTTTCATAGCTAGTGGGTATCTGTCTCTCATTTTAAGAACCGCCTGACACTGGTTGGAATGTTGGAACTTACCATAAGGGGCAAAGCCATTATTTCTGCAATGAGTGACTTGTACACAGTCAATCATCAGAAATTGCAGATTTTTGCAGATTTGAATATAGTGAAAATTGTTAGATTGAACACTTGTTCTGAATGAACCCCTCCTTACGTTGAACATTTCGTGACACATGATGATTTTGACCATATTAATACACCTTCTCAAAATGAACCCCATAACTTTGAACATTGAACACAGATTCCGGAACACTCCACTGAAATAGTCCTCGTCACATTGAACACCTGCATGAATCATTCCATGAGTACAACGGTCATTTCACAATTCATTTTGATTTCATCGTACAGTAGTTGTAACGCATTCAAGTGTTGCTCGAAGAGAAGAGAGACTTGAACCATGAATGGTAAGAGAAAGTACGTTGAAAAACATTAGCAAAAAAGGCTTTGTGCAAGATTTGGACAGTGGGATGTCTGTGAGAGCTTGCGTTACAAAGTACTCTGTCTCCGTCGGTACGATTGTCAACTGGAAAAAGAACAAGAGCAAGATTATAAGTTCTATTTCTAAATTCACAAGTCTTTCTTAGAAAAAACTTACACGAGTCAACAGCAACGGCAAGGTCATAAATGAAAGAGTTTACGAATGGTTCACCAATGCTCGTTGTCGAAACATTCCCATTTTTAGCCTGATTTTGCAAACCAAAGCTCTACAAGTGGCAACCAACATTAGTTTGAACGATTTCAGGGCATCGAATGGTTGGTTAGAGGCATTTCGCAAGTGCCACTGTATACAATTCCGTTTGCTATCTGGAAAAAGTGTTGGAACGGACGAAAATGTCATCAACCACTAGAAACAGAACTTGCCTAGCATTATTCAAGGCTATGACACAAAGGATATCTGAAATGTGGACAAAACTGGACTTCTCTAGAAAGGTGTGCCAAACCACAGCTTGCTACTGCAAGGAGAAAAGTGTAAAGCAAGCAAGCTGAACAAGGAGAGACTTACCATTGCTCTTCTTTGTTCAACAACTGGTGAAAAGTTTAAGCCACTGGTGATTAGCAAGTCGCAGATGCCACGAGCTTTCAACAAACAGTTGGCTCATCGAATCATCTGGAAGGCAAACTCCAAAGCATGGATGAGAGGAACGATGTTTCTAAAATATCTTCAGAAATTCAACGCCAAAATGTAGATCGAGAACTGAAAGGCCCTTATTCTTCTCGACAACGCTCCTTGTCATCTAGAAATGGAGCTTTCCAACGTCAAGCTTGTTTTCCTTCCACCAAACATGACAACAAGGATCCAACCTTTGGACTCTGGAATCATATGAAACTTTAAGGTTAAATATCGCAAGATGCTTCTTGAATTTCTTTAATCCCATGCAAATGTGATTGCTTTAGCTAATGCTATAAAAAAAGTAAATGTTGGTGACGCCGTTGACTAGGTCTTTCAAAGCTAGGACCAAGTCGCTACTTCAACCATTAAAAACTACTTCCGAAAGGCAGGTCTAAACGAAGATGCAACAGAACCAGAACAAGATCAAGAAAAGATGTTCCATCTTGTTAAAACAGCAGGAATAGAAGTGGAAGAATAAATTGTAATTAAAGACATTCCAGCTTTTGATACTTTGGATGATGGTTGGGAAGAAGTAATCTTGTCTACGCCACAGGTGGAACTTGAGATTGAAGAGGAAGAACCAGAAATTCTGCTACCCAAGCCAATAGTCACGAAAGCGTTAAAAGCACTTCAAATTTTTTCAAATCTTACAGCAACTGAGCAGCTGGATGAAGTCACTCCACTATTGTCACAAATGCACAAGCATTTCATAAAACATCAAATGCAAACGTCCAAGACTATGACAATCGATCGGTTCCTTCACAAAACCCAACAAAACACCAATTTTTACTATCACTCTTAGAATGAACACCTTCTTACTTTGAACACTTTGAACTAAACATAGGGGTGTGCAATCCAAGCAAGTTTCACTATAATGCGCTTTAGGGTTTCTTGAATCTTTTGAACATTGTACTAATGACTAATCTTTGACATAAATTTTATTGATATTTGTCCAAATTGTTTAGAATTGAACTCCTAATTAGGGTTTTTCTCCATTTTTGTGAAATTTCATCAAAATGTGTAAAAAATAAATTAAAAAATTGCAACTTGTGCAAAGGCTTTTCTTTCAAAAAATTTGAAAAACCTCAAGAAAAAAACAAGGGTTTGGGATTGGTTTCCTCAAATTTAGAGCGCATGATCCTATGTAGATCATCAAGCAACACTGGAATTACAAAAAACAACAAAGTAATAGTGTCCTATTTGTCCTATAGCCAAATCAAGCTAAATCCTACTGTGGATAGTTGCCAATGTGACTACACCACAAAGTTGAAAAAATAAAAAACCCTACTCCCAACTTCTGAAAATGTGTTTATTGTTTCAACCATGGGGTTGGTTAGTAGCCTATTACTAATACAAAACATAATGTGTACTTTGGATACTTATTAGTTTTCAACTATTGAAATTCTAAACAATTAAATTTGAAATTGTCGAACCCAGTTTTTTAAAGTAAATATGCAAATATTTGGCAAAGAAAGAAGTTTTGTTAATTGTCAACGATAGGTACTTCAACCCCTGGAGGGGCTGGAGTAAACCAACAACCACCAATGCACCAATTGAAGATGAGGCTGTTCAAGCCATTTTAGGGATGAACCAAAAACACATCCTCTTCCCTGCCCAAAGATTTTCAGGCCCCTTCTCTACCCCAAAAATTTCCCCTCCTACCTCCCTCCTACCTACCTCCCCTCTCCTACCTCCCTCACCTCATTTCCCGCTCATTCCCATCTCTAGAACTAAGGAGAGCTCCCGACCTTGAGTAGCACAAAGCTTCGAAACAAAAGGCTTGAGGAAAGTGGAGAGCTCAACATTGAAGGAATTGGAGAAGAGAAGGCAAGATGAGTGCTTCATCCCAAATGTAGACACGAGAGGAAAAAAGTAAGCTCCCCTCCCTTTCTCTATGTTTTTTTTTCCTTTTTTATGCTTGAGAATAAAAAGACGCCATGGTCTTCTTCTTTCATGTTTCTGTTTCCTACCTCCTCCCCCCCCCCCCCCCCCTCCCCCCCCCTTTTTTTTTTTTTTTTTTATTGTTGCATACAAAAAAAGAATGGTAGCTTATACCCTTTTCATTTTTTTTTTGAGTTATTTTTT
>Ga0116227_10010532_pt1 | contig 16089 bp, 14 predicted proteins | sample S1TSphgellanicum_FD_89693 | JGI IMG/M metagenome (GOLD analysis project Ga0116227, IMG submission 89693) | Host-associated microbial communities from peat moss isolated from Minnesota, USA - S1T2_Fb - Sphagnum magellanicum MG | ecosystem: Host-associated > Plants > Peat moss > Unclassified... | reverse complement strand
CCGAATTCTTTACGTAAACTCATTAAACCTGGCATTTCTGCTTCGGCTAATTCGATTTCTTTACGACCCCATTCTGCCAGTGAAATGTCCTTAACTTTGTAAGGAATGTAAGTTGTCTCTACTGATGACATAATTTCTTGTTTTTAAATGTGATGCAAATTTACGCCATAGCTTTGTGAATGACAAATGATTGAAGAGCAAGCGGGTTTGTATTTTGTAAAATCTACTCTTTTTGAAAAGTAAAAACCCTCATTTAGTCCTTATATATGCGATACTAGGCCAACAGAACCAACCAAAATAAAACTTTGATTTTCAGATAATTATTTCATAAATTGAGGTAAACAAAATCAATCTTATGAAAACAGTAAAACAACTATTAGATACTAAACAGGGTAATATATTTTCTGTGGCTGAAAATACGTCGGTTTTTGAGGCCTTAAAAATTATGACTGAAAAGAACATAAGCGCATTAATGGTTATGGAAGATGGCCAGCTTTTAGGAATTTTTACAGAGCGTGATTATGCCAGAAAAATTATTCTTCAGGGTAAGTCTTCAAAAGATACCTTAATTAAGCAAGTTATGACGGCACAACCGGTTACCGTAACCCTAACTGATACAATTGATAAATGTATGGAAATTATGAGTGACAGGCATATTCGCCATCTACCGGTTATGGTAAATTACGAAGTAATGGGTATGATTTCTATAGGCGATGTGGTAAAGTTCATTATCGCCGACCAAAAACAAACCATCTCACAATTAGAAAGCTATATCAGTGGTTAATATAATTTTTATAGAATGGATTAAGCGTGTTTAGCCTTTTTCGGAAAAACTAAAGAGGCTACAATACTGATGACCAAAATACTTAAAATGATCATTAAAGAATGCTTAGTGGTAAAACCCAGTCTTTCTAAATAAGTATGCCCAAGCATTTTTATTCCTATAAATGTGAGCAGTACGGCCAATCCTGTTTTTAGATAATGAAACTTATGGATGATATTCACTAAAAGGAAAAACATAGACCGCAATCCCATAATTGCAAAAATATTTGAGAAAAATACAATATATGGGTCTTTGGTTACCGCAAAAATAGCAGGGATAGAATCTACAGCAAATAATAAATCCGTAAACTCAACGATTAACAAAACCAAAAACAAAGGCGTAACCATACGCTTAGCATTTATGCGCACAAAAAAACGCTTGCCTTCATATTTAGGATGAATAGAAAATACTTTTGAAGCCCATTTTACAACCGGATGATTTTCAGGATCTATTTGATCATCTTCATCTTTACTCAAAAACATTTTCACACCTGTAAACACCAAAAAGGCACCAAACACGTATAATATCCAGGCAAATTTTGTAATTAATGCAGCTCCAACAAAAATGAAAATGAAGCGCATAATAATAGCACCTAAAATCCCCCAGAACAACACGCGATGATAATATTTTTCTTCTACAGCAAATGCCGAAAAAATTAGCACAATGACGAAGATATTATCAACAGAGAGTGCATATTCAATCACATAACCAGTTAAAAATTCAAGACCAAGGTTTTGTTTATAAATGGCAAGACTTTGTACAAAATCATCGGGTACAAGGCTAATATGATGTTTGTGCAGGGTTACAATTTCTTTTAAATGTGCAAAATCCTTAATGCCATGAAGCTCCTGCCCTTCTGTGATCAGCACGAAATAAAAGCCAATTGCTAAAGCCACCATAATCAAGCTCATGATTCCAGCCTGCTTAAGACTGACCACATGCTCCTTTTTACTAAACAGCCCCAAATCCAAAGCCAATATCAGCACAATGAACAACAGAAAACCTATACTAAAAATTAATTCGTTACTCATTATTTTTTACGCTCAGTGGTATAAAGTACAAGTTGTTCTAAGCCTGTCCTTGCTTCTCCAGGCTCAAATTGGTGCAAAATATCAAAAGCTTCCTGTTGATATTCCTGCATTTTTTTATTGGCATAGTAAACTCCCTCCTTAGCATTCACGAAATCAATGATCTCCTGAATTTTAGCGGGTTCATCCTGGTGGTTTTTAACCAGATTAATAATCCTTTTCCGTTCCGCTTGACCTGCCTGGTTCAGTGCATAAATCAACGGAAGGGTAACTTTCTTTTCTTTAATGTCTATACCCAATGGTTTGCCTACATCATCTGTCCCAAAGTCAAAGGTATCGTCCTTAATTTGAAAAGCAATGCCTACTTTTTCTCCAAACAAGCGCATTTTCTCAATGGTTTCATCATCAGCACCTGCTGATGCAGCACCCGCTGCACAACATGAAGCAATAAGAGATGCCGTTTTTTGACGGATAACATCAAAATAAAGCGCCTCAGAAATATCCATTCGTCTTACTTTTTCAATCTGTAGGAGCTCCCCTTCACTCATCTGTTTTACCGCTTCTGATACAATCTGTAACAAACGATGTTCATTATTGTTTACCGAAAGCAATAAACCTTTTGCCAATAGATAATCGCCAACCAATACGGCAATTTTATTTTTCCATAAAGCATTTATTGAAAAAAAACCACGGCGTTCATAAGCATTGTCTACTACATCATCGTGCACAAGGGTTGCTGTATGTAAAAGCTCTACAAGTGCGGCACCCCGATGCGTAGATTCTGTAATGCCCCCACAAAGCTTTGCGGCAAAGAAAACAAACATAGGCCGCATTTGCTTGCCCTTTTGCTTTACGATATAATGAGTAATCCGATCAAGCAATGGCGCATCGCTATGCATAGATTCTTTAAAGGTTTTTTCAAACGCTTTAATATCTGCGGCTATAGGTTTTTTTATCTGTTCGATTCCCGGCATTAAGTCGAAAAATTTTGACTGCAAACTTAAGCTAATTTCCCTTAAAAAGATAATCTATTACAAAGCATTATTAAGGTTTGGAAGCGGAACATGAAGTTATTTCTGTTCAATCTGATAATTTTAATAGCATTTACTTTTACCGGCAGCTTTTTCATTTTCTATTTCGGCTAAAATTTACAACTGTAAAGCATTTTAATTAAAAAATTAGCATTATTTATTTCAAAAGTTTACATTTAAACCTACCTTATTCTGTAAAATGAAAAAACGCTACAAAGTTTTACTGGGACTTTCGGCATTACTCGTTACTGGTTATTTACTTGGCCCTAAGCCAAAAAAGCCTGTTTATGATGCCACACTTGCAAAAATTCCAGACCTTAAAGATTTGGACAACTATGTAACCAGCATTGAAAGTCTACATCATATAAAACCGGGTAATGGTGCAGAGATTATTTGGGCTGATACAGCCCAGCACCAAACTGAATACGCTTTGGTTTACCTACATGGGTTTTCTGCTTCAAAAAATGAAGGGAATCCGGTTCATTTAAATTTGGCAAAGAAGCTAAAAGCCAATTTATACCTGGCCCGTTTGGCCGACCACGGCATTGACACGCTTGCGCCGATGCAATACTTCACTGCCGAGCGGCTTTGGGAAACCAGTAAACAGGCTTATGCCATTGGCAAAAAGCTAGGCAAAAAAGTTATTTTAATTGGCACATCCACAGGGGGAACAGCTGCTTTAAAGCTAGCAGCCACTTATCCGGAAATTAGCGGTTTAATTTTAATTTCACCAAATGTAGCCATTAACGACAAAAATGCATGGCTATTAAATGACCCTTGGGGATTACAGATTGCCAGAAAAGTTATTGGAAGTGATGAACGTAAAACGGAAGGAAAAACAGAAGAATATAAAAAGTACTGGTACACAAATTACCGGCTGGAATCTTTAGTACAACTACAGGAATTTGTGGAAAGCACCATGACTAGAAATGTTTTTCAGAAAGTAAAACAACCCGTTTTAGTGTTGTATTATTATAAAAACGAATTAGAACAAGATCCCGTGGTGCGTGTTGATGCCATGCTTAAAATGTTCGATCAATTGGGTACGCCTAAACATTTAAAAGAAAAAATAGCGATTCCAAATGGCGGCAATCACGTATTGGGTTCATATATTACTTCTAAAGATTTACCCAGTGTAGAAACAGCCATTCAAAATTTTACGGTTAACACCCTTAAAATTTCTATCCATTAATTTAACGCGATCAATAGATACCTATGCTAAGCAATATTTCGAAGTTCTTAATACACCACATGAATAGGTGAAATTTTCCAGCAACCTTTAACAATTCAAAATATCGATCATTTAAAATGAGATGCATTCTTATAGCTTTTGCAATACTTTTAAGCTTTGCAAAGTCCACTTTCAGTCAGAGCGCACAACCAAAACCAATACCTTTTGAGTTAGGCGAAATTAGAAAAATAAAATCTTCTATATTAAACGAGGAAAGAACACTTAATATTTATTTACCCGAGGGTTATGCCGCTGATTCTTCAAAAAACTATCCTGTAATTTATCTTTTAGATGGATCTTTTAATGAAGACTTTATACACATTGTAGGCATTGTGCAATTTTTAACGATGATTGAAAGCATGCCTAAATCCATCGTTGTAGGCATTGCAAATATAGATAGAAAAAGAGATTTTACCTTTCCAACTACCATTCAGGAAGACAAAAAGGATTTTCCGACTACTGGCCATTCAGAAAAATTCATAAGTTTTATTGAAAAAGAATTACAGCCCTTTGTCCAGAATAATTATAGAACCAGCCCTGTAAAAACAATAATTGGCCAATCCTTAGGCGGATTACTGGCAACAGAAATAGTACTGAAAAAGCCATACCTATTTACAGACTATATGATTATTAGCCCGAGTTTATGGTGGAATAATGAATCCTTATTGACAGTTGCACCTCAATACTTAGAAAAAAATTTGAGTAATAATCCTAAGGTTTATATCGCTGTTGGTACAGAAGGAAAGCGAATGGAAAATGATGCAAAAAAGTTAGCCGAAATATTAAAAATAAATAAAAATGCAACACTCTATTTTATGCCTTTAGCCAATGAAAATCATTTAACCATCCTTCATAACAGTATTTATAAAGGGCTTGAAATGTTATTCAATCAAAAAAAATAGTTATGGATAAGGGTATTATTTTTAAAAATACCAAAAGCATTAAAATAACACATTTAAACCATAAAGTTTAGCCAACAATATTCTTAACAATCATTGCTGCATGAACCCTAGAATTTTCAATAAACAACTTATGCGTATCCCGTCCTCCGCAAACTACACCTGCTAAATACAGACCTTTAATATTAGTTTCCATCGTTTCTTCATTATAAGTTGGGCATAGATTTTCTGGAAGTTCAATACCAAATTTTCTGAGCATCGAAAAATCCGGTTGATAACCGGTCATTGCAATAACAAAATCGTTTTTAATTGTGATCAGTCCGTTAGGTGTTTTAATGTCAGCTTCATTTTCCCTAATGCTAATCAGTTCTGAATTGAAGTAAGCTTTTATTTCACCTTCCTTAATGCGGTTTTCTATATCTGGCCGAACCCAGTACTTTACGTGTGGGCCAAGATCTTTACCTCTAATAACCATAGTAACATTTGCACCCTTACGATAGGTTTCCAGAGCAGCATCTACCCCTGAGTTATTTGCACCTACTACAATTACATCCTGAAACGCATATAAATGCGGGTCTTTATAATAATGTGTAACTTTTTGCAGCTCTTCACCAGGAATATGCATCAACAATGGGACATCATAAAAACCCGTGGCTACAATAACATGATTTGCAGTGTAATTGGATTTAGAGGTATTGATTTCAAAAATTTCCTCCCCATTTTTAACCACCTGCTTTACACGTTCAAAAAGATGGATGTTTAAGCTAAATTTTTCAGCAACCCTCCGATAATATTCTACAGCCTCATTTCTGTTGGGTTTAGGGTTTATCGTCACAAATGGAACGCCTCCAATCTCTAATTTCTGAGATGTAGAGAAAAAAGTCATGAATGCAGGATAATTGAAAAGACTGTTTACTAAAGCACCTTTCTCAATAATTAGATAACTTAAATTTGCTTTTTGAGCATCAATGGCACAAGCCAAACCAATAGGGCCTGCTCCTATTATTAATATATCGTAATGCTTGTTTCCTTTCAATTAATTAATCTTTTTTAATTACATAAAATCTGTTCGTTTGCTTATAGTAGCCAATTATCATTTCTGTCCATTACAGTTATCCTTAATTAAAATCATTTTACCCATCGGTTTTTCAAGTTATTAAGACAATGCAAAATCTACCGCAGCCAGGGCATGAATTTTTGTGGTATCAAAAACCGGCATAGCTATATCTTTTTGCGTAATCAGCAAGGGTATTTCTGTACATCCAAGAATAATGCCTTCAGCACCTTTTTCAATTAAATCATTTATAATCGAGATATAGGCGTCCTTTGTTGTTTCTTTAATAATGCCCTTACCCAGTTCTTCTTTAAGTGTTTGTTGTATAAAATCTCTTGTTTCCTTTTTTTCAGGAATTAAGGCCTCTATCCCATACTTTAGAAGTCCGTCTTTATAAAAATCCAGTTCCATTGTTAATTTCGTTCCCAATAAACCTATTTTTTTTAGTCCTTGGCTCTGTACAGCCTTTGCTGTAGCTTCTACAATATGGATAATTGGTAAATCCATTTTTCCCTGAATTTTTTCAGCAAAGAGGTGTGCTGTATTTGCACACAGTACAATTGCTTCGGCGCCACTTTTTTCAAGGCTTTTACAGGCATTAAGCAATAGATCCAAAGTATTTTCCCATTGATTTTCATGAATATCAGCAAAATTGAGGGAATAGATGAGGCATTCAGCAAAATTTAATCCGCCCAGTCTTTTGTTCACCTCTTCGTTCACATATTTATAATAATCAACTGTTGATACCCAGCTGATCCCACCTACAAAACCAATTTTCTTCATTTGCACAATATGTGAAGTTATAAATTCATAGTCTTAGTTTGACAAACAAAATCAGTTCTTTTCAAGCCTGTTTTTTTAATGGCACTGTACCCTCCGGCTACATCAATTATATTTTCTATTCCTCTGGATTTTAAGATGGATGCCGCAATCATTGATCTGTAGCCTCCTGCACAATGAATGTAATAAGTTGATCTTGGGTCAATTTCTGTTGTCCACTTATTAATATAATCCAATGGCCGACTTATTGTAAATTCTAAATGTTCTGCTTCATACTCGCCGGGCTTGCGTACATCAATTGCCCTGATGGGATGACCATTTGCAACCTGTTCAAAATTTTCGGCAGATATAGATTGAATGGAATCAGTCTCTTTATTTGCCTGAACCCAGCTTTCATAACCACCACTTAAATAACCTATTGTACTGTCGTAACCAACACGAGCTAAGCGTGTAATGCTTTCCTGTTCTTTGTCCACATCTGTAACCAATAAAATAGGCTGTTTTAAATCCGTAATCAGTGCACCTACCCAGGGAGCAAACTGTCCATTTAGGCCAATGTTTATTGCATTTGGGATAAAACCCTTAGCAAAGACCTGCGGATCTCTGGTATCTAGAATTAAAGCGCCTGTTTGATTTGCTTTATCTTCAAACTGCTGTGGGTTTAAAGCATTCAAACCTTTTTCAAATACATCAGCAATACGTGCATAACCACCTTTATTTATGGCTGCATTTTTAGCGAAATATTGAGGTGGCGGTAAAATACCCTCAGTAACTTCTTTTATAAACTGCAGTTTAGATTGTGCTTTTAAAGCATAATTGACTTCTTTTTGATGTCCTAAGGTATCAAAAGTTTCTTTACTCATGCTTTTCCCACAGGCTGATCCTGCCCCATGTGCAGGGTAGACAATAACATCATCTGCAAGTGGCTTGATCTTTTCATTAAGCGAATCATACAGCATACCGGCCAAATCTTCGCTGGTTAAATTACCTCTTTGTGCCAAGTCAGGCCGACCAACATCTCCAATGAATAAGGTATCCCCACTAAAAATACAATGGTCCTTACCATTTTCATCTGTTAATAAATAAGTTGTTGATTCTAATGTATGTCCAGGTGTATGAAGTGCTGTAATTGTTACCGCTCCAATTTTAAACTGTTCTCCATCTTTTGCAATATATGATTTGAATGCCGTTTGTGCTGTAGGGCCATAAATAATTGCGGCTCCAGACTGCTCTGCCAGATCCAGGTGTCCTGAAACAAAATCGGCATGAAAATGTGTTTCAAATATATACTTTATTGTTGCTTTTGCCTTGGCTGCCTTATTTAGATAAGGCTTAACCTCTCTTAAAGGGTCAATAATTGCGGCTTCTCCATTGCTTTCAATGTAATAAGCGGCTTCAGCCAAGCAACCTGTATATATTTGTTCTATTTTCATATTTAATCAGATAATAAAGCATTAAGCTGCACTTAAGCTTTAAATGAATCATACAAAAATAAAGCTAATTAGTTATATACAGGATGACATTTGTCATAATTGCAGAAGTTTTACCTAACTGCATTTCGCTTTATATGTTGCGTTCAAAAAACGCTGTTATTATTTTGTAAGCTCTCCACGTAAAGATTTCTCCATTAACCGGCTACTTTCTGCAGTGGATAAGCCTAGCCCCATTACAAACATCAATTTAGTAACGGTTGCTTCAAAAGTCATGTCGTAACCGCTTAGCACGCCCATTTGCTGCAACTCGCGGCTGGTTTCATATTTCCCCAATTGTACTGAACCTTTTTTACACTGAGAAATATCAACAATAATTTTTCCATTCTTTATGGCTTTTTCAAGACTGTCTAAAAACCATTGATCGGTTGTTGTATTACCCGAGCCAAAAGCCTCTAAAATTATCGCATCTACTTCAGAAGCCGTGATGGCCTGAACAGCCTGCGGAGAAATGCCCGGATAAAGTTTCAATACCCCGATATTGGAATTGAAGTTTGTTCTTAAGATCAATTTTTCTTCAGGAACCCTTAAAGTGTAGTTTTTATAAAACTGAAGGGTTACACCGGCCTCTGCCAAAATAGAATAATTAGGAGAACGAAAGGCCTCAAATTTTTCGATATTGTATTTAATAGAGCGGTTACCCCTAAACAACTGAGAATCAAAATAAATACAAACTTCAGGCACCAGTGCTTTGCCATCTTTTTTAGTTGCTGCAATTTCTAATGCAGTAATCAAATTCTCTTTAGCATCCGTTCTGATCTCGCCGATAGGCAACTGAGAACCTGTTAATACAACAGGCTTACCTAAATTTTCCAACATAAAACTCAGTGCAGATGCTGTAAAAGCCATTGTATCTGAGCCATGCAGAATCACAAAACCATCATACCGGTCATATTCACTATAAATAAGTTCTGCTAAATTTTTCCAAATTTTCGGATCTATATTAGATGAATCCAAAACAGGATCAAATGAATGCACATCTAAATGATAATTTAAACGGCTTAATTCTGGTACATTTGCCTTAATTTGTTCAAAATTAAAAGGAACTAACATTCCATTATTAGGGTCGTTAACCATACCGATTGTCCCTCCGGTATATATTATTAAGATTTTATTCATTTGGTTGATAAAGGTTGCTCAACGCAAAAGAACGCAAAAGATTTTTAACTTAAGGAATGATGCTTTATTAAATGTAGACTTAATGGTAAAAATTTAAATTAATATAAAAAACCTATTGGTTAACTGTTGTTTTTTCTATTAAATACCAAAAATTTTCTTAGAATTTTCAGTGGTAAGATTAGCGACATGCTCTATAGGTACCCGGTAAATTTCCGCAAGTTTTTCTGCGATATAAATAAGATAACTGCTTTCATTTGGCTTGCCCCGAAATGGAACTGGTGCTAAATATGGTGCATCTGTTTCGATTACTAAATTTTGCAGGGGGATTTGAGCAAGTATCTGATCCAATCCTGCTTTTTTATAGGTAACCACGCCACCAATACCTAAATAAAAGTTTAAATCTATGGCCTGCCTAGCCTGTTCAACACTTCCTGTAAAGCAATGAAAAATACCTCTTAGTTTCTCCCCTTTTTCACTTTCCAAAACTTCAAAAACTTCATCAAAAGCTTCCCTACAATGAATAACAATTGGCAAGTTAAGTTTCTTTGCCCAGGCAATCTGTTGACGGAAAGCATCTTGCTGAATTGTTAGTGTGCTTTTATCCCAGTATAAATCAATGCCAATTTCTCCAATTGCATAAATTTTTCTACTTGGAATGCTTGCATAAATTTCTTCTAATACGATTTGGTAGTCTTCTTTGACATCGCATGGATGAAGCCCTGACATGGCATAAAAATGACCTGGGTATTGAGCAACAAGTTGATCAATCATTTCGATAGATGCCACATTTACATTGGGTAAAAACAAGCGGCTTACTTGGTTTTCAAAACACCGCTTAACAAGCAATGCCTGTTTTTCGGCGTCCTGTTCATAATACAAATGCGTATGGGTATCGGTCAATATCATAACACAAAGGTATAGAAAATTTAGATTTAGGTTTTTTGAAATTTAGTCCGAAGTAAGGGGCCTAAATTAAAAAAGGCATAAGTTTAGCCTGATGCTAAAGCTTATGCCTTTATAAATATAATTAAAAAAATTATTTTTTAACCGGAGCTGCTGCAACCGGTGCTATAGGCGCAACCGGAGCTTTTGCTTTTTTAATATCAGTTAACTCAACTTCAAATACTAATGGTGTAAATGGGTTGATTGGGCCACCACCGTTTTCGCCATAAGCTAATTTTGAAGGCATTACCATAATAATTTTACCGCCTTTACCAATTAAAGCTAGACCTTCGTTAAATCCCGGAACTACCTGCCCCATTACAATAGGGCGTGGACCATATTGGGCCATTGGTGAGTGAACGCCTGCTGCCTTAGCTACTTTAGCATCACTTGTATCAAATACATTGTCTTTACCGTCTGATTTTTTATTGGTAAAACGACCAGTATAGTTTACCATAACAGTATCACCTATTGCGGCTCTATCTGCATTACCAGGTGTTTTAATTTCATATAATAAACCAGATGCAGAAGTTGTTGCTTTAATATTGTTATCAGCAATATATTTTTTAATCTTTGCGTCTTCTGCTCCTTTGTTTTTAGCAATTAAAGCTTTGTATTCTGTTTCAAAGAATGATCTTTTTTCTTTTTCAAATGTAGAATCTGCTTCATTTGCTTTTTTGTGTAAAACTTTTTCAATTTTAACAGTAAATGTTGCATAATTATCTTTTGCAGTTGCGGGTTTTGGCTGACCAGAATACTTAGCCATTGAATCTAAGTTTAATTTAAAAGATGCACTATCACCCTCTCCCAATAGTTTTAAGGCAGCTACCATATCACCTTTAAACATTGATTTGCTAATTGGAAAAAATGCTGGGCGTTCCTGATCGTAGGTATTAACTAAAGTAGAATCGCCATTACTTTTAGTTTCGATTACTTGAATACCATTTAGTTTAACAAAATCGCCTTCTTTGATTTTCTCTTTGCCTTCGCTTTTGAAAACCTTGTACAGCATGTCACCCTCTCCTTTTTTGTAATTGTTACAAGCAGCCAAACCTAAAGTTGCTGCAAACAGAATAATAATTCCTTTTTTCATGTAAAATATTTGCTTTTTTTGATTTTTAATTTTATTTCTTGCCCACAGGCGATTTTTATGCTAATAATTGATTTTTGTATTCCAAAAGTATTGATTTAAATTGATCAACAACATCTTTTAAAGGTTTTTCTGCAGCTCCGCCTGCCGCATTTCTATGTCCGCCTCCATTAAAATATTTTTTGCAGATTTCATTTGCAGGAAAATCTCCTGTTGAGCGTAAAGATAATTTAACTTTATCCTTTCTTTCTACAATCAGCGCAGCCAAACGGATACCATTAATAGACAGGGCATAATTTACTACGCCTTCTGTATCGCCTGTGCCACTATTGTAGCGAGCCAGCTCCTCATGGGTTACTGTAATAATAGCTGTATTAAACGGCCTCAAAACTTCTAATTTATTTGACAGGCAATAGCCTAAAAAGCGTAATCGGTCTTCTGATGAATTATCATAAACCAACTGATGTATTTTATCATGCTCTGCTCCAAGATCAATTAAGTTGGCGGCAATTCTATAGACCTCTGACGTAGCAGATGCAAAACGGAAAGATGCCGAATCTGTCATAATGCCAGTATACAAGCAGGTGGCTACATCCTTATTTATGAATTGACCGTCATTTAATTCATTTATAATAAAATCATAAACAAGTTGCGCAGCGGCACATGCATTTATATTCCAATGGCGGTAATCATCAAAATCTTCTGGTTCCAAATGATGATCAATCATGATTTTTTTTGCTTCTGCAAACCGAACCAGTTCACCTAACTCATTAATTCTGCTTAAAGTGTTAAAGTCTAAACAAAAAATAAGTGAAGCCTCATTTACAAGCTTAGCTGATTTCTCCTGTTCTTCTGTAAAGATCATTACATCTGAATTATTTGGCAGCCAGTGCAAAAATACAGGATAATCTGTAGGGCTAATCACCTTAACGTGATGTCCCTTTTGTATTAAATAAGCATACAATCCTAAAGATGAACCCATCGCATCACCATCTGGTTTATGATGCGTAGTAATCACTATTTTTTGCGGTGTAGCCAGTAAGTCTTTTAATTCAGTTAATGTAAGCATATATTTTCTGCGTTGCAAAGCTAAGTATTTTTAGTATTAATTAGATGATTTTTAAAGCTTTCATCTATAACACCTATTTTGCCGTAATGTGTTCAATTAAAACGGATCATACCTGCAAAAAAAAAAGCAGGCCTTCCAATACGGAAGGCCTGCTCTAAATGCACAATATGATTAAAACTTATAACTCACAGTACCTACAACCTGGCGCGGAGGTATTGGATTTACACTATAGTTTTCATGTACAAAATAATTCAGCTCATTGGTTATATTAGAAAGTTTTGCCAGTACTGACAATTTTTTCCAAGTATAACCTGCAGATAAATCTATAGTAGTAAATGCGCTTAAAGGAATTAAGCGGCTCGAAGTTTGAATTTTGGTATCATTATAACCTCCGTTGCGGTTGCCTGTATAATAAGCTGATGTACCTAGCTTCAATCCTTTAAGTGTACCATTTTGCATAGTATAGAATAAAGTAGCATTAGCTGTGTTTTTAGTAGAACCCACCAGGCGCTGGCCTTCTACCGTACCTCCAACGATTACTGTTTTTGTTGCGTTTGGATTAGCTTGTGTAGGTGACGGAACAATTAGCGTAGTCTTATCCCTGGTTTCTGTATAACGAATAAAATTATAGCTATACCCTGCAATAAAGTTCAAACCTTTAACGATCGTACCCGTTATATCAATTTCCACTCCATCGCTACTGGTCTTACCATTAAGTTCTTTAATATTTGTATCGCCGTTTGGAACACCTTGGGCATTAACAAGTGCCTGCTGTGCAAAATTATTGTTCTTTATTTTATAAGCCGTTACATTAACGGATAGTTTCCCATCTAACAAATCATTTTTAACGCCTATTTCGTATTGATCAACAATAGAAGGGCTTAAAGGTGCTAAGTAAATATCTGTACCTGTATTAGGAATAAAATTACTCGCATAACTAACATACAATGAGCTGGTTTTAATTGGCTGATAAATTAACCCGAATTTCGGCGAGTATGCCTTATCTATTTTGTCTGCTGCAGCACTTGGCGTTCTGATACCTGTTGCATTAGCTATAGTTGTTGTAGATGGTGTTTTTTGGAAAGTCCATCTTACCCCGGCCAAAACTTTAAACTGCTCCGTAATAGAAACTAAATCCTGTATAAATCCACCCATTCTAAAAACTGGTGCAAATGTTGAGGATGCAGAAACAGCATCCGGCTCAATGCCCGAGCCATAATAAGTAGAAGGATCCAGCAGGTTTACGCTTCCATAATCAAACGCAGCTGCACCATTATATGTCCAGCCCGCTAATGATGTTGTTCTTGACTGATCTGCATCTGCGCCTAATAATAGAGTATGGCCTATACTTCCTGTTTTAAAATTTCCGTTTAAATTTATTTGTTGGTTATACGTAAACTCCTTGCTTTTAGAGCGGGTAACATTACGAAGTGCAATTGCTGAGGATGTTAGTGCAAATGGACGTTCTGCACTATAGTAATTTCTGTTATATGACTGAAAAGAAGCAATCGCATTCAATTTCCAGTTTTCATTGAATTTATGATTAACATTTAACTGCGCAGTAGCGGTATTGGTTTTGTTATATGCCCATGGTGCATTAACGTATGCATTTCTGCCAATGTTTGGAATTGTATTTTCAATAGTACCTATACCAAAATCAGGTGTATAATCACTCTTTAAATAATCACCCTGTAAAAGCACATCCGTTTTTTCATCAATTTTATATAGCAATGAGGGATTAACATAAAATCTTTTTGATTTAACCTGATCTCTAAAACTTCCTGCATTTTCATAAGTACCAATTACGCGGAAAGCAACTTTTTTTGAAATTGGCCCATAAAAATCTACTGTTGGCTTATACAGATCATAACTGCCTACACGCATAGATACTTCACCTCCATATTCAAATTTGGGTTTTTTAGTCACCATATTTACTACAGCACCACCGGTAACGCCTCCATATAATAATGCGGCACTGCCTTTTAATACTTCAACTGATTCTAAGGTACTCACTTCAGGCATTCCGCCACTGCTGCTGCGCGCACCATTTTTAAAAACATTATTGCCCCCAAGGCTATAACCACGCGCAAAAAAAGTTTCCCCACTTACCGAACCTCTGTTTTCTCCAAAAGCAACGCCATTTACATTTTTTAATACATCACTTAAACGCATTGCCTGCTGATCTGTGATCACCTGGCTTCCTATAACCTGAATAGATTGAGGTAAATCAATCGGAGCAATAGCAACTTTACCCAAATTTACTGGCTTTTTATTTGGTGTTTTATATCCATTAACGGCAACCTCATCTAATTGAGAAGCTGATTCAGCGATAGAAAAATCGGTATTGGATGTTTTTCCATTGATAACAGAAACCTTTCTCTCCTGTGCACCTACGCCAACTGCCGAAATTTTGATTACATAATTACCTGCAGCTACATTTTTAAATACATAGGTACCATCTTCACTTGTCTCAGTCGTTCTTCCCGTATTCTTTAAACCTACACTGATATAAGGTGCTGGCTTTCCATCGCTTGTTTTAATCTTTCCAGAAATTATACCTGATTTTGTTTGTGCATGTACAGTGCCTGAAATCAGAATGACTAAAAGGGTTAACAAACTTAAAAATTGAGTAAAAATTTTATTCATTTCTATTTAGATTGATTTTAAATTGTGCAAATATAAAATAAGATTCCAAAACAAACACCTTTATTTTTAATTAATTTAAATAAGAACAGATGGTTCGGTTCTATATCAAAAGATTGATTAACATCTAATTTCAAGCATATTATAGGCGTAAATATTTGTCTTACGGTAATTAATTGTATTTTTGCAAAAAATTTGAGAAGAATGAGCACGAACAGAACATTTACCATGATTAAGCCAGATGCAGTTGCGAATGGCCATATTGGATTAATTTTAAACGATATTACAAGCGCAGGCTTTAAAATTATTGCATTAAAATACACAAAGCTAACTGAAGAAACTGCAGGTCAATTTTATGCAGTGCACGCTGCACGCCCTTTCTACAAAGACTTGGTGAGCTTTATGTCATCAGGGCCAATTGTTGCCGCTATTTTAGAAAAAGACAATGCAATTGAGGATTTCAGAAAATTAATTGGCGCAACTAATCCTGCTGAAGCAGCTGAAGGCACTATACGCCAGAAATACGCTAAATCAATTGATGCAAATGCAGTTCACGGATCAGATTCTGATGAAAATGCTGAGATTGAAGGAAACTTTTTCTTCAAAGCAGATGAGCGTTTCTAAATCATTTGTTTAGAATAAATTTAAAGGCCCTACCGTAAAAAAGTAGGGCCTTTATTATGAAACCATTTATCTGTCAAATTAAAATTTCTGTATCTTTCGTTCTTCAATTTAAAAACAAACAATGAAAAAAATCTTCTTTGCGCTGTTTATTTCCAGCATTACCCTTGTGTCTTATGCACAGAATAAAAAAACAATAATTAAAAAAACCACTGTGGTTACGCCAAACGTACTTTTAAAAACCCAGCTGGACTCTGCAAGCTATGCTT
>Ga0116227_10010530_pt1 | contig 16090 bp, 13 predicted proteins | sample S1TSphgellanicum_FD_89693 | JGI IMG/M metagenome (GOLD analysis project Ga0116227, IMG submission 89693) | Host-associated microbial communities from peat moss isolated from Minnesota, USA - S1T2_Fb - Sphagnum magellanicum MG | ecosystem: Host-associated > Plants > Peat moss > Unclassified... | reverse complement strand
CGTCCTCAAGGACATCGACGTCAGCACCGCCGGCGACGCCATCACAACCGATTTCCACCAGCAGTACGGCTCCACCGAATACGGCGACCAGGGCAAGAAGCGTCTGGTGTGGAAAGACTTCAAGGGTGATCTGAAGATTACTGAGGAGACGTTTGCGGGGAAGTGAGGCTTGCCGAAAATGCAGCGTTGCGCGCCCGCTGATCCGCCCCGTAAGTTGTGTTCGCTGAGATTCGACTAGCCGTTGGCGTACTTGCCAGTGGATTGAAGGTTTCTAGACTGTTCGGGTGTCATCCAAGCGCCGCTTGAGCGATGATGCAGCCGTAATACGGACTGAAAGCCATGCTCACGAACCTGAACGATTTCGCAGTGCCATTGACACGCCTGGGGCTGGCGACGCTGATGGGAGCCATCATCGGCATCAACCGCGATTTGCACGGCAAACCACTGGGCCTGCGCACCTTGGGGCTGGTGGGTCTCGGCGCGGCCACTGTGGCCTTGCTGATCGGCACCTACGCCGGTGATCGCGGCCAGCCGCCGGTAGACGCCGCCAGCCGCGTGATTCAAGGCATTCTGACCGGCATCGGCTTTCTCGGCGCCGGCGTGATCCTGCGCTCCGCCGACGGCCGGGAAGTACATGGTCTGACGACGGCCGCAACGATATGGGTTACCGCAGGAATCGGCGTCGCCTGCGGCTTGGGCATTTGGGGCGTCGCCATCGCCACGAGCTCAATGACGCTGATCGTTCTGGTAATCGGGGGCCCGGTCGAAAAGCTGATTCACGACAAAGCCCGCAAGGCACGACCACCGTCTTGAGACGTAAGCTCGAATCGACCGATCCAACATTCAGGCGCGACAACGCAAGCAGAGACCGTTTAAAATTAGTGCGCGCAAAATGCCCTGCCAGAAGTTTCAAAGCGAAGTTGGATGATGCGGGACACAAAAAATGCCCAGCGGGTCGGGGAGAACCGCCGGGCAACGAATCCGGCTAGGGGTTGCCGGAGGGCTCCCGTAGGGAGACGGGAGCGGAACGTGAAGGGAGTCACGTTCACAATTTAAGAACGCAACTACGGTGAAAAGTTCGGCGCGTTACATTTCGTCACAGTGAACGCATTCGACCGGGATAAACGCTCCCGCTGAGTGTGGTGCTGCGATCCCGAATTGCCAGACGGCTTAAGCTCTGGGGGAGCGATCCCTTCCGCTCCACGCCTGCGTTGGGTCCAGAAATCGACGCTCAGTAGCGCTTTGCGAAATCTATTTTCCAGCGCCTGCGGGCGAGCAAGCTGCCGAGAAGGATCAGTGACCATTCATCAAAACTGCCGCTGCCTGATCCGCCCGAGCTGGCGCCCGGCGAACTACCGCTGGTGCTGGCCGATTCCGCGGGCAGCAGCAGAAATGCGGCGTCCGCCTGAATGAAGCCGTAACCGGAATCGTAGTTGAAGCCGTTCGATCCGCCCATCGGAGATGCGCTGTTGCGGAATGCGGCGTAAATCTGGCTTGGCGTATCGCTGGCGTTGGCTTGCAGCATCAAGGCTGCGGTGGCCGCCGCGTGCGGTGCTGCGGCCGAGGTGCCGAAGAAGCTCGGGTAGTTGGTTTGGTTTTTACATCCGACGACCGATGTCATCACCTCACTCGCCGGGAGCTGGAATCCAAGGAACGTGTTGTTGACGCCATCGGGTGCGACGAAATCTGGCTTCTGGCGAATCACCGGCGTTGCCAGTCGGTTGCCCGAGGTGTCGAACAGGATCGGATCGCCACCGATCGAGGAGTAGCTTTCCAGCACGGCCGGCGTGGTGCCGCACAAGGGCGTCTGCAAATAAAAAGCTGCACCCACCGTCGCCGCGCCGGCCGCGCCCGGATGCCCCTGGATGGAAGCGCTATGGGTCTGGAAGGCGTTGATGGTGGCGCCAGCGCCGTTGTCCGCGAGCAGGAATTTGATGCGGCCCGGCACTACGCCGCCGGCGAGGCCGATGCTGATGCTGATGTTTTCCTGCGCGGTATTTCCGGACGCATTGGCCGGGTTGCCGATCACCAGAATCTGAATCGGGTCCGCGCCGATGGCATTCGCGCCGGTGCAGGCGGTGCTGTTGAAGTTGAGATCGGTCAGCTGGTCGGCGCTGTTGCCGCTGACGCATAAATCCAATTTGTTGACAGCACCGGGGCTGCCTGGAGCGCCGCTGACAAACGGTTGATCCCAGGCTAGTTCCAGGAAAATGTACTCGCCGGGGACAAGTGCCGGAATCGTCAACGGCAGCGATGTCGTTTGAGTGCTGCCGCTGACATCAAAATTCAGCAGCATTTCGCCGGTATTGGCACCGCTGCTTGCAGCTACCGGGAAGCTCGGCGCGTTGTTGTCGTAAGCGTTGCTGCCGTCGTTGCCGGCGGATGAAAAATAGGCCACACCTTGCGCTTCAACCTGATCGATCGCCTGCGCGACCACCCCATCCTGAAAGAACGGCTCATCGGCGTAACCGACATCGTCATCGATGACTTTTGCGCCAGCCGACGAGGCTAGCAAACCGATACCTTTGGCGAAATCAGCTTCGGTGTAGCTCGCTCTGTAGAACGCCAGGCCGGCGCCGGGCGCGACGTCGTGCACGATCTGCAGGATCGCGCGGCCTTCGTCGCTGAACGGTAGTTGCTCGGGCGCCCCGTAGTTCAGGCAGTCGCCTTCTTCGAGCACCTTGACGCTGCTGGCGAGATCGCCGGTCGAAACATCGGTGGCGAAGTCTGCGGTGAATCCATTCGAGGCATACCCGTTGTCGCCGGACACCGGCACGTTACTGCCCGGCATCGCATAGGTGGCGTAGCAGTTGAAGCTGTCCGAAAGCACGCCCACGGTGACACCACTGCCGGTGAGCGCGCTATTGCTACGGATCAGATTGCTACCGGCTGCGAAGTCGCCTTGCGAAGTGACTGCGCCGGTGCGCGTGCGCGGCATCGAGGCGCGGATGTGATGCAGGTCCGCAATCGCAGACGCGGCGGCAAGCTGATCCACCGGCAGCCAGCCGCCGACATCGTTAGAGAATACGGCGGCTTTTTCGAGACCGAGATTCTCCAGCGCGCGGGCCAGCGCTTCAGGATCGCCGAGCGTTACCGCGTCGATCGAGACTTCGGGCACCGCCATTGGCGGCGCAAGCCGGAATCGCGCTGCGGGATTGATCTCATGCAGCGCGCTCAGCGCGCTCGCCCGATCCATCGCGGGATAGCGCAGCGCAACCTCTGCGAGCGCGCCATCCAGACGCCAGAGACTGCCCGCGTTCCTCGCGGAACCGGCGGATGCACCGAAGATCGTCAGATGTGCGGGATGACTGCCGGCCGCCTGCGCAGTCTCAGCATGCGTGGCGATCGCGGCGTGTGCTGCGGCAACACTCGTCATCGCAGCGATCAGCAGCGTCGAGCAAACCGCAGGTTTGAGAGTTGTGAGATTGATCATGGGCGCAACCTGATTTTTTCGCAGCCCCATCTTCGGTCAATTCCAGCGCCAATGCCATGCGCGCTTACCGATATTTACCCGCTGCTCCGGAATCGAAAATTGAATGTTGCTGAATTCCGGCGGAATCACGATTGCCGGACTCAAATCGCGCCCGAATTTCCCGGCCTCGGCGGCAGATCGCTTTCGGTGGATGCGCTTTCGCGCTGCAATAAATGATCGCGCACGAATTTGATGTGACGCCGCAGGATGTAGATTTGATCGGCGAATCCACCCGGCATTTTTACGCTGATGACGGATTTTTCGATCTCGCCCAATTGTTCGATCAGCGCCGCGCGCTGCTCGGCGGACATCGGTTCCAGCGAGGCGCGCTCCAGCGCCATCAGCTCGCCATAGCGTTTGTTGATGCGGCTGGTGATGCGCCAGCCGTAAAGCTCCGGCGCGTAGCGCAGGCCCGGCACCAGCACGACGAGAATCGGCACCAGCACCACGGCTGCGCGGTTGAGCAGGCTCGCAAGCCAGAACGGCAGGTAGCGATAGGAGAGGCTTTTGCCGGATTTGTAGAAGCGCGTGGCATCGTCGCTGATTGGATAATCGTGCGGCAGCGGCGCGGGAAATTCGCCGGGGTTTTGCAGCAGTGTGCCGCGGCCATGCACTTCGCGCGCGGCTTCGATCAACAAATCCGAAAGCGCGGGATGCAGGCCGGAATGCGCCAGCAGTTCCACCGTCGGCGCAAGCATATTGATCGGTGTGGACGGCAGATTTTCGCCGAGGTCGAAAGCGCCGGCCGGAATCAGCAGCTTGCTCAAATAGCGGAAGCGGCGCACGTAAGCATCGCCCTGAACGAAGTCGAATAACTGGACGCCATCGGCATGCAGCATCTCGCGCAGCGTTGCCGGTCCTGCGGAATCGCCGGATAGAAATATCGCATCCACCTGATGCGTCAGCAGGGCCTTACGCGCAGCTTCGCCTTCGAGATCGAGCAATGTCGTCGTGCCATTCGGCTCGATGCCGTTGGCCTTCAGCAGAGCAAGTGCGAGGAATCGCGTGCCGCTGCCTTCGCCGCCGATAGCGATGCGCTGGCCTTGCAGTTCCGACAGCCGCGCCAGTGTTTTTGCACCACGATAAAACACTGTGAGCGGCTGATAGAACATGCTGCCGAGCGAGATCAGATCGCTGCTGTCGCCGCTGCCGGAAACGCCATCCTGCACCAGTGCGATATCCACTTTGCCATTGGTGTCGCAGAGCTGATTCAGATTGTCCAGCGAACCGTTTGAAGGCAGGATCACCAGCTTGATGCCATTGCGTTTCAGAATGGCCTGATATTGCTCCGCAACCGCCTTGAAGTTGCTGCCCTCGGGGCCGCCCGCCATCGTCAAGGTATCCGGCGGCGCGGGCCGCACGAAATGTAGCGTGATGAGAATCGCCAGCACGCTGATGATCAGCACTGGCCCCAGCGTTTCGGCGAGGTCAAGCCAGGAAATGCGCGGCACGCGCGGCAGCTTGAGACGCAGGCCGCGCTTACCGGTGTTGCGGGGAGTTTTGTCGGATTCAGTCACGGACGCATCCTGCTACAACGAAGAAAGCCCCGCAATTGCGGGGCTTTCGATACGCTGAAACAACGCAGCCTATTTACGAGCAGGCTTTACCGTGATCGGCATGCGCGCCCTTGGCCTTGGCGTCGGCTTCGCTCATGTAGGCACCGGCCTTGGTCTTGCCGTAATACTTGGTACCGGCACAGTGATAAGTGTTGGATGCGGTGTTGACCCAGACCAGACCCGGACCACCGCCAGCCGCAGGTGCCATCGCCGCAACGCTGGTTTTCGCAGCGGGTGCCGGTGCCGCGGCAGGGGCAGCGGCAGCGGCGACAGGAGCGGCCGCAGCCGCAGCAGGTGCCGCTGGCGCAGCAGCGGTGGTCGTGGCGGCGTACCAATCCTTCACGCCCTTGTGTCCGCGGCAGGCACCTTTCTTGGTGGCGCCGGAGTAGTAGCTGCCGTCGTTGCAGAGGCCTGTGGTGCCGGCCGGTGCATCGGCCGGTGCCTGTGCGAACGCCGACTGTGCAAGCAAAACGCTGGTAGCCAATAGTACCGCTTTAAGCATGGTTTTCATCGTGATTTCCCTTTGATTGTGCAGTTTGATGGTGCTTCTGAAAAAACCCGGATTGAGTGACTGTCGAAGTATCCAAAACACGCTTCCCAGCCGGTGATCGGAACACGAAATCCTCCTGATATGAGCATTCATTGGGCCTGAAGTCGGACTGGCCAACAGCCAAGCCTTGCCAATTTACCTCATCCCCGTTCAAGCAGCTCGTTTGCAAAGCTTTGAACTCCGTCTGAGTTTAACGGTTTGGCGCTGATGACATTGTGACAGCGCCGCAGCAACCGATATTGCTGTGGACTCCCGAATTGAACCCTGCAAGCGGATTTATCCGTGGGTATTATCGCCACGGGCTGCGAAGCACAGGATGCACGGGTGCAGGCGCCGCAGCGTGATGCCGCATGTCGTAATCGCTACGCCGCTAGTCTGTTTTTACGGAAGCGGAGCCGCGGCGCGAACGATAGTGCTGGAAGCAATACAAACTCCGGGTAGTCATGAAAATTCTGGCGGTGATCGCGCTCATTGCGTTCGGCAACGCCGCGTTCGCGGCCAGCCCCAATGAGGTGACCGACCCGCGCGCGATAAAGGCTTTTCTCGCCGATCCGCAAACGCATGCGTACAACATGCACGATCCGAAAGGTTGGGTCTCGTATCGCAAGCTCATCTTGAATGGCACCAAATTGCCGAATGGCAGTTGCCGCTATCCGGCCACGGTTTCCACCACCGGCAGCTATGCCAGCTTTGCGACGGAAATCGCGGTGAACCAGGCGCATTGTCAGTCGCTGATTCTGGAGGGCAATCCCGGCACGAGCACGAAGAACGGCGCGCCCGGCGCTATCGTCGGTGCATCGAATTCGGCTGGCAAAGCGCTAATCAATTCCACTGAGACGACCGACCCGAAAGCGATTCAGGCCTTTCTCGCTGATCCGCAAACGCATGCGTACAACATGCACGATCCGAAAGGCTGGCTCTCGTATCGCAAGCTCATCTTGAACGGCACCAAATTGCCGAATGGCAGTTGTCGCTATCCCGCCGCCGTTTCTACTTCTGGCAGCTATGCCAGCTTTGCGACGGAAATCGCGGTGAATCACGCGCGTTGCCAGTCGCTGATTCTCGAAGGCAATCCCGGCAGTTCCACCCAAAAAGTTCAACTGGCGATGACGACCCCTCCAAAAGCGCCAGCAAACATTGCGGCCAAAACTACCGCGCCGGCTTCGCATCCCTGAAGCACTAGAAAAGCTTTGCGGCTGAAACTGAAAGTTGCGGCTGGATTTCACGATAAGCTGGATGAATCGTTGACGTGGTTCTTGCGTGACCACATCGTCCGCAAACGCGCGCTTTCGAGCCATTGCCAGCTGATTAGCGCCGGTAGTCCGAACAACACTTCGCGTGCGCGTTTGGTCAGCGACAGCGCGAGTGCAAAATCGGCCGGGATGCCGATCAACTGACCGATCAGGATCAAGCCGCCTTCCTGCACGCCAAGTCCGGCGGGCACGAAGAAGATGAAATGCCGCACGGCCTGCGCCATCGCTTCCAGGGCGATCGCCGCCGCAGGTGTGATTGCATGGCCGAGCAGGCGCAGCGCGAACCAGGTTTCAAACGAACCGGTCACATAACAGGCCAGCTGCCAGATCAAGCATCCGCAGAGCCGGGCGCGGCGCCGAAGCAGTTTCTGGATCGCCGCATCAAGCCCTTTGCCGCCGAATGCGGCGATGACATTTGCGCTCGCCAAAGCGCGCTGCACAAACTGTTCGATGCGCTCGAACACCGCGCCGTTGCGTAGTAAAACGAACAGGCCGATCACCATCGGCAGACTCAATCCGAGCCCGATCAAAATCGTGTGGGTGAGCGCCGTGGCCTGCGTGATTGCGATCAGCACGAGCACGCCAAGTGCGCTGAACAGGGTTTGATTCAGCACCGTCAGCAGGATTTCGATCAAAACGCTGGCAGTGACGCTGGCGCCGTCGAGTCCGCGCAAGATCACCAGCCGAATGCCGATCAGATCACCGCCAACACTCGCCACCGGCAGCAGGCGGCTCACTGCTTCGCGCACGGTCGCTACCCAGAACAAAAAAAGCGTCGGCGCGCGCTTCGATGGATCGGCAGGATACAAAAGAACGCGCCAGCCAAAAGTGTCGAGCAGCAGCGGCAGCGCATGGAACGGCAGCAGCCACAGCAGGCTCCAGCCGCCTCGCGCGAAGACCTGTGCGATCGCCGCCCAGCCGTGATTCACCACCAGCGCCGCGGCAACTGCGAGGCCAGTCAAGCCGATCGGATATGCCGCGAGCTTCATGCCCGCTCAGCCGAAATCGGCGAAGCCACCGCGTGCGATGCCTTGGTCTTCGAGCAGCTTGCGCACTCGTGGCGATAGCAGTGCGGCAAGTTCCTCGTCGTGACGATAGCCGTGCATCGTTGGCGCAATTTCGCCGCCTGCGCGCATGGCCGGGTGCAGATAAATTTCGTTGAGACCGTCCGGCATCTGCGCGATCGCTTCCAGCAGTGCGGTTTCATTCATGCGGCCGCTCTGCGTAATGCCGAAAATGTGATCGTTATAGTCGATGCCGGCAGCTTGCAAACGCCGCTGCATCAGGTGCAGCCAGGGTTGCAGCCACAGCGGTGCCTTGCGTTCGAGCGGCAGACGTATCGCGCGCAGGCCGTAATCCTTGCCGATCTTCAATATCAGCGACAGCACGGTTGGATGCAGATGAAAATGCTTGTGCGCATTGACGTGATCGAGCCTCAAACCGGTGGCCGCAAAGGCCTCGAATTGCGCACGAATTTCAGCCGCGAGTTGGCGGCGCACTTGCGGCAGAAAAAAGAATCGCACGCCATCGCACGCCATCGCGCTGCCGAAGCGGCCTTGCTCGTCGACCAGATCCGGAACCTGCTGTGGACTCAAACTTGGCGCGCCATCGGCCAGCACCAGATGCAAGCCGACGCGTAATGTTGGCAAACGCCGTGCGCGTTCAACCGCATCTGCCGCCGCCGCCGCGCCGATCATCAAACTCGCCGCTGTCAGCACGCCGTTTAGATGCGCGATCTCAACCGCTTCGTTGACTGCGGGATGCAAGCCGAAATCGTCGGCGGTGACAATCAAGCCGTGTCTGCGAGCCTTCATTGCGTCAACAGCGTCTTCCGGAAGTCTGCAAATTCAAGCTGAAAATCAGGCCTCGTGTGCGCGCAAAAAGCGGAAAAATTCCACGCCTTCGCGCAGGCGCCGTTTCATCATGTCCCAGCTCGCCAGCATCTCGCGGACGATTTCCCAGATCTTGCCGGGTCGGAAATAAAAGCGCCGATAGAAGATTTCCATGCTGTGGAAAATTTCCTCTTTCGACAAATGCGGATAACTGATTGCCGCCAGCTGCACGCCTTTTTCATTGACCAGATTGACCGCGTCGTTTTCCTTCAGCCAGCCGTTTTCGACCGCCTGCTTGTACAGCGTGGTGCCGGGATAAGGCGCGGCCAGCGACACCTGAATCGTATGCGGATTGATCTGTTTGGCGAACTCGATCGTCTTCTCGATCGTCGCGCGGGTTTCGCCGGGCAGGCCGAGAATGAAAGTGCCATGAATCAGGATGCCGAGCTTGCGGCAATCCTCGGTGAAGCGCCGTGCAATCTCGGTGCGCAGACCTTTCTTGATGTTCAGCAGAATCTGATCGTCGCCGGATTCGTAACCCACCAGCAGCAGGCGCAGCCCGTTATGCTTCATGATTTTCAGCGATTCATAAGGCACATTGGCCTTCGCGTTGCACGACCAGGTGATGCCAAGTTTGCCCAAGCCGCGTGCGATTTCATGCACGCGCGCCATGTTCGAGCTGTCGGTGAAGGTGTCGTCGTCGAACATGATCTCTTTCACTTCCGGCATGTTCTCCTTGATCCATCGGCACTCCGCAATCACATTCGCCGCCGAGCGCACGCGATAGCGATGCCCGCCGACGGTTTGCGGCCACAGGCAGAACGTGCATTTCGAGCGGCAGCCGCGGCCGGTGTAGAAACTCACATAGGGATGCTTCAGATAGCCGATGAAATAATTTTCGATCTTCAGGTCGCGCTGGTAAACCGGTGCCACGAACGGCAGCTCGTCCATGTCTTCGATCATCGCGCGCGGCAGATTGTGTTTGATGCTGCCGTCATCAAGCCGATAAGAAAGTCCGCGAATCTCCGCCAGCGGCCGGCCTTCGGCGACTTCCTTGCAGGTGTAATCGAATTCTTCGCGGCAGACGAAATCCAGCGCTTGAGTGGCTTTGAGCGAGCCTTCCGGATCGACCATCGTCTTCGCGCCGACCAAGCCGATCATCACTTGCGGATTTCCCTGCTTCAGCAACTCGGCGAACTTTGCGTCGGTGGGAAAAGAGGGCGTGCTGGTGTGCATGATGACCAGCTCGTAGCCGTGCGCGATTTCGAGCGTCTGTGCAATGCCGAGTTCGTCGGCCGGCGCATCGAGCACGCGCGAGCCCGGCACCAGCGCGGCAGGTTGTGCCAGCCAGGTCGGGAACCAGAAGGATTTGATCTCGCGTTTGGCCTGATAGCGCGAGCCCGCACCGCCATCGAAGCCATCGAACGATGGCGCTTGCAGGAACAGGGTTTTACGAAATCGGATCGAGGAATGAGATGTCGTCGTCATCGGAGTCATCAGGAAATCTCGGAAGATTCAGTCGGGTTGAGCGGGACGTTTTGACCGGCCACCGCGAAAAGTTGCTGCCCGCGCCAGCTGACGCGATTGCCGAAAAATGCAGCCGCCCAAAGCACCAGCGATAGCGTATCCCGAACGGCGAGCCAGCCGAGATCGAGAAACAACCGGGGCATCAAGCTGGCGAGCGGGCTGGCGCGCCGGGATCGGGCGATCGATTGAAAATGCAGGAACAGCCGGCCGCACAAGGCCAGCAGTAACAGCGGCGTTGCCATCGCCTGATTGCGGATCGCCAGCCAGCTCATGAACGCGACCGGCACCGTAAACGTGACGAAGCTGAAGCTGTAGCCCAGCGGCTGCACCATGCGGATGGTCCGCAGCCAGCGCAATTCATGCGCCGCTAATTCTTCGAGCTGGCGCTCGGTGACGTCGGTGGCCACTTCGTAGCGCGACAGCACCGTGAGCAACCCTTGCGCGCGGATGCGCGCGCCGAGCGCCTGATCGTCGGCCAGGCTGGAGGCCAGTGTTTGCAGGCCCCCAATCGAATTCAGTGTGTCGCGCCGCAGTGCCAAGGTGGCACCGAATCCAAACGTGCTGCCGCCGAATAATCGCATCAACAACACCGATGGACGAAACCAGTCGTCGATGAACAGCTTGCCCATCTGCGTCCAGACGCCGCCGATCGCGCGGCCGCGATAAAGGCAGGTGACGAGGCCAACCTCGGCGCGTTGCAGCGGCGCGATCACATTGCCGAGATAGTCGGGATCAACCTGGATGTCGCTATCCGAAATCACCAGCACGTCGTGCCTGGCCGCAGGCAGCATGTTGATGAGGTTGCTGATCTTCAGATTGCGGCCATGAATCTGCGGCGCGCAAACCACGTTGATGTCGAGCTGCGGAAATTCCGCTTGCAACCGGCGCGCTACCGCCAGCGCCGGATCATCAGCGAATCGCGCGCCGAAAATCAGCTGGAATTGCGGATGCGTTTGCAGGCAGAAGCTGCGCAGATTTTGATACAGCCGAGGTTCGTCGCCGCACAGCGGTTTCAAAATACTGACCGCTGGCAATCCGGCCAGCGATGCATTCGAAATCGGTCGCCGAAACCAGATCGTTTGCGCCAGTGCTGCCAGTAAAACGTACAAGTTCGCAGCGATCAACGTAGCCCAGGCCGCAATATTCAAAACAACCCCTGTCTGCATTGGCGTTCCGATCTCCTGATGCCGGATTCCGAGAAACTGGTCACCACTAGATTCTAAGTTGCTTTCCTTTAGTCTGGCTTAATGCGTTGCCGGCTGACGACTCGATCCAGGCATTTCAGGTTCACGATGAGGGGGCTGCGGCAGGAGCAGCCACGCGCATACGGCACTGCCAAGTCCACTGAGCGCGATGACGGCAGCCATTGAACTAGGACTGCCGTCGGCAAAAGCGCCCACGGCGGCCGAGCCGATGATGCCCGACCCGTACTGAAGCGCGCCCACCAGCGCGGATACCGCGCCTGCGCGCCCGGGAAATCTTGCGAGCGCGCCAGTGATCGAGTTGGCAACGATGAAACCCGTTGCACCGAGAAAAACGACGAGAGGTGCGATCAATCCTGTCAGGCCCAGCCAACCCGTTCGAGCGGTGATCGCAAGACATATCCCGGCCGCCGCTGCACCGAGCGTTCCGCAACGCAACAGCCGATCGATTCCCAAGCGGCCGACCATTCTTGCATTGAGAAGGTTGGTGGCCATGATGCCGGTGATTCCCAACGCGAATAGCCAGCCATAAGTTTGCGGAGAGACACCGTAGTAATCGATATAAGCGAAAGGGGTGCCCGCGATGTAAGCGAACGTGCCTGCATAGAAAAAACCGCCGGTACCGGCGTAAGCCAGCAGCCTGCGGTCGCCCATCAACGCGATGCAGGCGGCGATCGCGCGCGATAACGGCTGTGGATTGCGCCTTTCAGCCGGCAGCGTTTCCGGAAGCGCGAAAAGCGCGATCAAGGTCATTATGCCGACGGCGACCAGCGTCCAGAAGATTGCCTGCCAACCACCGAGGGCGAGTATCTGCCCGCCCAGAAGCGGGCCGATCAATGGCGCTATGGCCATCACCGTCATCAATGCCGATAGTATCTGCGCGGCGCGAAAACCGGCGTAGAGATCGCGCACCATCGCGCGTGCCAGCACTACGCCAGCGCAGGCGCCGACGGCCTGCACCACGCGCCAGCCGATCATCGTCCATACGGAGTGGCAAAGTGCGCAACCGGCGGAGCCGATCACGAACAGCAGCAGACCGCTTGCGACGGGCCTGCGCCGCCCATAGCGATCGCCGATCGGCCCCCAAAACAGCTGGCCGACGCTGAAGCCGATCAGATAACCGGCGATGGTTTGCTCCACCATCCCGGCCCTGGCATGCAGCGCGGCGCCCATTACCGGCAGCGCGGGCAGGTAAAGGTCGGTCGAGATCGAAGCGAAAGCCAGCAAGGTGCTGAGCACTGCGAGTACACGCCAAGCGGTCGGTTGCGCGGTATCTGTTGCATCCGGCGCGCGATCGATCATCGCGCCGTTACCCGATGCTGCATGCCTGCTACTCACAACTCCTGCGCAGTTGGCCGGAACAGGATTTCGTTGATGTCCACATCGTCCGGCTGGCTCATTGCAAACGCGACCATGCGCGCGAAGGAGTCGGCCGAGATGGCGACATCATCGTAGAATTTTCGGATATGCGTAGCGGTTTCGATATCGCGCACACTGCCCGGCAACTCGGAATGCAATGCACCCGGCGAGATGATTGTGGTGCGGATGTTGTAAGGCTTCACTTCCTGCCGCAAACCTTCGGACAACATCCGGACTGCGGCCTTGGTCGCCGCATAAACTGCGCTGCCCGGCCGCACCTTGTGTCCGGCCACGGATGAGACATTGATGATGTGGCCGCTTTTCTGCGCCTTCATGTGCGGTAACGCGGCGGCGATGCCGTAAAGCAGACCTTTCAGGTTGACATCGATCATCTGATCCCAGTCATCGGTCAGGCCTTTCTCCAGCAGCGACAGCGGCATCAGCCCGGCGTTGTTAAGGATGACGTCGATGCGCCCGTGAGCAGATATCGCGCCATCGACCAGCCGCTGTACCTGCGCACGATCGGTCACATCGGTTTCAATTACGGTATCAGCACCAAGCTTCAATTCCTGCGCAAGCGCCTGCAATCGATCAAGGCGGCGCGCACCGAGAACCAGTTTCGCGCCTTGCTGTGCGAGAAGCCGCGCCGCGGCTTCACCCAGTCCGCTGCTGGCGCCGGTGATGACGACTACTTTCCCTGCAATGTTTTGCGTCATGGCTTGTTTCCCATCGTGAATTCAAAAATCCGCAGATCGCTCGGATTGGGCATGCTTCGAGTGTAATCAGCGGCCCGTAGTGGCGAGCAGATGCGCGGGATATCGCTCACCCGCAACTGCAATCTCGCTGGCTGCAAGGTTGATTTCCGCGAGATCACCGCGGCTCAATTCAAGGTCTGCCGATGCCAGATTTTCCTCCAGCCGATGCAGTTTGGTAGTGCCCGGAATCGGCACGATCCACGGCCGCTGCGCGAGCAGCCAGGCCAGCGCGACCTGCGCCGGCGTCGCGCCCTTGTTCGCGGCGATGTGTTTGAGTAGATCGACCAGCGCCTGGTTTTTCTGCATCGCATCCTTCTGGAAACGCGGCAGCAGGCTGCGGAAATCACCTGCGGCAAGGGCTGTATCCTGACTCATCGCGCCGGTCAGAAAGCCTTTGCCGAGCGGGCTGTAGGGCACGAAGCCGATACCCAGTTCTTCGCAGACATCGAGCACCCCGTTGGTTTCCGGGCCGCGCGTCCACAGCGAATATTCGTTCTGGATTGCCGTGACCGGCTGCACCGCATGCGCCCGCCGGATCGTTTGCGCGCCTGGCTCAGACAAACCAAAATGCTTGACCTTGCCGGCGGCGATCAACTCCTTTACGGCGCCGGCCATGTCTTCGATCGGTACCGCCAGATCGACCCGATGCTGATAGAGCAGGTCGATTACCTCGACGCCAAGCCGCTTGAGCGAAGCGTCGGCAACCTTGCGGATATTCTCGGGCCGGCTGTCCATCCCGTTCTGCTTGCCGGTCTGGGCGTCGATGCTGAAGCCGAACTTGGTGGCGATCACCACCTCGCTGCGATAAGGCGCCAGCGCCTTGCCGACCATTTCTTCGTTGGTGAAAGGGCCATAGACTTCGGCCGTATCGAAGAACGTCACGCCGCGCTCAACCGCAGCGCGAATCAGCGCAATGCCATCGTCCTGACTCACCGCCGTGCCATAACCGAAATTCAGCCCCATGCAGCCGAAGCCCAGTGCCGAAACTTGCAGACCACTTTTACCCAGTTCACGTTGATTCATCGTGCTGCTCCTGTTGACGGGCTTGCGACCGCCCTGATGGATTCGGCTATCGCCGTGCTGCGAAAAACAGCAGATTGCGAATGCACCTTTGTTGCGGTTCATTCCTTTGTTTTTATCCGGAATAGCTTTAATCCGAAAAAGAAATTGCCCAGCGAGAATCGCAGTCAAATCCCGAGTGATTTGCGGCAATCTCAAATAATTTCTGCAATTCCCAGGTAATTTCCTGGCAATTTCGACATCCGCAGGATAGGCGCTCCAGACTCATTTGATAATCCTGTAAAGTTCGTATGCCTTTATGAGCTGGGATCATGAATCTTCAACACAATCTCAAAGGTCTGACAGCCTTCCTTGCGGTCGCAGACGAGCGCAGTTTTACCAAGGCCGCGGCTCGGCTCGGCGTATCCCAATCTGCGCTCAGCCACACGATCCGCGATCTCGAACAGAAACTCGGCATCCGTCTGCTGAGCCGCACCACGCGCAGCGTTGCGCCCACCGAAGCCGGTGAGCGCCTGCTGCGCACGCTCGGACCTGCGTTCGATGGAATCGGCGAAGAATTGGCAGCGCTGACGCAGATGCGGGACAAACCCGCCGGCACCGTTCGAATCACCACTTCCGAGCACGCGGCGGTGACCCTGGTGTGGCCGAAGTTGCGAAAAGTCCTGCCCGCTTATCCCGATATCAACCTTGAGCTGGACCTCGATTCCGGGCTGGCCGATATCGTGACTGGCCGCTTCGATGCCGGCATACGCCTGCGCGAGCGTATCGAGAAAGACATGATCGCAATTCCGATTGGGCCGGATTTGAGAATGGCCGCAGTGGCCTCACCGGGCTACTTCGCGGATCGCCCGAAGCCGAAAACGCCGAAGGATCTTGCCGCGCATCGCTGCATCAACTTGCGCCTGCAAACCGCGGGCGGCCTGTATGCCTGGGAATTCGAAAAGCATGGACGTCAATTGCGCATTCGTGTCGATGGCCAGCTCACCTTCAACAACGTCAGCCTGTGTTTACAAGCAGCCCGGGAAGGTTTCGGAATTGCCTACACGATGGAAAATCAGGTGATGGAAGATGTCGGCGCCGGCCGGCTCATCCGCGTGCTGGAAAACTGGAGCCCCTCGTTTCCCGGCTATCACCTGTATTACCCCAGCCGGCGGCAGGCATCGCCTGCGTTTCGGGTGGTCATGGAAGCACTGCGCAAACCATGAGTGGTGCAAGCCAAAGCTGCGGCGTCAGACGGTTCACGAGTACCTAAGCTAAACTTCCACTTGCGGCGTTGATGAATGCTTCGCAAATCCGCCGGAACTATCGATCTGAAATAAAAAACGCCACTTTGTGTGGCGTCTTCGATGGTGCGGCAATCTCATGATGCTGGCCTGTTGATTTGGGCCGAACCGCTGGACTACCCCCGGAAAAACGATTGAAAGCCAATACTGCTTATGACTTGGTGCCGAGAAGAGGACTCGAACCTCCACGGTTTTACCCGCTAGTACCTGAAACTAGTGCGTCTACCAATTCCGCCATCTCGGCAGCGGACGCGCAGACTAAGCGCGCATATAGGCTTTGT
>Ga0116227_10010529_pt1 | contig 16090 bp, 10 predicted proteins | sample S1TSphgellanicum_FD_89693 | JGI IMG/M metagenome (GOLD analysis project Ga0116227, IMG submission 89693) | Host-associated microbial communities from peat moss isolated from Minnesota, USA - S1T2_Fb - Sphagnum magellanicum MG | ecosystem: Host-associated > Plants > Peat moss > Unclassified... | reverse complement strand
GGGGTGGTGGGGGGGGGGGGGGGGGGGGGGGTGGGGGGGGGGGGGGGGGGGGAAGGTTTTTATATTCACCTTTGGTGCGGTGGGAGAGGGATGCGATCCGACCGTCATTCCTACCTTTCGGATGGCTGCAATGCTTTGTGGAAACGATTTGTACACGGAAATCGTGGTGGTCCAACCCCCATCATAGACTGACACCGGTCGCCCACTACTTCACCGGCCTCTCCCTCCCCCACCCCCCAAAACCCCTGTCACAGACTGACAGACCCACCCAAACGGCCCCAGTTGGATGCTATCGTTTGGGTCTTGTTCACATTTGTGCAGACTGACTAACTGACAGATAAACAGACGTAATGAATTAATATATTTGATTTATACCTCAATTTGGGTTGCCATCTACTTAAATATTTATCCAAATTTGACAATTATAAAAATCAAATTGTTCAAAATATGTATATATAGGTAGGACCCATGTGTTCCCAATGCCTTATTTTATATATATGTTCATAATACCTTTAGGAACTACAAGTAGAACTTCAATGTGCTAGATGAAAATGGATGACAACATGGCCCAAATGAAATAAGTTTCACAAACTTGCAAACCCCCAAAAATGCCCTCTTGCATTATAGAAAAGGTTAGTCTTTTCTCATTTTTCTATTTTTGTTATCATGGAGCTCCATGGAGATCATTTGTCTTTTCTCATTTTTAAATTTTTGTTATCATGGAGCTTCATGGAGACCATTTGTCTTTTCTCATTTTTCTATTGTTGTCATTATGGAAGGTCATGGAGACCATCTATCTATGAAGCAAGGTAGTTTGTATTGTCAAGTTGAGATCTCCCAAAGTGTATTGGAATTTGGGGGGTGTACTTGGTGATTTTGGAAAGCCCTTGGCGAGTCAACTTTAATAGAGTTTATTTCACAATTTTCAGAGGTAATGTGTGGAAGATATTGATTTTTTAGTGGATTTTGTTGCTGAAAATTCAAAAAAATATATACAAAAATTGGGTTTGGAAGGAAAAATCGGTTGAGCCCTCCGTGTGTTCACATTTGAGCCAACAGCATGGGCTACACTAGTTCCAATAATGTCGAAACTAGTTCCAGTAATGTAGAAGCAGAAAGTTTGCAGTGCCAAATAGCACATGAAAGGGGATTAGTCCATAAATTAAAAAATTGAAATTTTGGAGATCCCCAATCTAGAAGTATTCACTCCAAACACAAAAACATGAGACTCTCCATATTTATCCATGTATCGAAGTTTGAGCTGACAATGCTGGGCAAAGCAAATGGATAATGGGAGAGAGTAAGGTGTTTTGGTGAACATGTTAAGGAACACATTTAGAAACTGAGGAACAATTTGGGAACCCATTGGGAACAAAAAAATTCAACACCCTTGACCGTCCCCAAAAGTGTTTTTTTGGTCTATTGGGTGCATGAAGCAATTCCTTATTTGTTGAGCAAAATTTCTATTCTCAACTCTACTCATCACCTAGTTTGGCCTAGTTTAATCACAAGTGCATGAATTGTGGGGGGATATAAGTCAAATTTGTTAATATATTCTCATGGTCCCAATACTCACTTCTATCAAATGAAATTGCGATCCTCTATTTTTAGAATTAGATCGCCAGGACTCTTCCAGGAACGACACTACTGCTAAATCACTTCGTAAACAGTAAAATCGGTAATATATGACTATTTTAGCCATATAATAATAGCCTTATCGGTAAAGGCACCCTGTCTTCACACTTTCTTTGGTCTTTCACCCCCTTTTCCACCCCCCTTTAAATGGAATCCGCAAATCAAGGAAATTTTATTAAATCTCAGTATGAAATGCTGTAACTCAGCATTTAATGCACAAGGTTCGAGACTGATTATACTAGTTGTACAGGTAGGAGCACTGAAAATATATGTAGCAACAATGGAGGCGCTTATGAAAAAGGAAAGACAGGACCAACCTCAGTTTATCACCAAAATTGGTGGAAAAACTAGTTTGGGTCTCATTTATTTCATTTCGTAAAATTTTCATTCCCAGTTACTTGTTTGATGCACTATTATGCCGAAACTAGCCGACCTAATCGCCTCCCTTTATGTATAAATCTAATAAATGTAGCTAAATATTAGTGGATCATTCTAGGAACAACGACGTGGAAACTCAAGAAGGTGAAAGTACCAGTGTAGGTGCATTTGGCCCAAACCTACCGCTACAAAATGTCAATGGTATCAGATTCTCCTTTTGTACATATTCTTCAAACTTCGGTAAATGAGAACAAACGTGCAACAGTCTACCTAAGTTATGGTGAGTGAGTAGGTTATGTTGAGAAAACAAGTTGGGCCCCATAGTAATAACCAGCGTCGGTTGGTTATATTTAAAAATTAAGTTATGCATCTGGATAGTCACTGGATATGGATTCGTTATGGATTTTTTAACTTCCCAACATCCAGCTCTATACACAACCACTGGATGCCTCTATACGTATGACACTTATATGCAATGTATCTGGCATTACGTTTTACACAAATTAATGTCCAACCCAGTAGGGTTTTGAATGAAAATGCTGGACATGTATTTTATTTAGGGTGTAGGTCGTTTAAGGTTTAGGGAGTACCCGTTACAATCTCCTTTCAACATTTTGGAGTTTGCTTTGCACTTTTATGTTTTTTGCGCTTTCATTGAGGTTTTTTTTATAAGTCGATTCTTGTTTTGTTTGGTAAGATTTACTTTAAGCTTCTCATAACACTAGGTGAAGCACTTGATACTATTCTTTCTTTTGAGCTCATTTGGCCTTCTTTTGTATTTTTGGTGGTGACCTTCACAATAACCAAGCTTTTCATTTCATGTTCCACTGCGTCATTCTATTGTGAGCTTTGTAAGAATTGAACATTTCATTTCTTGCTCAATTGTTTCATTTTGTTGTGAACTTCACAAGAACTAAGTTCTCTCTTTGCAATTCACTTTATGCTTATAATCAAATAATTTTTTTATCCATAGTCCAAAAGCACTTTGAATTTCTTTTTTGTGATTTGCATTCAATTTGCTTCTTTGTTGTATTTGTTTTCGTTGCTTGGCAACTTTGGAGGGAAGGGCTTTGGTTTTGTGTTTTGTTGTTTAGCAAATCAACTCTAGGTTCATTGCTTTGGTGAATCAAAAAACATCAACTATGTTTGTTGTTAAACGAATCAAAAGACATCAACTATGTTTTTTTGCTAAACAAATCATGAAGCATCAACTTCATCTTGTTGTTGAATGAATTGGGAGGCATCAACATAAGGAAGCATTGGCTCAATTTGGTTGTTCAATGAATCTATGAAAATTTGCAACATTGTTGTTTAATGCATTAACAAAAGGTAAGTTTTTTTATCACTTGTGATTTTCATTTTTGGGAGCTTGAAAGTTCTTTGATTGTTTCAATGTATTACTTGTTTGTTTGTTGTTTATGTTTAGGTTTTTTTGTGTTCAATGGTTGAAGAGGGGGCATGTTGTTTAGTGGAAAGTGCGAGTGGAATTGATGAAAATATTCCATCAATTGCACCCATTCAAATGTGATCCTCATCACTTTTAGATATTCAAAATGTACATGTATAATTTGATAGCACATTTGATGTTGACATTTCACAACTTGTATTGTAAAAACACAAGTTGCAAATTGGATACCTCATGGTTATATGTCTATTTGTTGGGGATTTTTCGCTGTCAATGATGGTTTGCTTATGAATTTGGTGAAACCACAAGTTTTTTAAGATTTGAGCAAACATTTGGTGATGTTTTGATCTAAAGTAATTAAATAAAACAAAATTAATGGTATAACTCCCATGAATATTCATTTGCAAATTAGGGTTGTTAAAATGGAAGTGATGTCCCCAATTTGCATCCATTGTCACGTTGGCGTAAGTCTAGACATGTTAGTTTCATCCATGAAAATGGTCATCAACCATTTATTTCGATGACTGAAACTTTTTGGTAAGATTGGTTTTGGTGACCAAAATTTTCAGTTGCCAAATTTTTATGTCACTAAATTGTAGGGCCAAAAAAATTTGGTCACCAACTTTCAATTGTCAAATGACGTGACATTTTTTTTTATCGCCACCCGGAAAGTTTTTGGATGTTGGGTGCTATTTGAAAAAATTTAGTCATTAATCAATAGAAGGTCGATTTCCACCATGCAACTGAAAAAAATTTGGTCATTACCCAAAAACAATTTCAATTGCTACTTGAAGTTTTTGAGCAATGCCCAAAAATATTGTAATCATCCGATGGATAATGGTTCAATCTCCACCATTGATCTAGTGACTAAATTTTTTTAATTCCTACCCAAATAAATTTGATCATTGTTGGAAAACAATTTAATTGTCATTTTTTTTTTCAATCATTAGCCAATTTTTTTTTAATCATCGTAAGACTATGCCAATCAAAAGTTGTTTCATTTGACACATGGTTTAGGGTGATTGAATGATGAGATTTGCAATCGTCCATAACTTTCCCTTGGGTAACCCAACTTCAATTTGATTTAAGTTGATTTTATTCTAACATGACGTTGGGCAACATCAACATTTAAACTATTGCATCACATTGTGATGTACACATAAACCTTATGACAACCTTGGTGCAAATTATACTTCTAGGATCAAAATATGGTTAAAGTACCAAAAAGGACTGTCTCCTTTTGTATCCAATGGACCCCTTCACTTAAAACATGTTATTGCAACTCAATGGCACATTCATATTGAAAGTCTATTTTTTTTCATGGATAGATACATTAATAAGGTATTACTCTTTGCATTGCATGTCGAATTTGAACAAGTTTTAATATTCCTACCAAGTCCTAGAAAAAAATCCAAGACTTTATTTCTTGAGAAAAAAAAATTCAAATATTCATAAGGAATGTCTAAACAATTTTTTTGGCCCAAGATTCTTACAACAAACAACTTAGGTACTAATGTATATAAAATGTATGAATGCGACATAACCCAAGCCCTATTACAATGTAAAAAATGGATTTCTTTCATGGAGATCTACAAGCTTGCAAGTGTGTATACTTTTCAGAAACTACAAGTTTTGGAGGTCTAAAGGCTATTTCCCCTATTTCTTGAATTAATATCTATTAATTCTTGGAAATTTCATATTTTTAACACACAAAATCAGATTGACATGTTGTCTACCCCATTGAATTTCTAGTGAAGAGTACTTCTAATGTGGGAGTTTTCAAATCATTTGGAGGTGTAATCCAAGGCAAAAGGTGGTTGTGGCTAATTCTTTTGGGTGCCAAACATTTGGTGATTTAGCATTATGTTGGTGAGTCATATTTTTTGCATCTTACATGTGGTGGCATGTTGCACCATCAACAAATGCAAAATTATTTCAATTCCTATCATAATTTCCAAGCGAAAATTACAAAAAATGGGGTTTGAATTACATAATTTGTTACCCCACTTTGTGTTATTAGGGTTGCACATGTTTTCTTGTTTCTGTGTTGGGTGGGTTGTTATTTCATTCTTAGGGGGTAAGGGGGTTTCATGAGTTGTGTGCCATTGGCCAACAATCTAATGAACTAACATAAGCTCTTCAGTTGATATCTTAGATAAACTAACACACCCCCCAAGCTCCTTGATGGACTTAACTACAAGTCCAAAAAAGAAAATAGCGAAAGGAGAAGGAGTTAGGACATGTTCCCTAACTCGCAACACTTCGAAGGTAGAGGGGTATGCTAGAACTCTAGGATGGGACTAGGAAGATTGACAAACAAATCACTTACTCACACAAACTTGCACAAACCAAATAGGTTGGTTAATGCGGAGCTAGAACACCTTTGGTGCACAGACGAACCACGAGCAAACACGGACTCACAAAACTCACCATGGCCCAAACTTGGGGGAAGCCACCACCTTCCCCTTTATAGTATACTCTGTGCCTAACGACAGGACCAACACCCAAATGTCATTTTGTGTCGAGACTCCCAAATGGGAGTCCCGAAATTCCCAAAATTGGGATTTTCGTAACTTTGGGGGCCCATACTTTGCATGCAGATCTCCGATTGAAATGAGGTCTAAAGCAAAGTTATAACCTTCGTCAAGATCTTTTCAAGAGTATGTAGCACGCCACCTGTGCGCAAGGAAATCAGGGCGATTCTCGACTTTTACTGGTCCGGAGTCAAACTACCAATTTGACTCCTGATCCTTCTTTTGGCCATAACTTGTGTTTTAAGTGTCCAAATGGGTCATGAGAGCCCATTTTAGACATCTACGTTCTATGAGCTTTCCAATGATATGAGGGACTCCTTAGTCCAATGGGCTTTGACCCTATAATCGTTTTTTGAAGATTTGGAAGTCCATTGGGATTCCAATTCCCAAAGTGGGAGTTCATTTGGGAATGTGGGGTTTCATTCCCTCCCACTTTTTTGCATTCCTTGGAGCATGAACTGTGACTCCCGGGCTCATTTTTGGCCTGCACCTTCACAAGCCCTTGCTTTGGTCGCGAGCCCAAGGCTAGGGTTGCAACATAAATTTTTAGCCTAGGTTTCACATGGTGGGAAACCCAAGATGAAAATTTATGTGCTTTCTCATGCATGCCTTTATTGCTAGAATGAGCTTTGGGCTTATATTGGTGTGGTTGTGGACAAGGCTACCACCTAGTTTTGACCATTGTGTGGGTCCTACTTAACCCATGTTTTGCCCATACATAGTGATTAGGGTTTAATGGAGGGCAGGTTGTAAATTTTGTGGCACTTGTCATTATTGTTGGGTGAGATCAAAATAATGATCAATAAACCTTTGTGGTGGTGAAATCAAGTTGATAGTTGATAGACCACATTTGTTGTTTCCATAATTATGAAGCCCCACGTACGTTTGGGCCTATAGAATGTGATGGTGAATGTAAGTGCCCTAGCCAAATAGGTGTAAGATCTTTGGGTTTTGAATTTGGGAATTACGGTTTAAACAAAAAGATAAGCCACAACAAGCTTAACATCCTTTTAGGTTCAATATAAGTCATAATAAGTTCACCAAAACCTTGGTTACTAGAGGTCCCAAATTGGATTACCTAGGTTAAGGTTCAAGTTCACCATAGAAGGGAACAAAATCCAAGGATAGGGAATAGGGTTACCATCACTAATGGTTTTACTAGGCATGGGGTGTAGTTTAAAGCACCCACACCACCACCATCAACATTTAAGGGGGGGAGTCCTCATATCTTGAAATAGATTTTTCTTTAAGCTTTGTCACAACACCACTATTGTGGGACATGGAAGAGATGTATGGAAACACCAAAGGGCCTTGGCAATATTTGGGGGTGGTTGGCACCATTGAATTATATGATTTCATCTAGGAGTTTAACAATTGATGTGACATGCAACAGATGTGTAATTCCTAGTTGTTCACATCGTTCATGGCATGGAAAGGTTTGTTCCAACATTTGGAGGGGCTACTTATAAATGATTATCATGAGTTTAGGTGTGCTAATGATGTTCATATTGAGGAGTGGTGGTTATATTGGTCGCCCAATTATGTTTCCATTACCAAGGGATTTTTGGCCATTCATGGTGTGGTAATAAACTTTAATTGTAGTGTAACAAGTGAAAGTGGGAGTTCTAGTGGCAGTGGAACCATTGGAAGTGGTGGGACCAAACCTTCCACTAGTGCATGGGGTCCATTGCTTGCATTCAATCTGGTTGTGGAATTCTTTCATGAATTACAATGGAATTACCAAGGAGTTAAAATTGAAAATATGCAAAAATTACATGATTTCCAATGTAAGCCCCATGAAAGTTTATGAAAGGCCTTTACACTAATGCGTAGGTTGATCATGGTAACACAAGGTGTTATGAAAGCCAAACAATCTAGTTTTAGTAAAGGATCCCAAACAAAGAGGTAAGATGTTGAGTGCTGGTACTATTTGTCACCCTTGGGTTTAACAAAAAAAACCTTTGAGGAATTCTTTAGCACCATTAGGTCAACCAACCAAGGTTGCACCACCTAGGGCCAAACCACATTTAGGTGGTGGTTTTACATCCTATTTGGCGAAACAAGGTGGAAAAGATAAGTGTTGGAGGTGTGGTGGGTTTTACAAGAAAAAGGACGGTCCCAATCCACCATAGGCCATAACTTCCAACCTTAATCCTAACCAACCATGTTACCATTGTAATAACGATCATTACTTCACATTTCGCCCAAAGTCACAACAAAGTTAATCATAGAATGATAATGCTAATAAGGGCTAGGGTTCAAGGAAGAATTAAAAGGGGAAAGGTTTGGTCAACAAGGGGTCGACCACCAAACTAGCTCAAGGCCAACCCAACACCATGGAGGCCAAGTTTGCACAATTGAAGGCTTTAATCACAAGCATGGCAACCCAAGTGAAATCTATTGCATCTAGGTTAAGGAAGGCTAAGGATTGAAAAAATGGCCAATTTATGGTTTAGATGTTGGTCCAAGATTCTTTTGTGGAACTAATTTTTCAAGATCAATGGCACCAAATGAAAATATGCCACATATGTCAAGAGATCATGGGTGATGGGTAATAGATGATGGAAACCGTATTATGGTTTCAAATCTTAATGAGATGATTTCCATAATTGCACCAGTGACAAGGGCTAATGCCCATGTGCCAGAACCATGAAATGTTGATGAAATATTAGATTTTCAGCGTGGTGAAGTTTAATGCCAAGTGCAACTCCCATAAGCATTTGTGTTGACAAACACCATTCCCAATCCTATGGGGGCATCAATTTATGGTGGGGTGTCAAGGAAGGCACATAGTTTTATTCTTACCTCCAAGGCACCCATAGGTTTACAAAAGGTGATCACAACAATGTGTTAAGCACCACTATTTTTTGCCAAGACATTGGTCATTTAGGTATTTAACCAACGACCATGTTTTGCTTGGTGACCACATTGTGTGAAAATGAGGAACACTAGATGTGATGGCTAGGTTGAAAGACACTCTTGTACTTCCTATAATTTTTCATGCAATTTTTGAGGCCAACTTCACAAAGGTGTCCAAGGTTCAACTTCAATCTTGGCATGTGGCTATGGTAAAACTTCATGACCTTCTAGCATGGCCCACCATTGACCAAACTAGTGTTATTTTTTGTGTGGTGGTGGTGCATAATGAAAAAGGAATTTTTTAGTTGAAGGGGGCATCAACATGTTAGTATTGACCCCACATGGTGTTGTTGGATTTTGGTGTTCAACCATTGATGTTGGGCAAAGTTGTTGTTGATGGTCTTAGATTAATTGAAGCTAATCTTTGGCCCATGCCCATATCAGATTTTAACATCAATAAATGAGTTAGAAAAAACACGAAGGTTAACCAAGCAAAAGATTGTGATCCAGGTTAATCTCAACAAACCAACAAATTACAGTGTGGGCCCAAACAATGGTCACACATTTTATGTCTTATGATGTGTTGGTTGGAAATTGGTTTTGTATCCCTTGGGGGTTACCATTGATTTTTGGGAAAAGATTGCATATTACTGCCCATGCTAACAAATAAGAGCTCATCACAATGTTTCATTGCCCAATGAGATTCATTAGGGGGCAAACAAAAAATCTAACAAATCAACTATGTTGGTTGGATTTTCAAGCCTTCCACATGGATTTGAATTATTGGAGGGTAATGTCCATAATCAAAATGCATCTCCTAATGATGAATTAGTGATGTTAGGGCCACAAGGGGTGCCAATTATTCAATTTTTTCCATTGGATTCCAAGCCACCATAGGGCACATTGACTAAACTCTAAACATTAGCCAGTCATTACATTCATCAAGCTTGACACATTATGTCATCATCAAGCCCACATTCACTCTTGGATGTTGGTAATGGGCTTTTAGGTTTGAGTCATTGGATATTGGGTTTATTCAATGGGATATTCCAAGGATGGGATATGTTTACTTGAGTTGCTTAGAGGCATTAGTTTTGGATCAGCTATAACTTTTACAGTTTAACATCCTAGTGCAGAGATATCACTATGTGGAAAATGATCCACAAGCTAACAAACATCCATGCAACATGTCATGATGTGGTAACAAAGGTATTTTAACTTGTTACCAACATTAGCCATATAAGGTTATCAACATTCCCTACCAAACAAAATTATTTTGTTAGGGCTACAAGATTTGGCTAAGATTGGGCCAATGGACATTTTTGGATGGTTATGCCAAGGTCTTTCATAGGTAGATATGAGCCAAGGACTTTTAGATCCCAAGTCAAGTTTATTTTGGGAATTGATTTATATTATGCAATATTTGCAATAGACACAAATGCACCCATGTGCATATTTGTTGGAAAATGTCCCACCATTGGGGGATTCTTGGATAATTATTTTGGCTAAATGGTAATATATTAAGGCTTGGATCAGTGAACTAATGCAAGTAGATGTTGTTTCAATTGGTTCACAAGCCCATTGGCTCTAATGGATGTGGACTAACCTATCACCACCAGATGACGCACTCCCAAGTCCCGGGTTGAACCCACTTGAGGGTCCAACTATGTTGAGTTGCGGAAAGTTGGGACTTGAGGGACGCTCTCGACTTCCAGCACTAAAGAGGGGTAGAGGGGCGTGCTAGAAGTCCCGGGATTAGACTAGGAAGATGGACTAGAAGATCAAACTTGAATCTGCATCCAAAACCAACCACAAGAGGGTTAGTTAGCATTCGGGAACACCCTTGGGTGTTGGGACAAGCCACGGGCACTTTTACACACAAGACTCACCACGGCCCGGACTTGGGGGAAGCCACCACCTTCCCCCATATAGTATACTTGCAGCTCTCCGTCGAAGCTACATCCAAATGGCTCTTTTTCCCGAGACTCCCAAGTTGGAGTCCCGAAACTGTTTCGAGTTAGAGTTCCGGGACTTTTGGGCGGCCATAGCTCCTCGCCCTGAACTCAGATCGGGACGAGCTCTGAACCAAAGTTGTAGTTCTTGTCAAGATCTTTCCAACGCCATGTCACACTCCTTGAGGCAACTTCGGGAAGAGGTCGATTCCCGACTTTTAGTGGTCGGGAGTCAAACTGACAATTTGACTCCCGACCCTTCTTTTGCCCATAACTTGGGCTGCAGATGTCCAAATGGGCAATGCGAGACCATTTTGGACATCTACACTTCAAGACCTTTCCATTGATATAACGAACGCATCAAGGCGAGGAAATTTGGCCCCTCAAATTGTCTTCTAAATTTTTGGGGGTCCCGAAGGACTCCATTTTCCCACTTTTAGGAGTGTGAGTTGCATTCTCACACTTAGCCCCAAAGTGGGGTTGCGACAATCAATAATAGAATAACAAAAAATAATATATAGTAAAATTACTTTAAATAGCCAAATGATAATTTATAATAAAATAAACAACAATAGTTTATGATAAAATAACCAAAATTAACCTATGGTAAAACGATCTAAAATAAACAACAATAATTTACGATAAAATAAAATAAAAATTTATGATAAAATAACCAATAATAGCCTATGGTAAAATTACTTAAAATAATCAATAATAACTTATAATAAAATAAACAACAATAACCTATGATAAAATAACCAAGAATAACTCATGTTAAAATTATTTAGAATAAAAAAATAGCCTATTAAAATGGTCTAAAATAATTAACAATAATTTACGATATAATAGTTCAAAATAGTTTACAATAAAATAACCAAAAATATCATATGATAAATAGATTAAAATAATTAACAATAGCTTATGATAATAACCAACAATAGTTTACGACAAAATAATTTATAAGATTAAAATTTTATTAACTAATTTTTAAAAAACATTTAGATAAGTTCGTAAAACACTCAAAGATTTTTTTTATATATTATGAAAAGCACCTTATATCCATGAATTCCCCTCCTAAAAATTGTAAAGGATATTATGCTACTTATAAGTGTAAGAACCCTCCCACTATTGAGGAGAAGGCATAAAAACCCTCCCATCATACAATTTGTGATCTACATAGGTTTGGTTCATGATGAATTTTACCTCAGGCTTTGCAATAGGTAAAGCCCATGGGTGCTGGACATTCTCAAAATACTGGGCTAGACTCAGCTATCGCCTGGTCCTAGGCCCCTTATTTTGAGAATGCCCCCACCCTACACTAAAAACCTATCGACATTTAATATTTAATCCATCTTGGCAGGCTTGCCAATGACGCAACATCAGAAAATTGAAAAAAAAATCCATTGGAACCGGTCACTATTATATGCAAAATTGGTATGTACCCTGCCCGGATGATACTTTACCCGGTCGCTACACACTCGCGTGTGGAACCCCGCTTTTCGGGAAGCTTCTGGTTCTTCTAAACCATTTGTGCTGATTGAAAGAAGGCCCGGATCCGAGGAGTTTTTGTACGAAGGAGGCTACCTGCGATTTTCTTTCGGTTTTCACCATATAAACTTTTGGCTCGAACGCCCGTCGAGTTCCTTGATCCACGTTTCAGACAGGGGTTTGTGTTTGCTACCAAGTCGGTGCGTTGAGAAGTCGATAGTCTGTTGATAGGGTTTGCGTTCCGCAAGAGGTTTCAGTCCTGGTTCTTCACATTGTGGCACGTTTCCGGGAATAGATCGCAAAAGTATGTGTGGTAATGTGGATGCCACTGGCCATTAACTTGGAAGCTGTTTGGGCGATCATAAAATCTGTCGATTACTTCTGAGCAACAAGCCGTGTCGGAAGTGCAAGATGGCATCGGTGTATGTGACATAGTGTTGTGAGCAGGGTTTTAGCCCAGTCTGCGAGGCAATAGAGGGGTGCACGGCGTGGCATCGTTTAAAAGAACCAGATGGATGGGTTGGGGGATGGCTACGAGGCTTTTGTTGAGCGCCTTCAGTCAGACTTTGCTGCCACAAGCGCTGCCAAGAGCTCAGGAACCAACACCAACAGCAATGCAGCTACACATCCTCCGCATCCTTCCCAGTCGCAAAGGCATCAGTCACGCTATGTCGGTTACCCTTCACCCACGCATGCTTTCACGGTCAAGAGGGAGACATCCCCTTCGGTCTCAGAGTCGTCTACGAGAACGAAAGACTCGTACTCAGTCGATGTTCCAATGCAAGATGTGACGTCACCTGGACCTTCTACTGCATCCGGGCCTGGTCGGTTGCCAACTTCAGCTCACAATTTCAGCAATGATGTTAATCGAATGCCTGATACACCTCCCCGACAAAGGGGTCACCGCCGCGCTCAGTCGGAAATTGCATTCCGTTTACCTGAGGATGTGTCTTTTGAGCGCGACCTTGGATTTCAGTGTTCCGAAATGCCTGCCCTGTCGGATGATACCGAGGACCTTTTCTCTATGTACATTGACATGGAGCAAATCAACAGCTTCAGTGCTACATCGGGTGTTTCAGGTCCGAAGGCTTCTGGAGATAGGGGCATTCTGCCACTGGTTCCTCCTTCATACCCCTCAACGAGTCCCGTAGATGGAATGCCGGCAGTTTCCAATGGTGGTCGCTCCAGTATTGCTATAGCCTCTGGCAGCTCCATTGCCTCAGATATACGACGAGCCCGACATCAACACAGTAATTCTATGGACGGCTCCACCTCCTTCAAGCATGATCTCTTAGCTGGCGAATTCGATGGCGTCGATGTTAAGAAGGTGATGTCTTCTGACAAGCTTGCTGACATTGCCCTGATTGATCCAAAACGAGCGAAGAGGTATGATTCTTTGTCCTTTCCAGATGGTCTTTCGGCTGTTGTTTAGATTCATTTTGCGATAAAGAGTTCACTGTCCTTGTTGTTCAATTCTTTCCTTACCCTCTTCTTGGAGCTAAAGGATTAGCAGCTGCTATTGAGCTGTCAGTCTGAACATTTCAAGTCAGTCTTTGTTGTCCTGCATAGCTTTTTATAGAGGTGTACCAGTTTGTTGCACATCCTTTTGGGTGTGGGACGTGAAAGTGAGGGATGCACCTTACAGTGAGGTTTTGGCATAGTTCAGGATTCTGGCCAACAGACAATCTGCAGCACGCTCTAAGGAGCGAAAGATGCGGTACATTTCAGAGTTGGAACACAAGGTGCAGACCCTGCAGACAGAGGCAACAACACTATCTGCACAGCTAACCATGTTGCAGGTTTGGTCCATGCTTTATACCTTCAACCATAGTTAATGTTATGAAGAGTATCTTATGTGTTGTCTTTTTCTTCAAAGGAGAGCTTGAGGTAAGGTTCTCATGATTGAAGAGAGTTTAACCTTTCTCGCCAGTTTTCAAGTGTCACAATTTGTGTGGACATAAAAATTTGAAGACAAAGCAAGTCCTTTTTGAGAATTTCAGAATGGTTGCTTCTTGGAATCTGTTGTCAGTTTGTGCTAATGCTTCACAATGAGTCTCATTTGTCTGACTTAAGTCTGCCACTGCCAAGTTGCATCTCCTGATCTTTGGTGATGATTGAGTCTACTGAAGATTTCTGTGGGAGTGAATGAGAGCATGCTATTCACTTGTATGGCTTTTCTCTTCCACCTTTGCTGGTATTAGGTATATTCAGGGCATTTCTTAGGACCAGCAGTGGTTTGCAGAGAATTTATGTATCTCGTCAGGTTTTTTATTGGTCAAGATGTTTTCAGTCCAGGAAACACTTCCTGCTCACAGTGCATTTGCATATGATGGCTACTAAGGATGGAGAGGGTGTAAGTCTGAGATGGATTTGAATATGTTAGTGTCATACCCTTGACCTGGTGTCAGACTTTCTGAAATATCTGTGAATCTCACATCTAATATCATGTGTGATGAACCTCTATCCCAGTTTGGTGCAGATTACATGTATTTGTTATGGATCAGTGATGAGAGGGAGTGATGAAGTAAATTGAGATCTCTGGCTCATAGAATTTTTGTATTAACTGATTAGGGAGGAGGAAGCTTCCTTGTTGTAGGCAGGTAATGGTACTGTGGATTGGTCCACTTTTGTTGTTTATAGTTTTGCAGTAGACCTGTGTTGTGTATTTTAAATTTATACTGAAGGTTCAGCGTAGAGGAAGTAGCACTCATGATTATTAGAGTTGCTTGAAGCAGGGAGCAAAGTACAATCTTTTGTAGTTACATTTGTTCTGAAACTTGCCATGAATTTTTAGGCAGGTGGTTTGGTTGTGTTTGGCTGAGTTGCAGAAAGATTCATCAGGCCTGACCACAGAAAATAACGAGCTGAAGTTGCGACTGCAGTCTATGGAGCAGCAAGCCCAGTTGCGGGATGGTATACCTGTTTGATTGTCTCTTGTAAATTTGGGCACTAGCTGCACTTTCCAGAGAAATTACATGCTGATGAGTCCATTCAGATGTGAGCAGATGATGACCTGTGGGTACAACTCAGTTAGTGTCCTTTGGCAGATAATCACTGTGTTGATTAGGGGTTTTGCACTATAGTGTGCTGAATTTGGTGAGTGGAATGCAGCTTTAAATGATGCGCTGCGAGAAGAGGTGCAGCGTTTGAAGGTGGCAACAGGACAGTTAACTAACAGCAGTGGCCAGAATTTGGGTGGGCAACTCTTCTATCATCTGCCAAACCAACCCCTTAATTCACAGCAGCTTCAGCAACTGCAATAGGCACAGATGGGGCTTGATAACCAACAGCAAATTGACTCAGAGTTTTTGCAACATGACATTCTCCGCCTCTCCAGCAGCTTTATACAAGTGCACATAATGCAGTGAACCATACAAGCAGTGCTTCATTTAAGTAGCAGGCATGAATGAGGATGAAAAATTTGGATAAGGTTTGGATAAAAACGGGGTTTACATGTTTCCATCAGTATGCAACTGCCTGTGTTGCATGTTCAAGTTGTGCAGCTTTTCCATTACCATTGCCTACAGCTACTTTCCATCTGAATTTAAATCCATGGTCTCTTGGATAAGTCTGTTGCAACTGTCACATCTTTACATCCAGATGCTTGAATTCTAGGATATTACAAAAAAAAAATTCTTTCAAGGCTTCAGAACTTGTGGGTCATTCAATGGGTGTATCCACCTTGCTATCAATTGAAGTACTTCTGCAGGCACTTCCAGCTTGTATATGGTCTTGCTTTGAGTGTGGTGGGCTTGAGTGTAGTAGTTATTCTGGATGGTTCAGTGCTTGTTTTCCTTGCCTGTCAAAGTTGAGCACCTCTACTTGATGGCTTGTTGTGG
>Ga0116227_10010528_pt1 | contig 16092 bp, 19 predicted proteins | sample S1TSphgellanicum_FD_89693 | JGI IMG/M metagenome (GOLD analysis project Ga0116227, IMG submission 89693) | Host-associated microbial communities from peat moss isolated from Minnesota, USA - S1T2_Fb - Sphagnum magellanicum MG | ecosystem: Host-associated > Plants > Peat moss > Unclassified... | reverse complement strand
TTTGGGTGGGGTTTTAGGCTTGTTCCCTCGCCCGGGGACCGTGAAAGTAATTTTTAGGGTGGGGGGTTGGGGTGTGTGCGAACCCCGGGCCTTCCCCCCCCCCCCCCCCCAATTTGTTGGCCGGCGTTTTGTGGATGAAGGGACACGGAGATCAAGGAGGAGGACTGGCGTGGCGACGGACGGCCGCGCGGACGAGCGAAGAGGAAGCGCAAAACAAAAAGATCGCAGCCGGTTGGAGTCGGGGTCCACGGTTGCTTCTGTGTGGTTTGTCGTTCCGCAAATCACGAGGAAGGATGGAAGGTAGGAGCGACCGAGGGACGGAGGGACGGAAGGTTGGGGAGATTTCTCCCCTTCCTCAGATGATGCCTCCTTACACCACCACCTCGCAATTGCTGTGTCGTTCAAATATGGCCCAAGCACAATCAAAGCGAAGAAGAAGAAGAATAATTCAATTACTTACTTCTAGGTATTACCTGTGACTACCTCCCTCCCTCCCTCCCTCACTCCCTCCCTCATCCCTGGACGGAAGAACGAATTTTGTATGTTGTCAAGTCTCATACAGTTGGCAAAAACTCTGTGTGTGTTGGGTTTTGTTCCCTTTCTTCCATATCACTACTACCGGAGTGAATAGCTCTTCTTCTTTTAAGGAAGATCAGCAGTAGCAGAGCTGGTACACTTCCATGGCACCATCCACTAACGGTAAGTCGGTTGTGACTTCTTCTTTTTTCTTGTTGTTGTTGTTGTTTTTTTTTCCTCCCTTCCTTGTTTTGTTTCCCTCTTCTCTGTTTTGATCTGGTATTTTTTCTGGTTCTTGATGAAAAATGCGGTGTCGGGTGCTGCAGATGGGATCTGTTTTCTTGTGAGCGATGCTTGTGGGTTGATTTGGGTCATTTCTTTTTCCACTCAGGCTTGCTGCGTGTGAAGCTTGTTTGGGTTTCTGTGCGTTGTGTGCCTTTTGGGAAGGGTCTGGAAGAGGGTATTGCTCTGTAGAGTGGTGAAGATCAGCAGTTTTAGGGGTTCTTTTCTTGGATCCTGCTTGCGCAGAAGTGTTCACAACGCATGAACTTTTGTTGCTTTTTTTCCCCCCCCTGAGGAGTTGGGATCTGAATAAGTGGGATTTTATTCTGTTGGTGGGGAAAGGGTCAGGCGAGGACGGGGAGGTAAGAGAGCATCTGCTCTCTATTCCAGTTGAGGTATACTTGAGAAGATCACTGCAGCGGCGATCAGGAGCCAAAGTAAGCGTAGTGAACTTGGAGAGGTTTTCAGATACGGGAGTTCCTTTGCTGTCAGGGGTTTCATTGAATGTGCAAGCAGGGCAAGTTGTGGGCATTATAGGCCCCAGTGGCAGTGGCAAATCCACGCTGTTGCGATGTCTCAACAGACTATGGGAACCTCCAGCAGACTCTGTGTTTCTGGATGGGGAGGATGTCACCAAGATGAACGTGCTGACCACCAGGCGACGTATTGGGATGTTGTTTCAAACTCCAATTCTCTTTGAAGGTATTTTTCCATCATTATCCATGACCAGAATTTTGCTGCAAAGGTTGACCAAGAAATTCACAACACTCAATTCTGAACAAGCCTTACAACATACGGTATGGTGAATTATGTGCTTCTTCTGTCTAGTTCATTTGAACTGATTCTCCCAATTCTGTGCATTTCTTCTTCCCTGTTCTTCATGCAACCGTTCATTAATTCTGTTTTGTGGTCTGGGTTTCTCTTTTCTTTATGATGGGGTTTCCTCTGTTCATGGTTGTTGGTTTTGGATTAGTGCTGCCCCCCAATGACCAAATGCCTGATCAAAAGAGGAATGTGGCCCTGCATTCTTGGTGATTATGATTTCTCAAGAGAGAAATGGAGAAAGAGAAGGAAGATTGTCAAATGTAACAAAAGTTGGTGGTTCCAGTTGAAGAATGTAAGCAATTTGGTGCAAATTTGAGGTTTTTCATTGCTTCTTTTACAGGAACTGTGGGGGATAATGTGCGCTATGGGCCAACCCTTCAAGGGAAGACATTGTCAGAAGCTGCAGTTACTGGGTTGCTTCGTCTGGCAGATTTGGATGCCTCATTTGCAAACAAGTCAATCATAGGTCTTTCTGTGGGACAAGCTCAACGAGTTGCTTTGGCCCGCACTCTTGCTAATGAGCCCGAGGTGAGTTTTTTTGCCTATTCTTTTGTGTTGTTCAATTGTCTGGCACTTGAATATGGCCTTTTCATTCCTGCCAGGAAGTTTTTTCAAACTTTGGTAGATGCTGACCTCCATGCACTCCAACAGGTTCTTCTTCTTGATGAGCCAACAAGTGCACTAGACCCAATCTCAACTCACCACATAGAGGATACGGTGCTCCAGCTGAAGAAGACACGGGGCTTGACAGTGATCATGGTCTCACACAGCATAGAACAGGTGAAACGCTTGGTGGATGTGGTGTGTGTTGTTGTTGCAGGGAAGCTTGTCGAGGTTTTAAAGATTGAGGACCTTGACAATGCCTCCAACCCACAAGCACAGGAGTATCTGCATGAAGCTCAGCGAAAGTAAAAATGTTTTTGCTTGGAACTCAATAAACAATGACTTCATGATTCTTCTGAAGGACCAACCTCACAGTCTCAATGTCCAATGTATGACAGGTCAATGGGGTTGATTGTTACAACCATGTACATCATCGTCTGTCTTTTTCTTGGTTATAATTATTTGTGGGATTGTCTTTTGAGATTAGCCATTATGCAATTACTAATTCAGCACTAATCCTAGGTGCCACAAAGCTCTCAACCTCTTAGGCTTTTTGGGTTGGCATGGTATCACTTGTGGGTTAGCTCCTTGGTCTTCACATGTTCTCAACAGGGGTGGGCCTGGCCCCAAATGGAAAGAACACTTTGCAACCTTCTTGGGACCTTGAAAGCTTTGTGCCAGTTCTGACGACTTGGGCTTTCAGAGGATCCCTCCTGAGGTTTCTCTTTCTCTCTAAGATCCTAGTCAGAAATGAAGGATACTCCCCCCCCCCCCCTTTAGATTTTCAGTAAATGCAATTTTTTCTGGATCCATTTGTCAATTTAGCTTAGAGGGTACTGGCTTGGTGAGCAATTACCATGGCTTCACAAATTGACTGATAAGCTTCAAACATGGTGGTAAAACAAGTTTGAACCTGGCTTGAAATACTGTACTGATCTCATCTATTTTGATGGCAATGTGGTTTTAGAACAGCCATGTCCGTGTCTCCGTTGCAAGGTGAGGAGAGGTGGTTGTTGCTGAAGGTTTTTTTTCTTCAGGTGGATCTCTCTCAGCAAACATTAAGTAAGCCTTATTTTCCAGGATATGCATCTTTTGTTGTTCTACTATTCTCTGGAGTTACAGAGGGAGTCACTCAATAAACAAGTGGGGGCTGGTGCTTGTCGAGTCAATTTGCAGTGGCATCAATGAGCTCTAATCTCTGAGCAGCCCCCACTCCTGCAAAGGCATGTTTGCATCAAGTTGCTGTATCATGAGGGACCAAATTGTTGCCTGCAAGAATCCATCAAAGGGAGAGAGAGAGAGAGGTGTCCAGAGTCTAGACCCATTCATCAACACTGGTGATCCAGGAGCAATTGTGTTGAAGTGGATTAATCAGAGTGGTATTTAAAGGTATTTAAAGGCAAAATGGTGTCTTGCATCAACAGAAGTCTATCCACACACGCATGCAGTGGCCACAAATTCTTCAAACAATCACAAGTTCCTTATTGCCACTCCACAACACAATGCTATGTACATACCAGTAGTGTTCTTCCTTAAATCCCTGCTTTTTTTTTCCCCTCCTGACAAGAGTTTTACTGTCCCCTCCCTGCATTTTCACTCAATCTACTTTTCTGCTTGTTTCAGTCTAGCTTTCTCCACATCAAGGTTAAAGTTGGAAATTACTACTGTCCATCATCTCTAACTTTCTCTCACCTTGGATATTCATTGTTCTCTGCAAAGTTTGTTTGTGTGCATCTTTAAGACCACCACCTTAACACCTAATCTATCTGTGAGTTGATTTCTCCTACAAGCTGTAGGTATTTAATTGATTTGTTAACATGCAAAATAGATATGAGCTTGCAGGTGGTTTCAGTGTGTTGTTTGATCCTTCGGATGGATCAAGCATTGTCAATACAAACTTCACTGTTGGCACTATTTTTGGAGTATGGCTGGGGTGACAAATTGAGGAGAATTACTGGTAGAGATGAGGTTGCATTTGGCTATGCGAATTTATGGACCTTGCACGATTATGCCACTGCCATTAGTGGTTTCCCAGGCACCCACAAATTTCTTCTGCTGGATAATGGTATGCAAATTGTGGTTTTTCTACGAAGTTGAATTAGTCTTTGGAAATCTTTTTGCTTAGAAATTACCCATGATTGTCTCAGTAAAGATAAATGGATTAAGTTACATGGGATTGTGGAAGAACTCTGAACAGTGACTGATTTCTGCTGGCCAGACCAGGCAAGTGGGCACATGTGAAAGAGACAAGGAATTGGTGAGGGCAAGCTTTTCTCTTGTGGAAACTTGTGAGCCACTTTTGACAACCCTGAGTATGAGAAGGTACTTAGCAAAGCACTAGAGACTTTATGGGTTTGTGAACAGCAATGAAATGGTTTCCATGTTGTATTTTTTTAGTAGCAAAAGATCAATTTCAAACTTAAGTGTCCTTGTTACTAAAGTGGCTGAGAATATGGTTTTGCATTTTTTTGTCTTGATTCTTGCTTTTTTTTTTTCTTTTTTGGGTTTTTTTTTCCTTGTGCATGATTGGTGGGTAGCAAACTAAGTTCATTTTCTGGGTGGTTAAACACTTGTGTGAAGTTGGTTAATTATTATGTAAACAAGAAGTATACTCTGCCTTATACTGGCAGCATGGTTTTGGATGTCAACCAGGTGCACATCCATGATCTTCCCTCTCTTGCAAAGCAGGAAAATCAAAAGAAGAAATAGTTTCCTGAGAGCAATGAAGTTAATAACTAGATATGTATTCCATTCTAGTATTTCATGATTTTCTTTGGCAACTGTACTGTAGTTCATGAAACTCTAGAATCTTCTTCCAGTTTGAATCTTGAAAACATTCAATCTAAAGAATCTTGTCTGAGCATGTCAAGAAGATACTTGACATGACTTTAACTTAATGTAGTGGTCTGTCTTTCTGTCTTGGGTGTGGAACTTGGGGACTGGATAGATCATTGTGAACGAGAAGGGCATTTTCATCAATGCGATTTCACCAATGACAAAAGCAAAATTGAGGTTATTGTTTGAAGTTGCACCTTTAGCGAGGGTTTTTCAAAACTTGTTAAAACCCCATCCAGCCCCCATCCCTCTTGACCCCTCCTCCTCCTCCTCCTCCTCCTCCTTTCTTGGGGACAAATTTGTACACAGTGAAAGTCTTTTTTATCTCAGCATCATCTAAATTTGTCAACCAAAATTTCCAAGCTCTTCTTTTTTATCTCAGCATCATCTAAATTTGTCGACCAAAATTTCCAAGCTCTTCCCTTTATCAAATCTGTTGACAAAAATCACTCTCTTGTCAAAACTTCCTGGCTCTTCGGAATGCAACGAGCACTTCAGGTTTTCTGATTGTAGGGTTTTGTTAAGATTGGGATAATTCAGTAAAGAAACTTGCAAATGAGATGGGACATCATCACCTGGTGTTTGCAATGCTTTTTGGCAACATGGTGGGCACATATGAGAACCCATCTAGCTTGCTTCAAGCCATACCCACTTTTGTTTCCAGTGTGACATGAAGCTTTATGAAAGCTTGAGGAAAACATAAGGAAATGATGGATGGGGTTGGTTCTCTTGAATTGTGATTAGTCCTGTTCACAATAGCATATCCTGAATCAATATAACTGGAATTCTTCTGCATGTTGTGCTTTGGGTGGAGTTTCATGTGGCAGATGGTGTCCCCCTTTCATTATGTGCAGTGTGCATTTCCCCTGGACCTGTTCCAACTTCACAACAAAGTTTGTTACAGTGAGTGCCGGAAGCATTACTCTTTGTGAGGAGCACTTCAGTTTCCTGAGTTACTCCCATTGGAGACCGACTCCCTCTCTCTCTGCCTGAAGATTTTTACATGGAATTTGTTGGGTTTGCAAATTGTAGGAGAAAATTCTGATGCAAATTTTAGAAAGATTGATGTGTCTTGTGGTGTATCAAACTTGTAGGAGAATTTTGAAGATACAATTATGGAGAATTGTGCAAGCGCAAATTCTTCCAGCTAAGTCTCCTCTGCCACAAAAAATCTCAGCTAGTTTGTCTCCATCAATGAGCTTGCAATCGGCTCCTGCATCACTGAACCAGTTCTTATAAATCATAACTTGCTTGTCAAAATTGTCAACCCCAAGACAACACTGTCCCAAACTAGTGAGCACACTTGCAATCAAGAAGATTTGTTCAATCTTGATCTATGAATTGGGGATGCCCAAAAATTATTATGCTAAAAAACTCGCATTTGGAAATTGGTTTCATTAGCATATTGGCACACCTTTGACATAGCATGACCAAAGTAAAAGCCACCATACAATTGAGGAAATTACAACACCTCACGTGAAATAACAAAAGTGAAGGCAACCGTGAGATTTCAAATTGGTTATTTCATCCTTGACATACAAAATGACCTTATTTGTGAAGTTGAATTCAACCAATAAAACCTTCACTTGTTTTTGCAAGAATTACTTGTAATGCTTCAAACAAACCAAATGTCATGTGACAAGGCACCAATCTCAATTTAATCAAAAGCAAATATGTCATAACTTGACCTCAACATCCACAAGTCAAATGACGTTGTCACAACTACACATAAAACAATGGCAAGAAGCACGCAAATTTTCATGGTGTTTTACAATAGAGCAAGAATGTGTTCATGACCAATTTGCTTGCACGATTGAACTTGGAGTTGACCACAAACATGTAAACCATTCATCCTAACCATGGGCTCTCCACAATAGACAATCACATACTTAGCCTTTTGCAATCATCAACACAAGATCCTCAATGAATTAGACCTGAATAGGGTGACATTCTTTTATAAGGCCTCACATGTAAGAAAAACCAATGATGGCAAAAGGTGTGATAGACACCATTTGACTACATTTCTATAAATTGTCACTATCTTTGCCTTCTATAACATTTTTGGTGCACCATACATTTTGCCATATTCATTGAAAAAACACTTTTTCATGACCATGTTACCATGTTCAAGTTGTAAAGTACAAAACCCTTTTGAAACTTGGTTGAATGATGAAGACTTTAAAAGAATGACATATCACACACCTCATGAAGTGTATTGGCTGCCTATCAATTGTTGTGTTATTATCATTCAACATGAAAAAAAGTCATAATGGTATGAAACCAAAAAGTTTTGGTTGGAGATGAGCTATGTCAAACACTACTTTCAAAGCGCTTCTTCTTCAACCAATCACTTTTCATCAACTATGTTTGTCCCATTCTTTCCAAAGGATGTGGATATAAACCATCAACATCAACCTAAATACTAAGCTCCTCATATTGGAAAGTGATGTAGCCTATTGGGCTTTGGTATCACACAATTTTTGCAAAACCCTAAACCTCAAATGTTAGGTTAACTTGGCGTGTAATTTTGACTAGAACTAACAACAAGGTTCTTACCCTTTTTTTTTGTTTTAAAAAAGAGTTGGTAACCAATGGTTAAGATCCTTTATACCTTAATGCATACTCAATAATTTCCTCATATTAGAACAACATTGATTAATACATAAATAACCATTGTGATTAGTTAATGGGACAAACATATCATGAAAATGTGTTTCTTGTACATGCATCATCCATCCTATATTGGGTCATTGGCAGGTGTTGGTTCATTTTGGCTAGTAAAATATTAAATAGACTAACTTAACCAACTAGATTATAACTGTGCTAACTTCAACTAGTTAGGATAAATGATTAATCAATGAAAATTCAAACCTTTCTAAGTGTTCATTCTCCTATCATTTTCATCCTTGGAGGTTCAAAAGTTCTAAGTAATCCTTCCTTTGGTGCCCCTATAATCATTTAAGAGCTTCCATTTGGGTTTTGAAATGAGCAAGATAAAAGCCTCCCAATGTATAAGGGTTCAAAAAATAGTTCGATATTTTATTAAGATATATTTTTCCATGTGTAATTGAAATACGTCTTATAACTAGATATCCCAAACTTCTAACACAAACAATATCCCTCATATTATCAAACAAGGTGAGCTTTTATTCCAAACCACTCCATTTACAATAGCCAATGAAGATGCATGCACACGCATAATATGACTTTCAAAAAGTGAAAAAAAATGATGGGAATGCTCAATAATAAAAAAATTATTGATTTTATGGTGTGATTATCCATTGCCAAACACAAAAAATGATTGATTTTATGGTGTGATTATCCATTGCCAAACACAAAAAATGAAAACAAATGGGCAAGATATTGGGACCATAGGAGAGTTAACAAATGGGCAAAATATTTTGCCAAAGGAGAGTTTTGAAACCCAATCACAAATAGAAAAAAAACCCCATCTCTCAATGGAAGGTTGAAAAACCCACAACCACAAGTCTTAAGAAATGATCATTCGACTATACAGCCCCAATGAAGAGTAATGTGTGGTTAAGGGAGGGAATCTTCTGGACTGTCTGGGTGTTCGCTCACCTGTGAGTGTTTGGTGATAGGTGGTTCTACCCTAGTTGAGGGGTAGGGACAGGGACAGAGACCTAATGAAAAGAAAAAGTTCCCTGTCCTGCCAACATCCATCCATCCATGCGGTACGGTAGGAGCTGCTTCACTCTGGCCTGGCTATGGCGGAGGAGTGTGCTCGCTACAGTGCTTGGCTTTTCGTGTTGCACACGTCGCGGAAACAAACGTTTTTTTTTTTCTCGTTGTGTTGCTTGTTTTGTGTCTGTGAGAGATCTCTTTCTTTTGCTGTGGTTTTGCACCGTTTGTGAAGAAAAGGGGCCACGGTTGGCGGGAGATTCTTGGAGAGTTTTCATCCCAGAATTTTTTTTTGCAACTTAACGAGAGACGAGTGTTTGGAAACCAAGAAAAGATGTCGAGATGGGATTCAGACGACTTCTCCCCACGCGGTCCCACTTTCTGTGAGGTTTTGCTCGCCATCATTCTGCCGCCATTAGGCGTCTTCCTCAAGTATGGATGCGCGGTAAGTCTACCAAATTTCTGTTTTCCGTTTTTCTTTTTGTTTGCTCTTCCCTTCCGTCTTTCCTTCCATTGCTTTAGGTTCTTTAGCGCTGTCTATCCAGATTCCTCTCCTTTGGAAGAATAAATTTCTCTTCAGATGTGTGTCTTTTCTATCTTGAACTTTCCTCTCTGAGCTCCGCACCTTTTGCATACACAGCCAGAGAGTAAAATGGCCGCAGCAAAGCTTAGAACCTACAATTCTTGTTTTACTTCACCGCACAAATCGCCCTAGGTCGAGCTGTCCATTAAGCCTTTGTGTACGATGCAAACGATCTTCTTCTGTCTTCCTTCTTCTTTTGCAACTTTCTTGAATTTTTTGGAGAACAAACATGAATTGTGCATGGATTCCACAGGTGGAGTCTCTTCTTCTTCTTCTTCTTCTTCTATGTTCATCTTCTTTTGCAAGTTTCTTGTCTGTGAGTTGGAGAATCAAACATGACTTGCACATAGATTCCACAGATGGAGTCTTCTCTTCTTCTTCTTCTCCTCCTCCTCCTCCTCCTCCTGTGTTCATCTGCTTTTCCAAGTTTCTTGTTTGTTTGAGTTGGAGAAATAAAGATAAATTGTGCATGTGATTTTGCAGGTGGAGTTTTGGCTTTGTGTGCTGTTATCACTGTTTGGCTATCTTCCAGGGATACTCTATGCCATTTATGTACTTGTTCAATAGAAAGTGACTGGGGCCACCATGTGCCTCAACGCATGCAAGCAAGAATGGGTATTTTCTGATTATGTACAAGAAAAAACTTGATAAATTGGTTGCTCAGGACTTCTTTTGTTTGCTGCAAACTGATCATATGAACAGCAAAACTTAGTTTACTGTTGAGCAAGATAACAGGAAGTTGATATTATATTATTGCTTGGCATTTCACAAGGGGGTGCATGTCTAAGAAGAAGAAGAAGAAGAAGTTTGTGTAATTGAAGATGCTAGGAACAATAGGAGAGTCTTACGAGTCATTGAGCACGCACTGTTCTATGTTTCTACCAGAAGAACCAGTTTAACAAAATCTGGAACTTATGTACCCTGTTTATTAAAGTGTTCTTGGAGTTCCAACACTTATCAATCACCTTCTTCTGGCCCCCACACTGTCTTCCTGATTCACCTAGCAACTAAGTCTGTCTACCAGTGCATGCATATGTGGTATGGAAGTAGCGCACCATCATCTGAGGAGAAGAATGCAGATGGCTAAAGGTTCTTGTTAAATGGTCCACACACTGGCAGTGAGCTGATGAAGTCACTGGGTTACTCATGCCAGCTTGTCTAGGCTCATCTCTGCCATTTGTTTTGAAGAAGGCAATGGTCTTACACTTTGTGAGCAACTGTCACAAGGTTAAATGAGACTGCATGAATTGTCAGGTTACCTTTCTATTCTTGTAGTGGAGATTTCTGACACTTGAGCAACTCTCACAAGGTTTTGACTGCACTTATTGTCAGGTTACCCTTCATATTATTGTCATGATGATTTTTCTGCAATTTCATAGATAGTTCTTGTTGATTTGTCATGCTGGGCTTCTTGGGCTTCAAGCTCCAGCAACCTTGAATTGCAACAATATGCGCAGCAGCATTAATCTTTCAGCTCCCCCCAAAACAGGGCGGTGGAGTTGATGGAAAAATCTTCGATTGTAAGTAGCATATTGCAGTAATCTTGACATAAACATGCTAAACTAAATCTCAAGCTGGAAAAAGTAGGAAGGAGACACTAGTCATTACAAATCAGAACTTTCAGCATGCTAATAACTATCCTTGTATTATATATACTCAGTATACATTGGACAAAAGAACTGAATTTGTCCAGCAATTACCCCCTTCAGATAAATGAGGTTTCCTCAAAGAATTCTAAAAAAATCAAAGAGACTTGGAGTAGTATTTTGCTGCCTTCCAGCCCCCAAAACTTCAATGAAATCAATTGTGTTGCTGAAATCCACCAGTTTCTTGAGGACAAATTTAACTAACCTTCTTCCTTTCTATCCACCTCCTTCATGCGATTTGATGCTTTCTCTTAATGTAATGGAGGTAGCTAGCTATACACCACACAGTGACTATGACCAACCAACACTGCATCCCCCATATACCTCTCTACCCCTCTCCTCACCTACACTCTTTTTTGTTAGAAAACTTTGTAGGAGTGTCTTGATGATACAATTCCATGGCATATAACAGTTCCCAAAATGAAGCCATCCTGAAGTTTTTAGTAAATTCCCCCTTCACCCTTTTCTCTGCAATGTTTCACCCTGTCACTTCTTCACCAATGATTTTACATGACCAAGGATGTGGACACACCAGCTCAGTCAATCCCTACCTTGAGAAGTTCCTGTTCTCCTCTTCAAAACCCAAAACCAGGAAAGGCAGATCTGGGAGAGAGTAAATAGAGGAGGTGCATTCAGGGCTTCCCATCAGAGATCAAATACAAAATCAGCTACTGTCATAGTATTTGGAGTTGAAGGTGCCTGCCCTCCGTCCTACCAATGAGGGCTTCACTTCCACCAGAGACTCAAGATCTTGTCCAGCTCTTGCAGCCATACGTCCTGCTTCCAGAAACTGGGACACTGCACTCGTGACATAAGCATGTGCCTGCCCAACAGTCATGGATTTGCCCAGGTGTTGATAATTGAGGAGGCGGTGGTCTCCATTGAGCTGAGATGCTAGCTGTACCAATTCTTCCTGGAACTGTGTGAGGGGAGCACCCTCATCAGCAGGCGAGTGCCTCAAAGACCATGGTGACTGTGGAATCACCTCTGTAACAATAATACAAACAAATAGCAGAGCTGTGAGCTAGTTACAAATGACGAGGGAAGTCCACTAGCACTGCAAGGAAAATCAACAACAAATAAATCTCTAACACCAAAATCTCTTGGTTTCTTCAATACATGCTGCAGCACCCCTGTGTGGCTCTGAGAGACCCAAAGAATCTGAACTTAAGGCAGTAAGAGGGAGGGAAAGGGACCTGGGCAATCAGTCCTTGGTGAATCACGTTGAGTTAAAATGTGTTCAAATGTCCCCGCCCATGCATCTCGATTTGTGAGAAAGTTGTCACCCAAATTGAAGATTTTCTTGATGGTGGCTGGCAAGGATGAATGCTCATACTGTGAACTTGGAGTTGGACCCTGTGGTGCATGCACAACTGCCCAGTGCCAAAGGCCGGATAATAAGTATACAACTTGCCAAATCAAATCATCTGAATAACAGGACTTCAGCTACATGATGATGGACATTTACTTAAAAGCCAGAAAGCAACTTCTCTTCATAAAAAGCTTCAAAGCAGCATACCAGTGCCCTTGTTGATCCAAGGTGAGATCATGATTGTAGGGACCCGCACACCCAGTCTCTTAAAGTCAAAATAATAGGGTTCACCACCAACCAAACCATCAGGGTTGGGAACATTATCAGCAGGTGTAGGAACATGATCATAGAACCCGCCATGTTCATCATATGTGATGATGAAGAGCATATCTTTCCATTGTGGACTGGCCCTCAAAATCTCATAAACCTCTTTTACAAATGCCTGACCTTCAGCAACGTCATGGGAAGGATGATCATCATTGGCAGGCAGAAGCTTCATGTCAAAGTATCGCTGTTCTACCACAACATAGTTTGGCAACATTCCATGCTGTGCATGCAGCTTGAATTTGAGACTGTAGTCATGGAACTTGTTTACATACTTCAGCTTCCTCAGATTGCGATAGAACAGTGTGGCTGGAATGTTCTGGTAGTAGATACCAAAGGAATGGCCAGCATTACTGATTGAATCAAATATGGTCTTCTGTGGGAACCCTGCAACTAAATCTTCCCTCACATTGCTCATGGCCCCAAAAGATGTGGCTGAGTGTACATAGAAGCGGTTTGGCTGGGTAGAGGCTGGCACTGATGCAAACCAGTGGTCAAATACTGCATACTCCATTGCCAATGCTGTGTATGCAGGAAGAACTTCAGGCCTGCCAACTCAAAAGCATTTTTATGTCATAGAAATCCTAGTGTCTCAGACTCAAGTCTCTATTACTTCCTGACTTACTGCACCCTAACTAAACATCTGTACAAGGTACTGCTAATGTGAACTGCAGCCCAAAAATATCATTGCCATAGTCCATGGGGTCAAGTGCACTGTAATCACCTAAAGCAAGGAATGTGCTGCAAGGAATCCAGATACTATAACCAGTTTCTATATATACTACACCAAGTTTCACTTTTTGAAATCAAGATCCAGCTGTTGGCTGAAAGGAATGAGGATGTAATTTGCATACAGCTTCAGAAATGAACAGAAAATCACATAAGATGGTTAAACTGCTCTGACACCTCTGTCCCTCTGTCTTCTGAATGATTAGCTGATTCAGTGCTTACAAGTCTATTTAGGCTTTTGACTCTCCTTGTTCTTCCTGGTGCATATCTTATAGTTCCTAATGAAAGACAAACACTTTTGCACTCACTGTTCTGAACAGTCAACAAACAAACTGTCACAAATTGTGTTAAATTGAAGCACATTACCATACCTGAAACTACTCATGACAGTCTTGGAAAACCCTTCTGCCATGCTCTCAGCTTGCTGAGCAAATCCATTCATCGGAGGAGGTCTCTCTGAAGTATCATTTTGACCAAAGATTTGCTCCCGGATGGCCTGGAATGAATGCCCGGGATCAGGGTCCACAAACTCTGCAATGTCTGATACACAAACCAATGGAGAATCTGGTATGGTGGTGTTTTTCCGGTTGCATTCTGTCCCAGTAAGTCCATTGATTTCTGGGTTCAGGGTCTTAAGCCACCCAAGCATGTGATCAAAAGATCTATTCTCCATCACCAAAACTACAACTGTCTTGATTGGTCCCGAAATTTTGGTCTTCCTTGCAATTGTGGGAGCTAGTAATAATTGCAGTAGTAGTAAAAGGACCAGACCACGCTGTGCGTGGCCATGTGACTTCATTCTTCCACAACTTTAGCCTCTGCACAAACACTGACATACCAGAATCAGTACCAAACGGTATCTGGCTTCAATCCAGAAGGTCTTTTGGAAGACACCCTCCATCACAGCTCTGTGAAAAGACCTTGATTTCTTCCTGATGAATTTCCTTCATACAAAATCCAGCGACATAGTCCAGGTCCCCCTCATCAATTATCCCTTTGGCAGCTCAAGTCCTTCTTAAACAATGGACACAGAAATACCCCTTTCCAAATTCATGTTCTACTTGTAAGCCTAAATTTTTCCCTCTGTCTCTCTCTCTCAGATCTCTTTCTGTGTGTCCCACCACTTTCTCAGTATTGTTCATTGCAGTCTAACCCCAAAGTTAGTTCCTTGTGAATGGAAAAAATCCAAAGGTAAAGAAATGTCCAAAAACAGACCACCATATTGCAGCAAGAGTTCTTGACTTGTCTTTTTTTTTAAAAACAAACAAACGAATGAACAGAAAGCCCCAGCCGATGAGATGGAAAGAGCTTCTAGAAATCCTAACATCTTACAACAAACAAACGGTTTTCTTCTACAATCTTAGGAAACCCCAAAGCATGTTGTATCCCCTTTCCCTCTATCCTCCTAATCCTTCCATCATAATGCAAAAAAGACACCAAAAACAAACTGGTGCAGATCATCCACTTCATCAATTCAAGCACCTTCTCAGCAACAAAATAAATTTCCTTTGCTTACAAGATTTTCTCTCTCTCTCTCTCTCTCTCTCTCTCTATCTCTCTCTTCTTCTTCCTTTTTACCTGTTACCTATAATCCCTTCCAATTGGAAAACAGTCCGTCCTCTGACAGGAAGCCCAGAGCCCCTTCATATCAGAGAAAGAGTCTCCCAAAAACAAAATTTCCAAGACAAAGCATCCAAAACAGAAAAAAAACACTAGAGTGTGCACACGCACAACGCACACACATACAAAACACAAATAAATTTTTAAAAAAAAACAGAAAGAAACAAAAGAAAACTCAGAGATGCATGTAATTAAGGACAGAGATGAGAGCTACAAACCTCGTGAAAAGTTGTAGCAAATCCGAGGAAGAAACGAAACCGGTGTGACTAATTTCTTTCTTGCAGTGAGAAGCGAGACGCACACCAGTTATACTCTTATACTCTATCCGCTTGTCGACGACGACGACATCCCCCTTTGCAGCAAGAAACGACACTTTAACACGAGCACCATCGCCATCCACTCGATTCTGCACCAAATTGCATCGGATTTGAAAGCAGGAAAAGAGGAGTTGGAAAGGCAGAAAGAAACAACCAGAGAAAGCACATCTGTAAGAAGATCCAAGAGGAGCGATCAATCCACGGAGACAAAAAAAAAGGCGTGCGGATTCTTCCAAAGTCAAAACAGAACAAGAACGCAATGGAAACAAACGAAGCGACTCACGAAACCTCTCGTCTTCTCCTCTCTCTCTCTCTCTCTCTAGCCTCGTTTGCCGCGCCCACTTAACCCAGAGTTAGATCTAGACCATAGTTGAAATAACCATAGTTAAGATCTACTGTTGTGGCAACTCCACATCAAGACAAGAATTTGATTCCCAAAAAAATTCAACTAAAAATTAATTAATAAATCTGAAATTGAATTAAATCTAATATCATAAATCATTAAATCAAAAGAAAAAAATATTTAAAAAAAAAACATGATATTGAATTAAATTGATCTCTGAAATCATTAAATCGAGAGAAAAGAAAAGAAAAGAGTCTTTAATTTGAAATTGAATTGAATTGAATTAAATCAAATTAAATTGGAGTAAATTAAATTGATCTCAGATATCATTAAAATCCAGAGAGAAGAAAATGTGCAGAATGTGAAACACATCCATCCGTCCATCTGTCTGGATAGATTATAGATAGGTTAACACGTGGAGGGTAGAGATAAGATCCCTAAAAAACCGACGACTGGAATCAGCCATCACAGGATAAGTTCAAACGACTTTTTCTTTTTGGCTGTGTGTACATCCC
>Ga0116227_10010527_pt1 | contig 16094 bp, 9 predicted proteins | sample S1TSphgellanicum_FD_89693 | JGI IMG/M metagenome (GOLD analysis project Ga0116227, IMG submission 89693) | Host-associated microbial communities from peat moss isolated from Minnesota, USA - S1T2_Fb - Sphagnum magellanicum MG | ecosystem: Host-associated > Plants > Peat moss > Unclassified... | reverse complement strand
TTGCATGTAGTCACAAATAAGATGGTTACATACCCCCACATTTCTTATAGTGTTCATCTCAATTTGAAACTAAAACCATAATAAATTAAAGTTAGGTTAACCATCATTGTCAAAGTTGTTTGGCCCATCAAATTCATTTGCACTTTGTGGATCATTGTCATGATTATCTTGATTTGTTCCAACAATAACATTTACCAAACCTATAGGCACGAGTGGAACTCCTCCAACAATAGTGGTTATTTGAGTTACCTCAAGAATTGAAATTGGAGCTTGTAAATTAGTGTAACTATCATCATTCTCAATTCTAAACATATCCAAATCAATAAGGTCAAAGTTGACATCCCTTGTTATTTGTTTCCCACGTGGATATTTGCGTAAAACTACCTTCCACCCTTTTTCCTTTGGATCAATAGAAAAAAACACTTGTTCTACATGAATTGGGAAAGCAAAAGAAATGGGAATTAAAGAATTGAAATTAACGAGTGTGAAGTTATACTCATCTATTTTGATTGTTGCATTATTCCTTGTGTAATTTACTTTCACCCAATTGTATAAAAACATTATAATATTGAGTACCCCATAGTTGAGCTCCAATATCTCTTCAATCCAGCTTACACATTCTAGCTTTGCAAGGATAAGTCGTTGATCATTTGGTCTTGCAGCGCATTCTTGTTCAAATGTAGCAACAATGCCACTATCCTTTGTGGTCAAATGTTCTTCACCTCTTGAAACACATAAGTGGTTTCAAAAGCATACATTACACGATATGTGGTAGCTTCCAATGTTGACGAGACGGACATATGTCAATTGTTTCACCAAATTTGATGGCTAAGGATATGGTAATCCTTACCCAAATTAGAAAAATGGGGCAACTTCTACAAGGTTATTTGGGAATATAGGAGCTTTACCCCAGGATCAACAAATAGCTCATAAAAACTCTCATTTTTCTTCATTCATATCCCAACTTCTATAATGTGTTTCCTACCATCACAATTTAGCCATGGGTTAGTTCAAGCATAACAACCAAGATATACAAATTATAAATGTTGTGACTTGTATCCAATGTAAAGCTCCAACTTATAAGTGGACTAGAATATGGGTCATGGTGTCAAAGAAAGGAAGAAATTCCTTCTCCAACAATACCAATATGATTCCCACATCATTCTTGAGTTTAACCATTGTTGTTGGGTCCATAATTTTGGCACATAATTTTTTGAACACACAACTTAAACAAATGATGGCCATTCTGCAACCTTTTGCCATTAAATGTCACATGCATAATGGCAAAATGTCTTACATCATCACATTAAAATCCCTTGAGATCATTATCCTTCTAAACTTGTTTCTTCAATGAAAACACATAATGAATGAGAGTTTTCAAGTTTATAATGATTTGCATGAACCACCTTTTTTCCTCATTTGTCAAAACATATAGAGCTATAGGTTTAATGAACCCAACCCCATTAGCTTGTGGCCAAATTCCACATTGTTCCATATCTCCCGGATTGTTATAATATCCTTGGCATCAAAGATAGTTTTAATTACATTTTCACACAAGTTTTTCTTGTAGTGCATGACATCCAAGGTGTTACAAATGAGCAATTACTGGCAATAATAAGAACCACATTAGTCACTACTACAGACATGTAGTATTTATATGACTTAGACATGTAAATCAACAAGCTAGCTAGAATCCATGTTAATATGTAACATAACTAGTTGAAATTCAATGTTTTTGGCTTGCAATGTTTATTTCCCAATACGAAAGTTTGAACATGATGTTATGTCGCTTGTGCAATGTCTACGTACAAGGTCATGTTTTGAGCCATCTATATTTCGTAGACCTTGCAACCATGTTTTTTGTTCCTTGCCCCATTTTATGATATTTGATGCAATCACTCACATAATAGCCACCTTGTTTTCTGTTTTGCCATTAAAATCGGTCCAAACTTGTTGATAGGGATGGGTCCTTGGTAGATAATGTTGACTCCCACAATAAATCATTTTCTTTAATTTCCTTGAAGAATGAACTTCTGTAGTTAGGGCACAAGATGGGCATCCCACATGACTTTGGTAACACATTCTGCAATCAATCCATAGGTTGGAAAGTCATGTATACTCCACATACACATAGCCTTCAAGTTGAATGTTGCCCCCTATAATGAATCATAAGTTTTAACACCATTCCACAACATATGTAATTCCTCAATGAGAGGCTCCAAGTACACATCTATGTTTCCCGATGTCATAGATTCCTTGCTAGGAATTATTATGGCCAACATCATAAAATAACGTTTTGTTACCAACCAAGGGGGAAAATTGTAATTAAGTAAAACAACTGGCCATGTAAAGTGACATGAACTCAAATCACCAAAAGGGTTCACCCCATCTAGTGCTAACCCTAATTAGATTTTTTTGTTCAACTGCAAAATCCGATCACTTTCCAATAATGTGCTTCCAACTTTCGGAATCTGACACACCCGGAATTAAGCCATCTATGCTTGCTCCATCTTTGTGCCTCCAAATCAACAATTCTACCAAAGTTTTGCACATGTACATCTATAACAATTGTGGATTCAAAGGAAAGTGTTTCCTTGGAATACTTTGTGAGTTCTCCACAAACCTACTAGTATTACATTTTGGACACACCCTTGAATGTTTTAGGGTGCCCTTAAAAAGGACACAACCATTTGTGTAGCTATGAATGTAATCATAATTCAAACCAAGTTATTTAATTAACTTAAAGGCCTCATAAGTTGTGACTAACATGGTGTTCCCCTTTGGTAGCAGCTATTTATGAAACAAGGAAAATAATTCATCCATGAAAACATTGTTTAGCCCATGGACCATGTTAAAATTCAACAATAGTAACATGGTGGATAACATGTTTTTAGAAGATCCTTCAAACAACGAGCTTGATGTTTTAATGATCTTTGATTCTATTATAACTTCATGTCGTCCTTGGTCATCTGGGATGTGAATGTCCATTTGTGGATTCTCCAAAGGCTAAATGACTAGTGGGTTTTTTTTTTTCAAACCCCTATTGTAAATTGTCAAATCTAGCAAATGCTTCAACAACCATCCTATGAAGTTGAACTTCTAGGTGAAGCCTAGGAACATTAACCATGGGTGTTGTTGGGTTCCTAGCATGTACATCCATGTGGCAACCATTAGATTGTAATGCAGGTTCATGTCTTGTTTCTTGTCCATGGATCAAAAAATTCATTTATGCCAAGTTAGTACCATCCTTTGAACTACAATTTTCTAAATCCACAATGGTTCCTTCCTAGGTTCTATAACCCTTACATAATTAGGGCATTTAAAATTAAGTGTTATTATTTAAATTAGAAAATTGAGAATTGAATGGAATAAGTGGGGTTAATCCATACCACCATTGGCCATTAGAGATATGGGTCCCATCCATTTTGTCTCAAATCTTTTTTAATTGTGCCATGGGTTTGTATTCTTGCACCATGGCAACATGTACAAAGGAATTCATGACTAGTTCAACCTTTTCAAATTTGCCTCAAGGTTTTCGAAATCAGATAGTGCTTGGGTGTCAATATGCCATTGAATTTGTCCATTTGGCAATGGTGCCCCTCTTGCCAATCCACACAATAACATGTAGAAAATATGCAAAACATTAAATACAAGTTAGACCATGCCATATACATTAATGTGGTAGCAAAAGGAATTCATTGCTTACATTGTTGAATTTGCATGTGACTACACCTAACTTGGAAGAGATATTACCAAATTTCTAAAACTAACCCAACTTCCAAGCAATGTAATGTACACATACTTTGTAATTAGTATGTATAGAAATATAAACACAAATTGTGTGGACTACAATAGTTTATTGGTTATGCCAATTTGGTAATTATGGCAAGCTTGCAATAACAAAATCCACATTTAATGGAAGGGGTTTTCAAGGTGATTTAGAAATGTACATATTACTTAAAGCAATAATAATATAACTAATAACATAAACTTATATGTATTGAACAATGTACATACTAAGAATCAAGATTGAAAATAGTATGTACAAGCATTAATTTTCAATGTTAAAAATAAATTTTAGTGTTTTTAGGTATACAAGCATCACAACAACACATCTTGGGTTTTACAATTGGTTAATAAAACGACTATTATCTTTCTTGACTATAATTGTAACAAGTTCATGTTAATGATTGGGTAATTGTAAAGGACATTGTGGTGGGCCATGTGGCATTATGGTTTTGTGACTATAGTCGATATCATGACTTGATGGTTTTTGCACAAATATCATAATTTCAAAAGAAAATTTTAATGTATTTTTAATCATCCAAAATTAGGTAATAACAAAATTCCATTGATTTTTGTAATTTTTGATGAATAATAACAACTTATGGTCATGTGATGTTGATGTGGCATGCCAAATGGCAATGAGGTTGATTAAAGTTGCAACACCTCATGACTTGTGACACTAATTTCACATCATGATTCATGTCATTGATTTGATGAATTAATTTCATTTATTAACTAGTTGAATTTTTTTGTCCTTTGCAATTAATAATGATTCGGTCTTCCATGTGATAATGACATAACATGCCATTTGACAACAAGGTGCCACAAATTTTCATGGCAATCCATGATTTTTTGCGACACCATAAGTTTTTGTGTGTCTTGAATTTATGGCACTAATATTTTTCATGGCGTACCATAATTTTTTGTGTGCCATGAGATTTTTGAAATCATGAATTCACATACATGTGCATGCATACAAAACAATCTATTGTTAATTTATAATTATGACTATAATATTAATAGTCATTTTGAAAAAAATGACACATAACTCTTTGACTTTTTAACTACTTAACACATTAATTTATGTTAACACACCTATTAAGTTAACGTATATATGTAGGTTACTTTGTAATACAAGCTACCTTGTAAGTTACTTAACCAAACATAAGAAATTTACTACATCTAGTATGTTTAAATATATTTAGAATAGGTTACTTTACTAATAGGTTAACCTAGGTAAGCTTGCTTAAGTTCTTAGCTTTAGGTTTTTTGTCAAGTCAACCTAGGTAACCTCATTACATGATATTTTATCAAGTTTGTAACCACCTCAAGTTTGTGCAATTAGATGTAACTATCATGCAACATAATTATCCCATGTTTATTTTTTAGATTAAGAATGTTTAGGTTAACCTAAACTAAGTTAGTAAGTAGTATAGGTTGACAAATTAATTCATCTTAAGTCAACTTAGGGAGGTCTCATCACAAACTTAACATCTCATGATTTAGTATTGGAAATCGTGCAAAATTTGTTCAATCATAATTCATATATTTTATGCATTAATATCATGCATTGAAAACACATTTGAAACACAAATTAATTACACTTTGAGAAAAATGGGTGTTTTGCAATTGGCCTTGCAACTCAATTATAACTTAATCAAACAACTTATTTTCAATTACTATGCAACTCCATTATAACTACACCCATGATGTCATGTTGATGTTATTAATTGTCATTCATTTATTAAAATTTGACATGTGGAATTATGAAGATTTTTGGACATAAATGATTTTTTGAAATATTGATCTCCATTATCCATTTTGATTGTTAATGATGGTCTGAGATTGTAACATGTGGCATAATTGAAAATTGTCACATGGAATACTAAATATATTATGGAAAAAATATAAATTATAAATATTATTTTAGTAGTTAAGTAGGTCATACATAACCATAGGTTGGTAGGTTTTAAAACTTACATACTTACATATTTACCTAGGACCTACGTACCTACATAGGTAGGTAGAAAAGTAGGACCTACTTATTTACCTAGGTAGGCAAGTAGGTAAGAAAGCACAAGACTAAATGCATTAAAGAGTAGCCATGAAATTTTGTTTTTTATTTTATGTTTTGCCTTTTGGTTAAGTTTTTTTCAATTCATCCCAAAATGGCACATGTATTTTAATGTAAGAACATATAAGAACAAGCCTTCTTTATATAGTTTGTAATATGGGATTTGAAGACAAAACATTTGGGTTAAATCTTTTAGTTGTTCATTAGTTGTAATTAAATTGTAATTAAGTTGCAACTATAACACTTAAACGTTCAAGGCAAGCCAAATTCAAGGGGAGGGCTTCATTGTTTTTGGTGTCTAAAAAAAACTTGAACCCCTCCTATTAGTGTGTTTAGTGCACTAAAAATCATCAAAAATAGGATAAAATTGACAAAGTTATGGCCCCTCAAAATAGAGGGGATCAAAAATTCAAAAAAACAAACCACCAAATGTTAGAAAGGCCAGTTCCTAAACACTCAAAAAATTCCTTGTATGTTGTTTTGTTGCTATTAGAATTCAAAGATGATTTGTAAAACTTTAGGTGATGTTCCTATAACACTTTAAATCGTTTAAAATGAATAAGAAATCAGAAAGTTATGAGGTTTGAAAGTAGGAGGGGTTGAAAGAGAACCAAAAAAAAAAGGTTTTGTAAGTTGAAAGCTTATTTCTTTTCTTGTTATATTTTCATTATTCATTTTCCTTTGCACTTTGAAGATGATTTTTAGAACTTGAGGTAACGCTCCCATAACATTTTAAATCATTCAAAATGAAACACATATGATGAAAATATAAATAACTGATGAATATGTATCCTTATTAAATTATAAGTAGTTGTATTATAATCATAACATAGTTGAACGATAATACTTTAATAGTGGTGCACTAGTGGCCATGTTAATCGTATCAATGGGAATCATTATTGAAATTCAATTGCAAATGTATACCATAATGGGTGGTGGGGATGTGGACACATGGCATGATCACAAGTATGTACATTGTACATTAATTGTAACATAGTTATTACTTTAATGACACATTTACAATAGTTCTAAAGTAATTGCCACATGCAACTCTTTAAAAAATCAAACATGGTTGACTACATATGTATGTATGATGGATATAAATTACCATATAGAAAACCCATTTCAACTCACTTGCAACTATAATACAACTAATTGATTTTTTGACATGACAATTTATTTATTAATACATTGTATTTCTAAGGGGATAATTGCATAGTAGTTGTATTACATAAGGGATAGTTGCATAACAATTGTATATGATTTGTTTTTTAAATTTTAGTTGCAAGGTAGTGTGGTTTCGGCGGATGCAATTTCTCATAATGTTGAAAAATGTGAAATCCGTGTGACATTCGTTCATTCATAGGTTCGTACTTCATTCGTTGACACATTTATTCGTGTGTCAAATATGTTTTCAATGCATGATACTCGTGTAAAAAATGTACAAACCTATGAATGAACAAACTTTGCATGATTTTCATTATTAATTTGTCACATGTTAAATTTGTGATGCTAGGTCTAGGTTAGATTAGTAGGTAATAGGTAGGTTGACCTAGGTCAACCTAGGGTTGCCAAGGTTAATTCAAGGCTAAAAAGTTTGAGCTTTATAAATTTGTGTTAAATATAATTAGTATAAAAAAATGTGATGGTGCAATGGATGAAGACTTGAACCCCAAAGTGAAGGTGAAAGGTTCAAATCCTTACTCTCGCAACCTACAATACCTAAGCCACTTGGCTTAAGTTAGGTAGCCTAGTCTAGGCTTCTTGGGCTAGGAGTCCAACGTTTATTTTTAATTTAGGCCACCTAGCCTATGTTAGGTAGCATAGGTTGCCCAACATAAATAGCTAGCCTAATTAAATTAAGCTAAGTTGACTTTTGGCTACACTAGTTACATGGGTTAAATTAGATTGACTTTTGGTCATGTGCAATGACTCATAACATGTTTATAGATTTTTAACACATGTTATCCATCCACCAAGGTACTGTTATAACACAAGTAGTCACATAAAATGACTAAGTTGAAATGGCATGCATTTTACACATCATACCAAAGTTAATGATAACATGAAATTTCACTATTATAAAAAAATTATTTAAAATCCTAGTCATTAAAATGATTGGGCTTTGCAACTAAATGTTCCTTGTGACTAAATGGGTGAAACAACATGGGTTTAACAACTCATTAATCACTAGTCACATATGTCCTTTTGGACTAGTATGTAGTTGTGAATACTAGTTGCAAAACCCAAAACGTGTTGTTGTGCATGTGATTAACTTTGTTATAATAGCTTGAAGCTTGTGAACATATTATTGGGGTAGTGCACACTACATAATTCCATATAAGTACAAAAAAAACCAGACTTTTTACCGCATGGTTGTTAAAGAAGTTATCTCTTTAGTTTATGAAATGTAGACAAATGTCAATGCACACAACTACTTGTGCATTATTGGAATAGTTTTGAGGTGGGTAGCAAAGAAATAAGCCATGGAACTTCTAACTAAAAACCTACAAGTGTCACTTGAGGAGGGAATAATAGGGAGCATGGGCAAATATACTTGTCAATGTATTTGATGTAAAGGGTGTAGAGTGGGAATACAATGGCAAAGTCACATTTTTGTTAGAAGGGAAATTGGAGGGTGGGAGAACATTGTAATGTGGGATAAGGGTTGTTGTTCACTTCATGCATTGGCATTTACGATCCAAATTGATAAGGAGGTGATGGAGGTCACAAGTGTGTTTGAAGTTGCAAGAGACTATGATAAGGTTTGTCTAAGCATACTTGCGGAAAAAGAGGCAAAATTTGCAACAATTTTTGGATCAAATTAGAAGTGAGCTCTTAATTCAAGCTATTTCCTTGTAGAGCATTGTAGGTTTAAAGAACTTTTGAACTAAGTTTCTTGCAAAATAATTTTTTTGTCGAAGTTTGTAAGGTTAAATAATTGGGCAACATTTATGTGTAAAGCTTTAGGTTTCTTCCTTAAATCTTCTTTTCATTTAATTTTTGGATAAAGTTCAACAATGTGTGCTCACCTGTTCATCCAATGTGTTAAACTTTGAAAATTTGAATTTTAGCTACAATTAATGTTTTGTTCTCACCTTTTCCAATTCCTTCTTCTCATTCTATTTGTTTGATCTTCTTAAATTAATCCTCATTCTCCTTTCATTACTTTCACTCTCACATGCATTTGTAATAGTTTTGGCGTTTTTTTTTCCTTTTATTGTCGTGATTTTGAATGTTGCATGGACAAATCAATTGAAAACAATGTCACTTTGGTTCTTGTTCAAATTTGACGTTTGAAAGTGAATATGACCCAACATTCAAGCTTCAATGTAACACGTGCCTTCGCAAGTATGCAATAATTGCGGTTAAGAGTAGTTCTGAATCAAACAGAGGAGCTAAACTATTAAATTAAAAATTTGATCAAGAAAAAAATGTGGACTCCAATAAGGAATTTGGTGAAGAAGACATGAAAGACAAAGCTATAGATACATTTGATGATAGTTTTAGAGGAGGAAAAAATTGTGAAATAGGTTTTTCTTCCTAAAACCCTACCTATTATCCCAAAGTGTTTACTTTGGTGACCAAATTGTTGTGGACAAAATATTTTTCCTTTTGAAGATCTTTAATTGCTCTAGTTTATAAAATTATGAGATTTTGTGTGACCCATTTTTGTTTTTCAATTTTCCATTCTTTGTTTTTTTGGGGGGTTTTTGCACATTGCCTTTTGCATTTGACAACCTTTAATTTTGCAAGTTGAAGCCTAGGTAAATCACAAATTCTAGTGTTGGGTGCTCTTTGTAAGTTTTGTTTTTACAATTTTATTTTATGTTGATGTGCTTTCAACTTGAAGTACCAAACATTATGTGTGTTTTGCAATGGGCCAACAAAATTCCACTAACCCTAACCCTAAGACTAACATTTCGTGTTCATGTTTGAAAAGAAAGGACAATGTGTAGACCTCCAACCAAAGTAGTGGACAATGTGGAAACAACCAAAGTCTAGTTTTTTTGACAAGTTTGTGGGTCACCAAGATGTAGTATTTCAACCCCCACATCACAACAAAATGAGTCGAACTCTGATGGTGATGGGATTTTGAATAAATAAACAATAAAGGAAACTGTAAACTCCTTGCCTATTACAATTGTTTTGATTAACATTCATGAAGTTGGCACTTTTACTCAACATTTTCCTTGAGATAATAGAGGTTTGGATGGATTTCCTTTAAATCAAATTCTTTATTGATTTTGGTTTACACTTATTTATGTCATTGACGTTTCATTTTTTTTTTCTTTGAATAATGTAGGAATGTCTTAGGATACTGGAATGCATGTGATGGAGAATACGTGCTACATGTACCATAAGGCCCACTTGAGGTGTTGTCTGGAATATTGAATTCACAACTACCTTTTCAGAACTCGTGCTTCTTGGATGGCCCATGTTCACTATTCTCCCAACTCCACAACCATACCAACTTCTATTGCCTATCATTCACAACCATCATCCGATTAGTACCCACATGTGGCAACAACAAAAAACTAGTACACTCATATGCCTTTGCAAAACCTTGTCTACCCACAAATGCCTCAAACATCCAATCAATACCCACAACCCCTACCAACATCTACTCATTACAATTTAGGTGCTACACCCTCCTTTCAATACCCCCCATCCTCTTAATACACCCCAATTTGACATACACCACCTATTTAATTCCCCACAACCCCAAATCCAAATTCCACGCCATCTAGTCAATACCCCCCAATCCCATTGGCCCCTTCCAATCATTATTTGCCAATGCAACAAACCCTTTTAACATGGCTTGTAATTCTGTGACCAATGCATGTGCAAGGAGGATTGCCTATTATAGTAAGTAATTCAACAAGCCTTGCATATCCTGTAAATGTACAAAAAACATTTGGAGGTTAGTCCAATGTAGGTGTCAATTTTATTGCAAGTGTATCTACCTAGTTAGATAGCACAATGGTTTCATTTTATCCACATTCTCGATAAGCTGAACAAAAGGTTAGGTGTTGAGTGTTGGACAAGGTAATGAAAAGGCTTGGGATAAAAACAAATGAACTTTGTGGTAAGGATTAAAAACCCATTGTGCATGGTAATCTAGAGGGCAGATTTGTTGGTGGTGGCAAGGTTAATTGGTTAACTACACTTTGAGGTTATGTTTTGAAACTCAATCCAATTATTGACGACATTTGTAGGCAACCTATTGAAAAGTTGGAGGCAATAAAAAAGGCTTTGGAGATTGGGTTTGAGTCCTTGGACCATCCCCTTGTTTACAAGTATGTCAAAGATCAAGTGGTTGTCTTGAAAAGTAGGCGCGGATGGTTGAAAAAAATGGGAAAAGGTGAAGACAGACTGTGGAATTGATCTAAAGCACATTGGGAGCAATTGATTGAAGTTCTAGCACAAGAGGAGAATGTTGTAAAGGCCATTCCAATGGCAAAAATTTGAATAGTTCAAATGACACCATCCTAAGTTGGACAGGGAGGTGACATTGGGTTGGAGGAGTAGATGGTAATTTTTAAAATTCCCGCCATGCCTTCAATATTTTATTGGATTTTGATTTTGCAATGGTCTAAATATTGGTTGGGGTTTATACGAAGCTGAGCTAGGATGTAAGCCCACATTGGTGGAGCTTCAAAAGGAAAGTGAAAAGGAAAAACCCTACAAGTAGAAAAAGGCTAGAGGTGGATGAAGAGGTTAGAGCAAAAAGTCTTTCCTAAGTCCTCAGATTTGAAATTTGGGATAATAGTTTAGGAGAGATATTTATATAAAGGTTGACAATTGGGCTCCTAACTAGGTCTATTATCCTCCAAGTAAACAAAAAATTCAAATGGGTGATTTTTATTGCGCCTTTTTATTTTTCAAAATTGGTTATCCAAAGATGTTGGAATGTGCCTAAGATATGTTTTATAATTTCATATGCACCTAGGCTAATTATGAAAACTAATAAGGATGTTGTGTCATTCTAAGTCCATTGAATTCATTGTGAATTGAACTGTGTCCCCACCTTTCATTTACATGAAGACATGGACAAGCCAAGCTCCATTCCTTGACATTTGAATTAGAGATGCGCTTAGGGGCCATGGAGAATAACCATGATGATATTATGAATGCCACTGAAGAGTTGAAATCTACCTTATAGGATTAGCTAAAGCACCAAGAAAAGCAAATGAACACAATCATGGAAATTTTTTGTGCATTTATGAAATCATCAATTGTTCATGTTAGTTTTTTTGGATTAAAGGGGGGAAAATTGTTAGATGGTGTTACAAAAATTACATTTGATCATGATGGTAACATGGAAGTGGTAAGAAATATTACTTATGAAATTTGTTTATGTCTTCCAAGCTCTAACATATCATGTGTAGTTATCCTTCTAGTTTCATTTCTAAATCAAGATTTTAATTAGGCTAAAGGGATGTTGTGGGATGGGTTGTTAGAGCGATGACTTGACTTCATTAATAGAACGTATTGATGAGGTTGTTGAATAGACAAATTTGGAGCAAGTCAAAGGGGATGAATTTCCAAGTTCTACCTTATTAATATTTTTCAAATGATTAGCGAATAATATGAACTAAATACATATTCATAAATGGTGGGTAGAAGGTGGGCCATGTCATATAATTTTTATTGAATTTGATTTGTTTTTTTCAATGTTTTTTTTCTTCAGATCTTTGATGTAACTAAAATAACAATCATCCATAAGTTGTTAAATGAAAATGTTTGTGGATTTGTGGATTTTGCCTTGCCTACAAAACCACCATCAATTTCTAACATGCCTACTAGCAAGGAACTCAATGTAGTAGTGGTGATGGTCCAAACATCTAATCATGAAGGCTTTGCATTGCCAAATCAAAATGTGACCACCTCAAACAGGTTAGACTTAATCCAACAATTGTGGGAAAAATATGCTAAAAGGTAGCAAAATAATGTGGATGGGAGCAAGTGTTACCATGCACATGGAATCAAGTGACCATGTGGACACAACAAAAGAGGTGAGGTTTGATTTGCTAGCGGGCACTTGCATTGTTTGATGCCATGCATGCCCCTAGTTATGCATAGGGACTGTCATCTCTTGGTTCTAGATGTGAATGGCTTGTTACGTGAAACCATTCATGTGAAATTTGGGAAATTGTGGCATCCATTAGTCCTTCCATATAAGTGTGGAAACAAACTTGTAAACTTGCACTTTAATTCCCAATAATTCTTGGAGTTGTGTAGTAGTAAGTTTGACATTAACATTTGGTCATGAACCATTCTACCTAATTTGAAACCCATGGTTGATTTATTGTTATGTGGTTTGTTAGGGCTCAAACTTGTCTTTGGATGGGGTGTTGAGATATGTTTAAACACATGCATTCCCCATCCGACAAATAAAGATTTGTTATTAGTTCTAAAAAACATGGACATGATGTGGAAGGAAATTAATCCAAGGTTTAGGAATTTGGGTCTTAATAACACGTTGTTGATTGATGACTGTTTGTACAAGTGCATGGGTAATGTTCCTTATTCTTATATCATGCCCCATCCATTTGATAGTGAGTGTAAGGATAACTATTTATTGGAGGAATTGTGGCCTTACCTGGTTGGCTTGTTTCAGGCTCCAAGTACTTTAAAGTATGTTGGATTCAGCCCACATGGGCAACAACCAATTAACAAACAAAACTCGCATAAGAAAGCCCCAAGATTTTTTGCATGGTCTACTCCTCTTATTTAGGTGAATAAAATGGCTTGAAACCTAAAACCCAGTAGACTTTCATTTTTATGTTTTCCATTTGTTCTAATTTTTGTAATTCAAATGTCATGAAACCAACTTGTTATGATTCTTATGTGGTTGTGTTTGATAAATTGTGTGGGGAATTCTAGAGCCACATGGCAAAGGGAATTACATCATGAAGGATAATTTTGACGAAGAAAAAAGGTTCCATATGAAACTATGTTGGTTACAAATGAATTACTAGGTTAGTAACAAGTGAGGCAATGATTAAGGCAACTGCAAAAAAGGTAATAGAAACCCAACCAAATGTAAGCCATTGACCATTACCATGTTTGAATTGCCTACATCATTTACAATGTTCATTTGTTCTTTTCCATTTGTCAACACTTAATTTGCATTCCTTGCATCACCTTGGTTTTTTTCATGCTTTTGTCATGTTCTTTTACCTTTAGCAGAATCATATTTATTGCCTTTGATTAAAATAAAACCAATGTCTTTCTCTATTACATTCTACCTCTATCACATTATTTTACTATGTGTCCACGATGTATCTAACATGCTTATGTTCTTGTTGTATATGTGTAGATTATACTTTTTGAATTTTCAAAATAAGTTTGTATGCTTTAAATGTTCTAGATTAAAAGTGAATTAGATGGTTCCTTGTAATCAAACATTTCATTTCTTTTGTCCTGCTAAGTTCTTTTATTTGTATATTTGTTTTATAGTATTGTAGGAATGATTGTATCATTTTTAGTTCAAGTGGAGGAAAGCAATCTACATTTGGAGATTTGTCAAGTTTGGGGGTGAAGGAATTGTACATCATAATTATTCATTGCTAGAACATAGCCTTTTTGTTGGCATTACAACTTGCTTGATAAGAGGTGTTTATTTGCCAATTCCAAACTTAGACCATAACTTTTTTTTATACTATTGAAGATGCAATTGGGTATTTTGTGCTTTGTCCTTGGAAACAAATCATTTCATTCTATTAGATGATTGTGTTATATAGTGTACATTGACTCAAGTAAACCTTGGATCAAATCATGTTTTGTACACTTTGAAACTTTTGCAATGTGATGAAGTATTGGCTTGCAACTCTTTGTATGTTTGTGCAACAATATACATGTGTGCGGTGTCAATGATCCTTGCAATGTTTGTGTGAAATATGGGTTTATACAAGTTTAAATTTGATAATAGGTGAATGTAATGTAGGTATATATTTGTAATAACATAGTGTAGGGTTAATTAGGTTGTACGTTAGGTTAAAATGTTGGTATACATTTATAATTAATCAATTAAAGAATGAACAAATAATTAGAAGACATTTGGCATGCTTTGCAATCATCCACATAATCAACATTAGTCACAAAATCAATCAAAATAGATAGCCATGTGGCACATAAATAAAGGTTGATTCATTATTCACCTTAGTCAAAATAGACATTCTATGTGTCAACTAGGTATAGGCACATTTGTTAATCATCAAGTCAAAACAAATGTGCCATGTGGCACCTAATTATTGGCATATTTGGTAATCATATCAACCAAAACATACATGCCATACATGGCAATTAGGTATCGGCAAACTTAATAGTCATTTCAATCACAACATACATTCCATGTGGCACCAAAATATAGGCCAACGTATTAGTCATGTTTGGTTAGTTCAATCAAAATATACATACTAGGTGTCACCTTGGTATAGGCCAACATGTTAGTAAGTTTAGTCAAAACATACATGCCATTTGGCAGCCAAGTTAGCGAGGTATTTAGTAAGGTCTGTCATAGACACTACAAATTTTAGTCACAATATACATTCAGTCAACATAGACTTAGTTAGATTTGAGTCTAAAATGACTAGTCCGTTTCGACTTAGGACATTTTTGTCCATTGTATGTTATGATTGAAATTTCAATTATAAAAGACAACATAAAACCCTTAATTTGCAATAATGATTAAAGAACAAAAAAGAATGAAGGGGAGGGAAAAATAAAGGAGAATAATTAAATCTTTAACCTAGCTAATGAACAATTCAATGTAGGGTTGAAAAACAAGCAAGGGTTGCTTTCAATAAAACTTGGTTCATAATAGCCATTAGAGATACATGGGATAGATTTCATTGCAATTTTCAAGTTGGTTACAAAGTTCATTATCAAAGATGAAGCAATGATATAACTCGGAGAAAATCAATGACTTGACAAATAAGGAACTCACCAATGAATAAGAATTAAACAACTTTCTTATTTGAACAAGGCTCATGCAAGTTAAACACAAAATGGATTATGAGTATGAAGCCACAATTTGCATTATTGATACTAGTGTGAACATGGTGCATAATGCACCCCCCCTTGGCGGACAAAACCCATCAAAAAAAAAAAAAAAAAAAAAAAAAGGAAAAAAAAAAAAAAAAAAAAAAAAAAACCAAAAAAAAAAAAAAAAAAAAAAAAAAAAGGTCCGGGCAGTTTAACTGACATAGAAAACAAAACCCATCAA
>Ga0116227_10010526_pt1 | contig 16095 bp, 14 predicted proteins | sample S1TSphgellanicum_FD_89693 | JGI IMG/M metagenome (GOLD analysis project Ga0116227, IMG submission 89693) | Host-associated microbial communities from peat moss isolated from Minnesota, USA - S1T2_Fb - Sphagnum magellanicum MG | ecosystem: Host-associated > Plants > Peat moss > Unclassified... | reverse complement strand
TGTGGGGGGGGGGGGGGGGGGGGGGGGGGGGGGGGGTGGGGGGGGGGGGGGGGGAAAGGGGGGGTTCCCAACAGCGTTTTGATTGGCTGCTTGCCAACAACTCTTTTGCTGATTGGTCGATTCAGAAAAAGAAATTTTCCTTTTTGTTTTTTTTCCCCTGGGGGCAACAACCAACAACCAAGGTACCTATCTGATTGTCATCTATTTCCTTCCGTCCATCCGTAAGCCTATTGCGCCAAATCTGGCTATTAACAAAATATGAAAGGGGGAAAAAAAAAATTTAACGTTAGTATTTGCATATTTACCTCAACGACCATCCATATTCAATTGCGCCAAATTTGGCTATTAAAAAAATTAAAAAGGAAAACTAATTTAAACCTCCTTAGATTTTAGTACTTGCTTATTTTTGGCTAACTACTTCAACCATGGCATAGAAGAAATCTGGCAAAACAAATTAGATGTTTTAGAATCTTTCGGCAATTTTGGCGATTTTTTTAAAAAAAATATCGTTGAATTTGTGACCAAAAATAAACTCAAAAATTTCAGCAACAGTGCAAAATTTAGCACAATAAACTGGTTTTCTTTCCATTTTCTCTTTTTTTTTTTTTTCGTTTTTTTTTTCCCTTTATTTACCATTCTTTTCTTTTCTTTCCTTTAAATAAAAATCAGTGTGGTATTTGGGGGTGGGGGAGGACAATAATAATGACTAATCCAAATTTTTAATTCTTTTATCTTAATTTCAATAAGATTAAATTCTGGTATTTAATTTTGCCTATGGAAGTCATGAAAAACTAACTACTACTAGGTTCCAAATGCAATATGACTAGGCAATTAGGGTTTCCAATTCCTTGACTTATGCAAAAACATTGGCCATTCCTCCCATCCCCCCCCCCAAAAAACAATCTATTTTTTGCTTTGAATTTTGGCCAAAATTAGGGTCCAAAAATCCTTTTTGCAAATTGATTGAATCAACCAAAATTTGGGTGATGTAGGAGAAGAGATTGTGCAAATGATACATGATTTTGTGAGGTAGTAATGTCATCTTGCTTTGCCCTAATGGCCAAACCTCATCTAGTCAAGGGAACTACTAGGTATTGGAAATCATATAGTTAGTTGGGGGGTTGGTTGCTATGAATCATGATCTATGAAGAGCAATCAATCATGGAGTGTGTTTCAAAACAAAAAAACAATACTCAAATCATAAAAGAAAAGTGAAGTGACCCAATCTATTGCTCACTTTCATGTGGAGGACTAGAAGGTCCTTGTGTCATCAACCCCAAAAGGACATATCTCATGTATTGTCACCCATCTCAATACTATTCCAATCAAAGTGGGTTCAACTTCAAAGTTCCTATGGAACCTTTGTTCAATTAATGTTCAAAGATGAAAACCACTTTCAAGTTCGATAACTTTTCTTTTATATTTAAAAAATTTGTAAGATAATGAATGTGAAATTTTTTTTTATAAATTTTCTTTTTGATAATACCAAAAATGGAGTAAGGACCTTTGAAGGGTGGAAGGATTGTGGCATCTAAACAAACAAACAAAACAAACACCTTATCTACAACATCATCTTCTTTTCTTTTTAAGGGTGTTTACATAAGGAAAATTGCGTAAGATATGGAAAAAGAGGAGCCGTAGGCCCCTTTACACTATATTTTTACATTATGGCGAGGGATTTTGAGCATGGAAATGTTGAAAGCCCTCAAAATACATCTAAATGTTGTCCCATTTAAAAATTCAAAAATCATTTATGTGTGGACTTCGGTTGGGAAATGTAAATGTAAAGTTATAAAAGGCTTTGTTGAAGTTCCTTAACATATTACATTTGAACCAATAGTTGTTTTTTGGGTTCATGGTTTAATGGACTTTGCACCAAGCCCACCTCAAATACATACATGGGCTTTAACATGAAGTTCATTAGACCATGAAACATTATCCAAAGTATATTTAATGTTTTTTTCATCCATCATTTTTTGTTCTTTTTTAGGCCTTCAACCTAAATGAACTTGTATCTTGTCATGTCTTTTATTTCAACAAAACAAAGATTTTCAATTATAATGGTCTTGGACTTTCAAGATCTAGTGTAAAGGGGCCTAATTGTGTGAATGAACATGTTACTATATGCACAAATTCTATGTTTCAATGGTCTCCTTGTATTGAGTTTAATTTTTGGACAATTTTGATAGAAGTTTTGGGCATGGAAGTTCTTGTTAAATCAAGAAATTCATCATCATCAATCTTCTTTTGTGATGTGATATGTTTTGAAGAATATCTCAATTTCTTTCATTATTAAAGTTCAATTCTAGTGAAAGGATATTCTCAAACAATTCTTTGACAATAATTAACAAAATGTCATAAAAACATTCGTTTTCAACTAGGACAAAACTATGGTAAAGAATATCTAGTGTGTGATTGTGTTTGATAAATACATTCCTTTCATATTAAAAACATATTTTTGTGCAAAAATAAAAATAAAATTTGTGAAAGAAATGAAAATGTCAACATAATGATACAATTAAAACCAAATGTATGCAAGAAATGTGTAACACAATATTTGTGAAATTTGAATTTACATTGGAATATTTTTTATTCAAATTTTTTTCTTGAAATCTAATTATTCAACACTTTAACATATGTGGAATATATATATATATATATATATATATATATATATATTACAATTCAAACTAAAAGTTCAAATCAACATATTGATTTTGATTTGATTTTCAAATATAAGGATACAAGATATTGAGCATTTTCAATGTTCAATATCTTACTCATATTTACATGGTTCAATCAATGATTACATTTATTGTTTTCAAATTTGTGTTGAAATTCCTATAAATTTATAAATGATATAATTTTTTTTAAATAATAAAAGAAACAAATACATTCACCATTGTTGTTTAAGTATTTCAAATTGTTTCCATCTCAAGTAGTGAATGTCTAAAAAGGTTAACCAAAATGTTTTTACCATGCGCACAAATTTATCCAATCTAACAATTCATAAAAACCAAAACTTCAAAATATTTTAATAAAAAATACAAACCTATCATGTTAAATATATTACAATATCAATTTTACATTGAATCTTGAATTAATGTACAATATCTTATAAATGGTGCCAAAGGTTTAACCATTTTACAATGATTCATGTCTACCACACATATATATACAATGTTGCACCATTCCAAAAATTAAATTGTACATAATGAAAAACTAAGGTCTACCCCAACTTCATCATATATATATACAAACCAAAAATTAAGTCATAGACAACCATAAAAATCTTGGATACCATATGTTCCAAATGAATATTATCACCACCCAACTTCATTTCATACATATGTGCCTTGTGGTCAAATTAGACACAAAGCCTTCTAGCATGGAAGGTTTTTCATTCAATTAATCCAACAAGAAAAACAATACTTGAATGGAAAAATGAAACATGAAATTTTAACTTGAACAATATCATAATTTTCCTTTTACATTCTAGGAAAGAAATTCACTAAATAAAGTCTACTTATTATAACTTTGAAAAAATGATAAAGTATGGATAACTTGACAATTTGCAAGATTAAATATTATTTTACGAACATTACATAAATTCATTCAATTTCTATTTAACAATTTTATTTTTTTCATTTGGGGAAATCCAAATCCGAAAATTTGAAAATAAAACTCCAAAAGAATACCATCATAACCTATTAACAATGTGTGATGTACATGACAAATGGACAATAATTTAATAAACTAGAGCACACAACTTCACTCCACTTGTCCTTACACAAGATTAAATTACATAAATGAAACAAAAAAATCATTCAATTACTAAAGTATTTGACATTATTAATGTTTCAAGTAATCATAACTTATTTCATTCACTTTAAGTTTGTTTGCTCCATGTACAAAGTAAAAGGAAGGGAATTGCATAACAATTGAAATAAACAAAGGAAATTTCAAACTTTTTTTTGTTTCCAATAAGATAATTAAAATAAATTTAAATTTATGCATGCATTTGAAATGTACAAGAATTGTCTATTTGTAAATGTGTTGATGGATGAAGGTCATATTTTTTGTTTTTTAGTCATCTCAAATATGTTTGATGGTTAAAAAACACAAATTCCTATGAAAGAGGTGTTTACAATCAATTGAATGGTTCTTTCATCTTTCCAAAGTTAATGACCTTGTTTTCCATATCTCAATTCAAGTGTAGCAATGCAATTGCACAAATGTTTAATGCACATTTGATTTTGAAAAATCTAGGACTCTTATTCAAATTTAAAATGGTTAAGCACAATTTGGCCTTAAAAACCAAGTTTGAAAATTAGTGTTGAGAGCTTGTGAAGAAGGAAAGTGAACCAAAAAAACATGTTTATGACACAATTGAATTTAAAGCAAAATCAATTTTAAATCTTTTACATGTGAACCTATATCACCTAGTGCCAAATCCCTTCCTTCTATACCTTGTGTCTCATTGTTTGACATATTTAATTAAGATCACAAGTTCTAAGTTGTGGGTTTTTTTCAACTTCAAATTAAAGCTTTCAAAATGACATTTAAATGGTTTAAATACGTTATTGAAATATTGAAGTTAACAAACGAACTTTAAAAAATAGAATTGATTGAGGTGACTCAATTTTGAGCAAATGTTTTCACATTTTCTAATAGTAGAAAACTTATATTGTCAATTGACATAAGTGCATATTAATGTTGTTTGTGTATATGGTTTAAGAGTTACACTATGTGTACAACTAATATAAATACATTTACATGGTTTTACATGGCCACGTAAAAATGTGTAACTTTTATTTGGAAGGGAAGGGGTTGCCAAAAGAAAAAAAGAGTTTTGAGATGCACCACAACTAATTAAATTAATTATCTAATATGAATCACGATAGGTACCCAAGCCCTTGTAAAAGCTTATGCCAAAAATGGTGATGAAAAAAATTAGGAATGAAAATTATTCTCAAACATGAGGTGGGGCAACATCACCCAAGAATGTGCATCCAATATATTCCTTAATAACACCACAATTTGCCTCATATTGTAATACCTTGGTAGCTTCAATAGGTTATTGTCAAATAATTAATATATTTTAAGAATTTAATTTTGACAACTTGGTTTTGATTGTGAAAATATTGATAGGTACAAATTTAAATATAATAAAACTACCTTCAATATTAAAAGTTTTAGTTGTCTTCTTGATTGGAATGTTTTCACGAACTTGTACTAAATTGGAAGGGACCAAGGTTTGAATGTGAATATAAATTTTGAATTATTTAGCATAGTAAGTTAGCATAGTATTCTTCAAAAAAAAAAATAACAATCAAAACCAAGTAATGTGAAAAAAAAAAAAAGAGGAAATATATTCAATGTGTTTGTAAATTAATTTATGTTAAAAATCCAAAAAAAAGTTAAATATATGTTTAGTTGAAATCTCATGAATGTTGTAAATTCTTAACACACAAAACATTTATATCAAATTTAATTGTCTATTGATGACCAAATAAGGTGTAAAAAATGATACAATATAATTTGAAAATTGGCAAAAGTTCTAAAAAAGGTTTTTATTGAATTGGTTGGGATTAATTTGGAAATATGGACTTTGAAAAAAAAAAATTGTTGGACCATGGTTTGGAACTAGTCAAAATTGTTACATGGGAACAATAAATACAATTGTCAAAAAATAAAGCCCACCTTCAAGGAAGGAATAACTTTACTTGGGAAAGGAGCTTGGTCTCCCTCTAAGAACAAGCTTTCAATCATGTTGGTTTAGAAATTGGTTAGTTAAAAATAAACCAAAGGGGAACAAAAGTGAGAACGAGGGGAACAGGCCAAGATAACAAGTGCCATTGAAACCCTAATTTCAAGTCCTCAAATTTCCAGATGCGAGAAGTAGGTGGGGAAGAAATTTGCGCACCTCATTTGAGATCTGGGGTAGCAGGCGGAAGGGGAGGATGGGAGGGGGAGAGGAAGAAGACCCGGCGAGGCAAGCAAGCAAGAGGGATGGCGCTCGCACAATCTGGGTGATAGCAATGCTCAAACCGATGGGTAAGTGTCTCTTTTTCGCATCCCATATCCTTCTAGACATCTTGCTGAACACGACGATGTGCGAAAGTACCAATTCTGTTCCAAATTGAGTGAGAAAAGCTCGTTTTGTTTCTGGAATGTCGTATTAACAGTCAGTCCCCTTTCCTCTCTCGCAATGCATCTTCGCGCTGTGAACCTGATGTGAAAATCTCGGATTCCGAACGCATCTGAGAAGGAAAAGGAGGAAGAAGAACAAGAAGCTCTCTAACATCGTCGTGCAACGCTTTTGCTGCTCTCGTTTGAGAAACGGGGGGCGGGTGCGTGACTTACTCGGGATGTAAAATTTCAGGGCAAGTACCGCCATATTCGCTAGGTCTTTCAAGATCGGATTAGGATGAAGCTTGAACTTCATATTGTGCTTTCGTTCTCAAGCACAGTGTTACTGCAGAGCTCGGAATAGAAGTTTTTGAGTTTGTGATGCCTTTGTAGTGACGTGGCATTCTTGTTGTTCTGTCTTCCATTCTTCACGAGGGAAAAGAGAATGTGGATTTGCAACATATGACTCATATCTAGGAACTGGACTTCTCTGATTTCAAGTGTTCAGTCTTTTTTTATGTGCATGTTAACAGGAGAAGAGAGTACTTGTTGTGTTCATGAAATTGGTCTGATGATGTGGAAGTGGGGATTGGAGTGACAGCAGCTGCAAAGCATAAAGCCAGCAGAGGATCACAGCATTTTCGTGCAAAAGCAACCAACAGGGTGAATGATCTGCAAGGTATGGTTTCGGAATTGCAACAAGCACGGCGGGAGAACAGGGTGAAAGATATTGCGTTGTTGGAGGAGCAAATGCACCAGATGCTGCGGGAATGGAAGGCAGAGTTACGGGAAGCTTCCCCTGCGTCCTCATTACTGGTATGTCCCTTCCTCTGTATTCACTCCTTTTCCTGCTGCATGCCACTCACATATCTGAAAGTGTAGGTCAAATTTTGTTTTGCAAGGATGCAGTGAAATTCACTTGCTGTGTGCAGTCCCTGCAGGCAGAACCCAGCTCCTCAGAGCTGTCCTCAGACATGGAGCGGTTGCTCCAGTTAAATGATGAGGATGATGATGCCAGTAGCATTGCTCGGATACCCTCTCCTTTGGTGAATCATCAACCTTTGGAGGCTGCAGGCACATCTACTTCTCAGAAGGTAAAGGCTTTATTAGCAAACACAGATGTGCAGCTGAACATGGTCCTTGTAAGACCCTCAAGTTTGTGGTTTTTTGAAACCTTGAATCCAGTTGAGGTCCCTTCTTCCTTTTTGATACTGTGCCTCACGCTTCCTGCCCCAAAGTTAGGGTACCATGATTGATAGGCCATCTTCAGATTGCTTGCACCAGTAGTTGATCTTCAATTTTCTGGTTTTGTAGGATGGTGGGGTCATGGTGCCGGAGTTGTATGGAATACCGCTGCAAGGTGAGGGTGGGAATGGCCATCAGGCTAGAACAAGTTCAAGCAGGTGTGATGACATTTCTCACACACTTGTGCAACACAATCCCCAAGGACCACATACCACCTCTGATATGTCATTTGGGCAAGTCATACTACCTCCACCCATAGCTTTCCTGAACCCTAAATGTGCCTTGTGGGACTGCCCAAGGCCCGCTCGGGGAGTTAATGAGGGGTTAGTCTACTGCAGCATTTTCCATGAAGAATTGGCTCTGAGTGAAGGTGCTCCAGGCATGTGCCCAGTGCTAAGGCCAGGCGGGATTGACTTGAAAGATGGTCCTCTATTTTCTGCACTAAAAGCTCGTGTCAATGGGCAAGCAGTTGGTATTCCAGAATTGCATGGGGCTGCCACCTCTAAGACACCTTGGAATGCTACTGGTATGTCCTGTTCCTCATTTTGATTCTCTGTTTCTGGTTGCTCAATTTGGTTAGAGCTGTGCCAGAAGGTGGGACTCTTTCATCCTCTATTTTTGGATTCTTTCAAGCAACCTGGTCGTGTGAATCCATTTTGCTAGAATGAAAGCATCCACAAGAAATTTTTAAGCCAAACTTAGATTCTTTGCATGTCAGTGCAGTGAAGGCTACTATTAGGCTTTCGTATTCAACCACAATCATGTTGTACACCATGTTCAGTGAAACACACTGCATGCATGTGTAAGGTATGTAATTGGGCCATATAGTACAATGGTTTGCCTGAAGTTTAGGGCTGATTGTTGAATGCTTATCCTACACACATTGTTGGGAGCTGATGAAGTCAGTGGTTAGTCATGGAAGCTCATCATTGCTATTTACGACAAAGGTGAAGCTCTGACACATTTTGAGCGACTCTCATAAGTTTATGGATGCAGTCATAGTTGTGTTACCTTCAAAATGTTGTCAGGGATCTCCCTGCAATCTCATAGACACAATTTCCAGTGGCTTTAATGGATGTTCTGCATCCAAGTATTTACCAAGTAGTCAACCAGCAGAGTGCTTAAAGGATATGTTCAGGGTGCAGGAGGCCCCAATTATACTCTCTATGTAGACTTCTCTAGGCCTTAGGCTTGGATGCTTGCTTGCACAGGGACAAGCTAAAATGAAATGAAGTGTACCCTCACAAGCTTATTGCAGCTTCAATGAGGATGCTTTTGACATTTTCAATTAGCTATGTCTCTTGAGTGCTAGACAACATCATGACTGAGTCTTCCCATTGCTTCTGGAAATGCAACAGCAGTGCCAGATGCAGATTTTGTACTATCGTTTGCCTGCAATTCGGGGTGGATTATTGTATACTTATCTACACCCACAGTTGGGAGCTGATGAAGTCAGCATGTAGTCAAGGCAGTGTGTCACTGCTATTTGTGATGAAGGTGACGGTCTGACACTTTGTGAGCAACTCTTGTAAGGTTCTGACCATACTAAGTGTTGTTGTTGAGATTTCTCTGCAATCTCATAAGTATCTAAATTGAGCATGGACTGTGATTACGGAAATGCAGATTTGTTTGATGTGGCTGTGCTGCATGGAGAAGTGCTGCGAGAGTGGCTATTTTTTGACAAGCCACGCCGTGCATTTGAGAGTGGCACACGGAAGCAGCGGTCATTGCCTGATTATGGGGGGAGAGGTTGGCATGAGTCCAGAAAGCAAGTGATGAAGGAGTTTGGAGGCTTGAAGCGCTCTTATTATATGGATCCCCAGCCTGAGGGTCCCTTTGAATGGCACTTATTCGAATATGAGCTCAGTTCTAGGACTGATTGCGCTCTTTACAGATTGGAGCTCAAGCAGGTGGATGCTTTCAAGAAGAGTGGGAAGGCCAAGGCACAGACAGAAACATCTGTTGCATCACTGCAGCATCAAATTGGACGTTTATCTGCAGATTTATCCCAGGTTGAGGGGCAGAGCATGCAGCTTCCAAGTCCAGCAGACTCACGAGATAGCTGTCGAGGGAAGACAAAGCTAAATCAAAAGAAAACCATTACCAAGAGTGTTGGTTCTGGTCAACTAGTTAATGTGGCCTTCAATCTCTCTTCAAGGGATATCACGCCTTTCAATCACACAGGAGATTGTCCCCAATAATGCTCCCATCAAATCCTCCAGAAATGCTGTCATCATTCACAGGTTTTATGAATCTGACCATTTCTGAAGTTTTGACAACTCCAAGCTGCAATTTTTATTGGGGAGAGATCCTGCAGGATCAAACATGCATTGGAGAACATGAAAGAAAGAGCTCCTGTAGCATCATCTGGCCGTTGCAGCACTGGGTCAACAAGTGCAGTTCATTGTTTTTTTCCTACTGCACTGCACTGTTTAGAGTGTGCTCAGTTTGGAGTTATTCTTCTCTCTGAAGCAGACGACCATATGTAGACAAATGTGACCACAAAAAGGGTTCACAAAAATAGTCTTGTAGATGACTAACATAACAGGGACTTGTGTCTGAATGCTGAGACTATCCAAACATTTAAATTTCCTCCACAGCTGCTTTGTAGATCACTTTGTAGAACTAAAACTCAAGGAGCTGCTAATTTGCATCAGCTACTGTGTCACAAGCTCATGGTAAGTATGATGTAGCTCTTTTAGTGTACGAGGTTTGTGCAGGTGACAACAGGCAAGTGCAGATTCTTGGCAAAGAATGATTTTTGTGATTTTAGTTGCAAGGATATCCTGATCCTGAAGTGCAGACTGCCTCCCAGTAGCAGATTCTGGGTAATGAGTTTGTGCAGGTGACAACAGGCAAGTGCAGATTCTTGGCAAAGAATGGGTTTTGTGATTGAGAACAAGCAAGTGCAGATTCATGGCAAAGAACGGTTTTTGTGATTTTAGTCACAAGGATACTCTGATCCTGAAGTGTAGGATGCAGACTCCTGCTCCATGGAGTTGCAGTTGAAGTGGTTCATCAACAATTGTATTACCTCTAGTGTTCTGTAGTAGTGCACAAGGTGCAAGGTGCTGCAAGGTTCAGCACAAGATAATTGTTTTGTCCTCACAAAAGTTACAAGCTTTTTGTGAGGAAACCCCTCTTCCTCACCTCTCTTCTTGTTTGATTTTCTCCCCTTTCCCTCCGCAATCTGCAAGAAAATGAAAAGATCTATCTTTCTCTTCCTCACGTCTTCTTTTTTCCTTTTTTTTCCCCCTTGCCACGACCACCTCCAATCTACAAGAAGATAAGAAGATTTCTCACAGAGATGTGAGCCAGTCTTTTGCTAGATGGCAGCTACGGAAACAAAGTATGCAGCACAATGCAATAACACTGTTCATTGTGGGACGTGTTGGACCACATGGTCGTAAAGTTCTAAACTATTCCAGTTTGCAGTCAGAATTGGAGGCTGATGAAACAGCGTAAAACAGTAGTCGTAGTAGGTAGTGTACACCTAGAGGAAGCAAAAAGATTTCTTGTTCTTCACCACCGCCATTACCACGACCACCACCACTCCTGTGCGCATGCGAAAGAAACGGAGAAGACGACACGGGGAAGACGACTTTGGAGCATAACACGTTTGCTTTTGTCGTCAACTCTCTGGTAAGTAATTATTGAATTCGAGTGTGTTTCTTTTTTCATTCTTTTTGGCGATTTATTTGTTTGTTGATGAACGACGACGGCCATAACTTTTCCGCTGATCCTCTAGCGATCCTTAGAAGCCTCGCGAACAAGGTGGTCCCAGCGGCAGGTCCCCAGGAAAAGTGCCGAGTACCGGCGCGCGAAACAGGAAGAGACAGGAAGGTCGTTCGTCGTGCGTGAGCGGCGGGCCACGAGAAGAGAGAAGACTTGCCATAAAGACACAAGGTTCGTGCGCTCAACTACACATGTATTTGATCAGGAATCACACTCCACACGCTGCCGTTGCAGCTTTCTAGTACGCTTATTGTGGCCGTCAAGGAAGGAAGAAGAAGAAGTAGAAGCAATTCTCAACAACACAGCGTGAAAGTAGGAGAAGAGTAGGCTCGAGGAGGCTCAACTCGCTCTTAGCTTTGTGTTTTTTGCGCACAACAGATACATACTACGCGGCCATCGTTTCTTTCTTCCGTGCATCGGATCTGCGCGGAGATTGCTGAGATTTGGAGGAGGCCGTCGTCGTTTCCGCCGATCTTGTTTCCTTTGCTTAGCGATCTTCTTTCAGGTCAGTGCACATGAACGATTGAATGAAAGCTTGCAACAAGATCTGTTAGTACTAGATTGTGTATCAAAGGAATACACTTGGTGCATTGTTTTTCTTGTCCATCAAGACCAGGCAACTGACGATTGCTGAGGTATCTACTCTCTCTGTCTCTTGAGGTTGTTCCCTCTTTCTTCTCTTGAGTTTTCGTCTCTTGGAAACTCACGGTGCTTAAGACTTAGTGCAGTTGTTGATGACTGTCACTGTTTGTGTGTTTTGTATTTCTGACAAAAGGAGGGATTGGATTACTTCCACCTTTGAGCTATATCTGTGTTTGATACAACCATCGTCAATAGGAAAACCTTCAATAGGAATCCTCTCCATTGAATAGACCAGTGGAGAGGTCTCATAGTCACCTGCCTTGCAGGTAGGTGGCCAGGGGATGCTTCTCAGTCAGTTTCCTTTTTTAAAGTCCATGTATGTGTTTTGTTCTTAGTCTTTGTTGGTGTGTTGGTGTTCTGTGGGAGTAGGTACCACAATGACTCTCAAAGATGCTGCACAAGGCTCTGGAGCATTGGAAACTGATGAAGATGGTGCTCGATATGAAGCCATTCTTTTTGGTAAGTTTTGGTTGAAAATTAATGTCAGAGGTCTCAAGCCCCCTCCCAGTTCAGATAGAAGCTTGGACCCTGTGGGGTTATGGATCAGTGTCTTACACACTTGTTTCAAATTTTTGTATGCAGACTTGGATGACACTTTGTATCCCTTAAGTTCAGGACTTGCAGCAGCATGTCGCAGAAACATTGAAGGTATAATGTGAACACCCCACCAGATTTCATTTTTTTGTCTTTGGGATGTTGAAGCATCAAGTTAGTATCCTAGTGATTTGGCCTTAGTGCCCCCAACCTTGTAGTGATTGTTTCTCCAATCCTAGCTGCATCAAAGCTTCAAGTCAGGATACTGGTGATTGGCTCATGGTCACCTTGCAATGAAGGTTCCTGGAATCTTGAAAATGTTGCATGCCAGTTGTTTATCCCTAATTATCAGCCATGCTGTAATATAGGTGAATCAGTCATCTAAAGTAATGGAACCTTGGGCTTCAGTGTGTCTAGGAACTTCTGGCAACCAAGATAGCCTGGTTAGAGCCTGTAGAAAATATCCACATTGACAAGATCTGAGGGTGAATAACACTCTGTTGTAATTTTTCATGGGTATAGCATGTTTCTTCTTCTTAAAGTTGTGAAGGCTCTTAAGCTCTTGGCATCCCACTGAAGATTCTTTTAAAGCCAAACTGGCATGTCTTGTAGAAATGACCTGAAGATGAACTGTGGGATTACAGCTTATATGGTTCAGAAGCTTGGAATTGATATCCATGAGGTCCCTGCACTGTGTACGAGGCTTTACAAAACATATGGGACTTCTATGGCTGGACTCTGGGTACTTCATCTTCAGACCCCTACACCTCATAATGTCTTCTTTGTTGTATTCTCTTGGTGCATCCACCCAGTCCATTGTTCACACCCTTGTGCCTCTCATACTTGTATTCATGCTAAATTTTAGCTCTTTAGTTTGGGTGAATCCTTTTTGGGGTAAGGAATAGCCTGGGTTATGTTCTGAGTCCTTGAATGTGCTGTGCTAAGTCACAAGTCTGGCTGTTGGTGTTTTTGGCAGGCTGAGGGCTGCAGATTTGACCAGGATGATTTCCACAGGTAGGAGCTTTTTCCCCTTTCTATTATGTATGTTCATGGTAGAATTTGTGCTTTCCTCTCGATTCATGATATTGTACGTCTTATCTGTTCTTAAAAGCATGGCAGCAGACATCTTTCTTTGCTGAGAGTAAAGACAAGACTGGACCAGTGAGACACAAGAAACACAACCTCCATTTAGCACATCATGCCAGTCTTTTTCAGAATGATTGTTGTCTGTTGTCCCTTTTTTCCATAAGAATAACTGGTCAGGTCCATGTTTTGCAGATTTGTGCATGGGAGGTTGCCTTATGAGTTGCTGAGGCCAGACCCCTTCCTTCGAAACTTGATTTTAAGCATGCCCCAGCGCAAATTTGTAAGCCACCCTACTTCCCTTAGCCCAAATTGAAAGGTCTTATTTGGAGCTCAGCATTTCCAGTAATGTCTTAGAGATAGAGGCAGAAAGCTTATTTTCAAAACTGGCTATGAGTTCTTTGTGAAGGTGAGGAAAGTTGTTTTTTCACAGCTTCTGTCTCTATCTCACTTTGCTGGAAAGTCACTCTGAATTTTAAGGGCTTACAATCTGAATCTACACCTTTCACCGTCATGGTCACTGAAGTGCTCTGTTATTTTCCAGATATTTACAAATGCAGATGAAGTACATGCAGAAATAGTGCTGAAGAAGCTGGGATTGGAGGACTGCTTTGAGGGTATTATATGCTTTGAAACTATCAATCGTCATCCAGAGTTTGCCAAGGACCAGCACAGTGATTCTGATGTTGCAGCATCACAACCACTGATTGTTTGCAAACCATCCCAAGAGGCAATGAGGCGGGCTATTCTCCTTGCAGAAGTAGACCCTGCAAAGACAGTAAATATCATATCTCTCTTGCTTTCTGCATTTGGACATGGGCTGCTGTGTCACCCAAGCTAAAATCTTGAAAAAACTGGTCCATGGGAAATGATATACTTTCGGAAAGTGCTCCAGAGCATGGTACTATAAACTCACAAAAGAAAATTGGTATTTTTTTGGGGTTTGGAATTGGGTGCAGCTGTATTTTGATGACAGTGTAAGGAACATTGCGGGTGGTAAAGCTGCAGGGCTACACACTGTGCTGGTAAACATTGATCATTCTTTGCATTTACACTTTCCACATACTCTTGTCTTCAGGCTGCATAGTTGAAGATAGGTAGTTGTTTCTCTTGTGTACCTCTCTGAGTCTTTCCTTTTGCTCCCTCCAACTGGATGACGTTACCACGGTCACTCTCACATCTCCCATGAGTTGCAGTCACAAGTTTCTGGACTTAAGCAATGATATACTGGATCTTTCAGGTGGGTAACTCAGTGAAGTGTGAAGGAGCTGATCACGCAATTACAAGCATACACAATGTGAAGGAGGCGATACCTGAAATTTGGGCGGAGCCTCACTTCTTTACTGAACTGAGATTGTCAAGCAACGCTGTTGCATTGGAAACCATGGCTTGAACTGTGGCATTCTTATCTCTGCCTCTGTCTGTCTTTCCTTCTATTCTTGTATTGAGATGACATTTATCTCAACAATATTGGCTAGAATCATTCTTCTCCAGAAAGCTCATCTCAACTTGTATCAAAATTTCTGAAGATGTGTGGAGAACTCATTCATTGCAGCTTAATCACTTACCAGACAGTATTCTTGGTTGCAAAATGAGACTCTGCAAATTGTCACCTGTCCAATTTTGAACATGGTGATTGCTAATAACTGAATCATTTTTTTTTGGGTGAATTAACTTTGAAGTCTCAAAAGTAAGAAGAGAGTTGTGCTGTGTATGTAGATGGTTGTAATATCTTGAATCTTAGCATTTAGGGGTCAGTATAGCATAGTTGAAGATTGTAGTATCATATACTGTGCTCACATTCTACCTATTTTGATCCACTAAAAGTTGGTACTTATCATCAGAATTCTCCCTCAAATGCCAGTGGTTCACTATTGGAGAGCTGGAGGTAGGTTGGCTCTGAGCAGAACACTGGAATCTCCTTATTGCAGTGCAATATGAGATCCTGATGTCATGGTTCATGCTTTGCGATCTTGGCTACTGAACCCACCAACAAAACATTTGTGCAATGGTGGTTACAGATTCAATGATTGCAGATGCCTTGAGAGGAAAAGTATGTTGCTGTCTCCAGGCTTTCCAGAATATTGCAGAAATGCAGGTAGATGAACAAAAAACTTTTCCTTGTTCCCTAGCCATTGCATTTGGTGTGAATAAGCTTAGATAGCTGTCCCTGAGCCAGTGCTCGGATTAGATTAGGTCAAGATCATTGGATGTGGAATAATCTAAACTAACACCAACAGGGCTTTATGTAGAACTTTGCTGGAGTAGTGGATGAGAGAAATTCTCCCTTCCACAGTTGTCCAGTGAAAGTCAAGAGCAAAGCAACTTGAAGGCAGTTTTTATTTAACATGTAGTAGTTATGATTCAACAGACTGGCTCCCTGTTGACACACCAATACTAAAGTTCAGGTTTATTCTATGTAATGCTGAACACATACACTAATATGCCTATAAATAAGTGTATCCATAGTCTTTCCCTGTTCTCCTTTCCTTTAGTTTTTCTTTCCCTTTCCGTTGGTCTGTTTTTTTCTTTTCCTTCTTGTTGTGGTCTGTTGCTAGCCAGTAGTATGGCTGAGTCTTCCTGTTGCTTTCAGAATTGCGGCAGAAACTCAGTTTGCAGATTGATGCTTGTCACCGGCCTTTACCCACTGTAGGGAGCTGATGAAGTCAGTGGGGAAGTTGTGGTAGTTAAGTCACTATCATACATACTACTGTTGATGGTCCT
>Ga0116227_10010524_pt1 | contig 16096 bp, 14 predicted proteins | sample S1TSphgellanicum_FD_89693 | JGI IMG/M metagenome (GOLD analysis project Ga0116227, IMG submission 89693) | Host-associated microbial communities from peat moss isolated from Minnesota, USA - S1T2_Fb - Sphagnum magellanicum MG | ecosystem: Host-associated > Plants > Peat moss > Unclassified... | reverse complement strand
CCCAACCCAACTCTTTCAGTTGTTGAGAAAGAGACAAGATGAGTGTACCTAAGTCCAAAAACCCCAAAATAAAAAATAAAAATAAAAATAAAAGGTTACAACACTAATATATATTATTCTCTGCCGCGCCACATTTGTATTTCACTCTTTCTTCACCCTGTCAGAGTAAACAGACCATGACGAGATGGATGGATGACCGGACGGATGGACAGATGGATGATGAGACAGATGGATGAAATGATGCTTCAGGACGTCCTTTATTGTATGTAATGATTGGAAAGCACTTGATGAGTAAGGGAGCACTGAGTTCGTTTTTAGCATTGGTGGACAAGTTATTGAATGTTGAACAATTTTTTCATTGAAAATTCATTTAAATCAAAACTAAAAACTATAGGGGAATTTGGGCATGCTCTTGGTATTGTCGAAGAGTAGGATTCAACAAATATGATTTGGAATTTTTTGGACGTAGTGTGTGAAAAATGTTGGATTTTGATTAGTTATTTATTGGAAGTTCAACTATTGGAAGTTCAACTATTGGAAGCTACACTAATATTTATGAAATTGTCTTGGGACATCCAATTGCAACATCTTGGGCAGATGGTTGATAAAACTTTGTGCCAGGGCGCAGAGGGAGACTTCACACTAGGGTTGAAACTTGAGAGACCCTCGACAATGAAACTAAAAAATTGCGGATTGGACAGAAAGAGCATGACAGGCTGAGTTTGTTTTAAGAGCATTTCCACCAACGCTCACTACGCGACCCTGCACTGGAAATCTTATATGAGGTTCATCTCTTGGCTGCAGAGAATCCATTGGATGATTCCTGGGACCCTAAAAAATCCACAGCTTTTCAGAGCCCTGGAGGAACCCTGGAACAGTCTAATAAACATAGTCCAATCGTATAGTGACTGCGCCCTGTTTCTGATTGGCTAGATAGGTAGTTTGATTGCTCCAAGTCGGTTGCCATTAGTAGTCTCCCACCTTCTTGCAGTCCCCCTTTCATTTATATGTGGGGTTGTCAAGAAGTTAGTAACTAAAACTTGGATGTGAGAAATACTTTTGCGGGGTACTCAGTGTTGGTGGAGATGTTCTAACTGCTGCAGCCTTGAGGGCCCTTAGAAATCAAAATAGATGAAAAGTTTATGTAGAATCTCACATGGCAGCAAAAAAATATGTTTAAAAAGTCACTCCGACATCTTTAAGGTGGGCCTGACCAAATCCTTGTCAGGTTAAATGCCGTTATTAGTTGGCATATATTTGAAAATATTTTCTTGAAAGGGAAAGTTTGGGAGATATTAAATATGCCAAGCTCTTCACAAAGACAATTTCATAGATATTAGTGAAGCTTGTAGCTCACATTACTACTCTTGAGAGCCCAGACCTTGATGTCACATGGATGAATTTGGGGTTGATGTCACCAGCACTAGGTTCTTCCCCCTCTGAATTTTCTTGATCCTGTTTAATTGTTGATATGGTTGCTGCCGCATTCTCCTTTGGGGGTTATCCTCACAGCCCAGAGTTTCCATGTAAATCTGGCCCACTTTACTCCAACAAACAAGAAGGCAAGGGAAACGGAATGGACAAAAAAACATGTTGTCCTCAAAACATAATTTGTCAATCAAAACTTTGTCAAAATTGGAATTGAACCATCACCATAGGCATTTTTATAATCCTTCTATGGGTAGTTTCCCCATTTTCCAAAAAAAGTATTGAATGTTTCAAAAGCTTGTTGAAACTATAAAGCTAATAGGTAACAAGTTTTTGAAAAATATGAAAACCAAATGGATCAACATGTTTTATGGCTAGCCTTGCCAAAAGGGTTTATATAAAATACTATTTTTTGGTTATCAAGATGCATGCAATTGCCACTAAGTCTAGCATTGCATCTAAGCACTTGGCTTTGTTATGTGACTTCGATCTACCATTGGGGCTCCATGCCATTATATTGCCTTTGTTGGAGATTTTGCATACATTTGTAAAATTTCTCAAATCTAGGATGTTTTCATATAAGACTTTGTGAATGCTATGAAATTATGTTAAGTTGAGCTCTATTAGTTGTACTGTGATATGAATATCAAGTTTGATGGCCCTATGTTTGAAGGTTTCAATATATTGGAAGATCATTCTAATGATGTTTTGACCATTATGTGGCGCATTAAAATAAGTGATGGAGCTAATTCCAACTACTTGGCTTTTTACTTTGGAATGCAAAATTATCCAATTCATAAAGGCAACAACCTTGATAGGATAAAAAAAGCCAATTACTTGTGTCATCATGAAACAATGATTTGTTAATGTGAAACTTAGGTGTGAAAAGGCTACATTAAAAACCTTATTTCTAACTTACAAAAATGATTCACAAAACATGAAGTGATGACCTTTCTTGGAATTGTTTATCCCTATTATTGGGCCACCTAAGGAAGCGAAAGAGGTCAGCGCCGGAAAACATTATGGTACCAGCTCTCCACTGCCGCAGCTGGTGGTCCCCTGGGCAGGCCATCAGCTCTTGCAGTGGGACCCTAGTGCACGTGGTAGTTCCGGCATGCCCACCGGCTGCATCCCTTCCCCTCCTTTCTCCACAATCGCCCTCGACCTTACCAGCAATCCTGCAGTGCTCACCTGAACCTCAACTTGCCAGGATCTACAGAATCCGCTCAAAAGCAATATGTCACAACATGCAACACTAATACTGCAGCTGATCACCTGCAGCAAGCATTCTCTGACCCTATTGTGCTTGATGCACACACCTTGCACTTGCAAGCAAGTTTCTTCAAGTTCAATTTTACAACCAAGAATTTTTCTTCCTCCATACTTTCCCATTTGATGTGCAATCAAAACTTGGAAAGAGTTCAAGATGTGGTATGCAGTGGATTGGTAGCTAGTTTTCATGAATAGAGTTGAAATTTTTGTTCTGTTAGGCACCCCATCAAGAATTAAATGTGCATATGTATTTGGTCAAATATTTAATATATGCAACTTAATTTATGTGAAATGCATGCATTTTGGTTGTGTTGTTTGAACTTTGGATGCTTGCATTATGAATGTTTGGTTTATGTTAGAATACATCAAATATTCATGTTTCAATGAAAGTAAATATATGGACTTGGTTTATATATTTGCTAATGTCTGTTACTGTGCATACTAAATGTTTGTATGATTTGTACCACGTTTATTGTCGTTCAACGTCATCTTTCTTGTAATGGGCTAAATTTTTTTAGCAACAAGGTTTGAAACCCCTAAAAATATTTGAGAATTTAAAAGTATGCATTTTATATTTTGATTGGTGTTTACTAGAATTTTTTCATTTAGAGTCATTTGATGAATTTATTACAAGATTTTGCTTATACAAATTAAGGGGTTTAATTTGTATGATCCTCATTGGTTTTATGTGTGCAAGGTCTATGTGTATGCAAGTATGGAGTTGTGTGCCAAAAAAAACATGAGGTGATTTACTTTTGACTCGTGAGAGCAACTCCACCCATGCCCTTATTTTGGGCCTGTAATCATCATCATATATTGTAAAGGACGTCGGGATGAAATGAAGCTTCCCCTGAATCCGTCCGTCATCCATCTCGTCATCCGTCCCGTCATGGTCTGTTTACTCCGAGGGGGCGAAGAAAACAGTGGGGGCGGAGAAAACAGTGGAGTACAGACGCGGCGAATGCTCAAACCAGATTTAGACAGTGAGTCCGTGTAGCTCGCCTAGATTTAGGTAGGATTGCAGAAAAAACCTCTACTATCTGCTTAGGACAGTCGCCATTTAATGTAAATTAAAGCTGGGGATCCTTGCCATTGCACCTACCTAAGGAATTTGAAAAAATAATCCCTGTTATACAGGGTTTGCTTTCTTTCAATTTTTGTGATTAGTTATCCCACAAAGAGGATTTAGCCAAATTAGGCTATAGACCATATTAATGACAGTGAATAAAACATTTAAGAATCTTTATGCTTTATATGTATTTGGCGAATTTAAATTATTTTTTAAAAATTTGGCGATTAGGGCCATTCCTTTTCACAAAAAATGTTAGAATGTGTAGAAAAAATAAATTTCAGGTTGAAACAATGAAAATAAATTCCCCCAAAAAGAACCTAGCAATGTGGTATGTAGAGAGGTTTTGGAAATGTAGTTTGTAGTTGTAATTTTGTAATATGTACTGTCACCTGTGCATTAGGCATGGGGTTCACACTAGTAAAATAGTAATATTTATCACATTCAAGATAGTGTATGTATTACCATAGTACCTGAACAATTTCGGCAACAAACTGCCGAATAATTAATTAAATTTTAATTTTAACTTTGGCACTTGGTTTCTTAATTCTGAAATTTCAGCAGGTAATGGATATATAATATAATAAACAATCTCTCTTCATGATTGTGGAACAGTCTAGTGTGTCCAGCTGACAGTTGAACTTTTGATTTGATTAAAATTTTGGCACAAATACTAAATAAAATTTCAAAAATTTGGCAAAACGAGAAATAATTTAATTTACGCTGAATCTGGTCAGGTACTACAGAAACTGTGTCCCAATCCTCACGTGAAAAACGGGACAACAGGATATAAGAGGAGAGATATTCAAACCCAATCACCTGGGCCATTGACATAGTCGACCAATCAAGAGTGGCCATTTTGATCTTTTACAAACATTGAATCTTGTTGGCATTACTCGAGTTAGTAGCTCTCCCTGCAATAAAAATTTGGGATTCTCTAGAGGTCAGTTTACTAGTGCTGGTGCGAGGTGGAGCTGCTCTGAGACTCTCTGGCCTGAGTGAATTTGAGCACCCGCACCTGTACTTTCACCTTCTTGAGTGAGGCCTCTTAAGTCGCCAAATTAAACCCAAGAAATGTAAATTTTGGACTCAACAATCCTGATTCAGGCTGGTCAAGCTTGGGATATTCATAATATTTAGAAACGATTTAGATGAATTTTGGGGCTATTAGTTTTTACCATGGTTCCAGTGTGGTGGGTGCTGGTTCGCCCCAGGCCAGCTTTGAGAAATGAAGTTAAATCACAGAGTTGATACTAGCATACCATACCGACAGTAATATTTTGGCACAAAATAATTCACAAGAAGTTTAGTTGAAAAAAGGGGAAACATTTTATTAATATTTGCTGAAATTGTTGCGCATGGAACTCCTGACTTGTGAAATTTTATTTTGTTGCCCTCAACCATTGGGTTACTACCAATTACAAATACAAAAACAAAAGGTGTACTTTGGATAGTTGTTCCTCATAGGTTGAAATTTCTGGGAAATTCAATTTGAAACTGCCTAATCTCATTTTTTTAAATAAAAAAAATATTGGGCACAGAAGTGCCGAACAATCTGCACACTGAGCAGCCCTACTCTTTGAAGAGGTCAATTGCAAAATGCGAACTTGGCTACCAATTTTCGTGGGACTTTTCGCGTGTGGATGAGGGAAGAAATGCGCACATGTTCCACATAGAGTGTGAGGTGTCCGAGTTGTTGGCGCCCCCGCAACGCGGGAGAACACTTCTGGAGGCTCTTTGCGGCTCTTCAACTGGCGTGGATGCGCGTTAGAAGCGTATTGCACTGCAACCCTTCCGACAATTGCCAGTCGATGTCTGCACTGTCAATGCGGGGCCCACCACCGCTGTGCTTGAAGAGAGCACAAATTCCACGAACCATGGGCCAGTTTTTCTGCAATCTTATAGTCATCAGAAGATTTCAATTTGCAAGCTCTAATCGGCCATAAGATGGCAGCAGGAAGAGTTCAACCACGGGCTGAGGAGTAGTTGCTGGTCGGAGTTGTGGATTAGGGTGTTGGGCGAGAGAGAGAGAGGAAGGGATCAGGGAGGAAGGAAGGGGAATTAATCTGTAGCTTGAGCTTTTCTTGAAGTGTTAGCAATGTCGGAGGCTTTTCCTGACTGCCTTAGGTTTATCAAGAGGTAGAAATTTTGTGATCTGTTGCAGAGATTTGATTTGCGCATTTGACAATTATTCAAATTTGGGCATTATGCTCTGCCTCTGCTTGTATCTGCTGCGTTGAATCTTGCACTGCTTGTTTTTTTGCAGGAGACATTCCTGTTTGTTGGAGGATGAAGAGGATGAAGAGGATGGAGCTGCTGGAGCTGTATTGCTGCCTTCCAGAGACATTACTCATTGTTTTGCGTTGTCGGCAGGCGGTGCGCTGACTGCGGCAGGTGCTGCTAAAGTCATTTGCCTCTCGTCGTCTGAAACGGCGTTTGAGCTTGCAAACGACAAGCCTGGCTCAGATGAAGAAGAGGCGGAGGCCGCGGTCTCTGATGCCTTACTGCTGCCGCTTGAGCCACAAGTTGTCGATGCCCTGCGCTTCTCGGATTCTTCGACCCCAGGAGATTCCCCGCCAGCTGAGTTTCAAATCCTCTTCCCTATCGCTGGGATGGATGGAGCGGACAGGCCGTCTGTCTTGTTCTGCCCTGACAAGACAAAGGCCGATTCCAAAAAGAGGACTTGTTACACTGCTTGTTTTAAAATTGATCGCGATTCGGAATCGAGTGCTGTCCCAGCGGCTGACCACGTGACTTGCGTTGCACCGTGCTTGGAGCCTGTGCGGAATCATGGCACGAATCATTACATTCTGTAGCATATGGTTGGCTGCAGAGAAATGCACGAAGGTTTGGTCATGGCCTCTCTATGCCTAACCGGTAGACTAGGTTTGGTCATCGATTTCAGTAATAGAAACACATAGGCAGTACAAACTACAAACAGCAATGGATACTTGATTTTGTATCCATTGATTATGGTTGGCTTCCAGAGAGAGAAAACAGGGCATGGTGTGTGGACTTGCTGTGGTACCAGGGATTGCAAATAATGGGAGGATGTGAGCATTCCTTTCCACAACTCTGGTGCTGGTCTGAACCATGGCAAACATTGATGAACATATAGATGGGAGATGAACAGCAGGAGTCAAATCTTGATCCTGTGCACAACATAGTCTTTGAGCATTGATGCTTGTTCTGCCTGCCTTTATGAAGGTCTGTGTGCTCTTGTTGTAGTGTTGCAGTGTTTATGAGAGCCTCACAAGATAGGGTAGATCATAGTGATTCTCTATGATGTTGACAGATTCCGGGAACTGTAATAGAAATCTGTCCTTATAATTAGTCCTAACATTTTCATCTCTGCCCTTGAATGCCTTCATGACGTGTTTGAAACTTTAATGGCTTTAACCTGTTGCCACTGGTGAATGAGCTTTTGTTCTGTTTCTAGTTTTTGTTCTCAACCTTTTGTGCACTCGATGAGAGGTAGAATTCAAGGAGTGTGAAGAGAATTTGGGGATGTGCTCACTTGTGCATAACAGGATGCATAGCATTGCATTTGACAGAATCATATATGCTTGTATGTACTCCATTTTTGACATGCTCTACTTGCACAATCTATGCTTAATTGCAAAGTTTAGAGATTAGGGTAAATTCCAATTTCACATCTGAATTCACTCTACATGCAAGTGTCCCATAACCTTGATGCTCCCATACAATCAGTTGTCTGGTAACCTGCATGCTCTCTTGCCAGTTACCTAGTCCATAACCTCTGCTTTCAGAGGTGATCTTCACATGTAATAGGTATCTCTCCCAGCCAGCTACTTTTAGTGTAACTGACCAGTCATTGATTTGAAGATATCTTTCCATTGATTTTCAGGTCTGTAGAGGGGAAGGCATTTGTCCATTGTCATCTCTAGGAGACCCTGCTCTGAAACTCAGGCTTCACCAGGGCTGGGCACTTTGGAAGAAGTCCTTTGGGCAAATTCCTATAGTTTTTGTCCCACTATATACAAAACTTGCTTGCAATTGACTGCACCCTCTGGTTGCTTTGGGGGCAACCTATGCCACATTTGCTCCATTCTTACAGGATAGACCTGCAAAATAGAATTGCCTGTAAAAGTTATCAAAGAGCTGGAAAATGTAATTTGAGCTTAACCTTTCTAAAAGCAACTTTTTCTCCACTTCGGTATGAATCTGTGCTGGGTGTTCAAGTTGAGTTTTGATAAGCTGTGTTGGATAACTCCATCATTCAATTTATACCTGTAGATGGAGTTTATAATTTATGCTAAAGAACTCATGTGTATTCCACTATCAAAGTAAAACCTCCAATTATCAATTTAATTGATTATCTTTTGGCCAATTATCACTTTACTTTATGTGATTCCCTGATGTGAAACACCCACCATGAGATAAACTTCATGGTTTCCTTCTGCATACATGGTAAACAAAGCACATTATAATTTATAACCTGACTTATAAATTGAACGCATTTTTGATGAATCTAATTCCTTTGCTCCTTCACCTCAAACAGACAGCCAAACAGAGGCCATCCTGTGCCTATGTTGGGAAATTTCTCACTGTCTTTGTACTTTATGCTGGGTAAAGCTCTTGAGCAGGGCATTTACACCATAGACCTGAGGGCTCCACTCCAAGGGCTTCACCCTCCATCTAAACCATTCCGTTACAATTAGTGTTGCAATGGTATGAGGCTTTTGACGTACCAGACTGAATCCTAGTACATCCCCTACTTTCAAATCAAGGGACCAACATGGTCTTGATATTTAGGTGTACAATCAAGGAAAGCAGTTTGTTTGTTTAGTATGTTTTGTTTGTTTCATTTGTCACATTGAGATCTCCCAAACCATGGCACCTCTTGCTGGGCTCTTGGTACTGTTGGAATGCTCTCAATGACTTGTTGAGGTCTCTGTACCATCAGAAAGTCCTTGATGAGTAGGTGTGCACTGAGTTGGTTTCACAATGTTTTGAACTATGGTGGAGAAGTTATTGAATATTGAACATTTTTTCAGTGAAAATTCAGTTAAATCAAAACTGAAAATTATAGGGGAATTTGGTTGCACTCTTGGCATTGTTGGAAAGCCCTAAGTGAGTAGTATTTAATGAAGGTGATTTGGAAATTTTTAAATCTAAATTTTGAGAGATATTGAATTTTGAGTAGTTTTTTTGTCATTGGAAATTCAAATTTTTAAATTACCAAAAAAAAAAAAATTGCAAGGAAAGATTAAATGACTAACCAGTTCACACTTGGATCAATAGCTAGCTACACTAGTGACAGCTAAATATGAATATGGTATTTTTAGAGATTAATGAAGGTAGGTATATAAAATCATGGATACAATATTTGTCCTTCCAAAAGTGACATCAACATATTTACCATGTTTTTGTATGGAGACTAACCACATACCAAGCTTGAATTACAAAATCTTGTAGATGCCCAATCCCCATGTAACCTAGCAACCGCCTTTGCACTTTGCACAACTCAAAGATGATGATAAAAAAGATTTGAGCTCACTCCCCTCCCCATTGAAAGAACCATGCATGTAATACTTAATTTGTACAAGCAAAAGCTAACTAAATGTACATGTAAATTGACATACAAAGGTGGAGGTGAAGAAAAACCCTATAAAAGAAATCAAGGATGGGAACCCATCCATCAAAAGTACAAGGCAAATGAGAACACAAATAAACACAACCAAAAGAAAAAACAAAAGCAAACAATCAACAAAAATCAAGTAAAGACCTTATGTAAAGAGGACTCATGCTACGAAATGACAATCAACAATAATAAAGAAAACTTAAGATGAAAGAGTTGTCATCTGCCACAAATTAGTTAGTGACGAAGGTGCAATAACTATGATGTGTGGCAAAGATGGAAAACTTTGACCAAGTGCAACAGCCTCTTGAAGAATCGTTATGGTTTACGCACATTGTAAGGTTATGGACATGCATTATCAATAGTAAGAAACTAGCATCAAAGGGACTAAAGAAGATTATTGATGACATGCAATAGTGGTCTATGCACATGTGGTAAAAAATGAATCAAAACGAAAATGAAAACACCCATATGTCTCAATAGCAAGGGGAATGAAATCATCACCTAATGCTTGTTCAACATATGATCATGTCTTCTCCTGAGCATCCATCATTGCTACATGTGTTATCGTCATTGATGTTAGTTGCACCATATTTGTGTGAATCAAATCAACAATGATGACATCCATCAAGGTCCAAAGCCCATCTCTAGTGATAAGGATATCTACTCATCATTGGGTGTGGCGAAGGTGGGACCTCCTTCTAAACATGTGTATCCATTTTCCAAAGCAATAGTTGTGATAGTATCATGAAGTGTATCGTGAACTACTATGTACATTCATTCCTATAAGGACATTGAAACAAATGGGTACATAAATTGTCAATCGTATGACCACATTGACATTGTGAAAGATGGGCAACCATAGGATCTAGCAAGCCAAGATAAATACATAGTGCTATAAGGAAGCAGGCTGAAGATAAACAACATGAAAGTGTGGTAGGGCGAGTTAATAACTAAGTGTTTGCCCTTAGACTCACACATGAATTGAAACATGTTCACATGATATCTAAAGGAATGTTTATTAGAAGCAAAGCAAGCTCCTACTTATGGAAGTGATCTACCAAAAAAAATTGCAACTAGGGATAAGACTAAACCATTATATTTCAAAGGGTGGGACTTGAAAGTGGACAACCTAGGGTAATAGGGCTTAGGTATTTCATAATGCCATCTAGAATGGGGAAGTGCCAATCTTAGCATGTGCTATTACATCCAGAAAAATAGGGTGATCATCCTGCTGGGAATGAATGACAAGTGCAAGAACAATCAATTCCCAACATGGCAATAATGCGAGGGTAACAGTCCAAACTATAGAAGGGAGGTTGAACCCACCCAAAGAAGTAAGAAGAGTAGCATGACAATGAGCTAGATGATTGATAGAACCACCAAAAGATCCTGCATTAAGTAACTTTTCCAATGTAGCTATGGTACGAGTATCGAACTCAACATAATGTTGTAAAATACTTGGTGATGGAAACATTGTACAAAGCAAGTAACCAAGGTGTTACGCATAGCACAACAAGAATATCGTAAAAGCTACCTAAGGATCTACAATCATAGGGAAATTATGTATCGTTCAAAAATCCTCATAAAAAACCTTAGCCACAAACAATTCAATGAATGATCTAGATCCCATCAGTGCACCCAAAATATGAAAACTTAAATCAAGAATAAGAAAGCCAAGGAGAAGTGATATAAAGTGGTCTAACCCTTGTGCAAACCGAACTACACATTTCACCGATTACAATGAAAGCCCTAATGCTGAAAACTTTTACTACAATTATAAAAAAATAAGAACCACATCTAATGCGATACCTACTATATGCATATCATCTATCAATGAAAGGAAAACACAAGTAGGGTGGATTATTGATATAGGGCAAAGAACATGAAAATGAATTAAAGCAAACAACGTTAGATTTTGGTCTATGTCCTTGTGTCCGTGCATGAGTTTGGTTTGTTCTAATTTCAATGAGTGATAAATTTCATATACACCCTACTTTAGTAGGGCCCAAGTCTTTCCATCAAGAACAATGAAATTCATATGTTATAAGTATTAAACCACATACCAAACCTAGTACTCAAGTTCCCCAATGTATAAATGTAACACCTATACACACCAATGTTGGGTGGTTCTCTCCTTTTTATGAGAACCATTAATTATAGTTCAAATTTTTTTTTAATGAAAATCGTTGGTCTTGATTTAGTTCTTTCCTTTTTATGAAAATCATTAGTTCCAATCCTTCCCAACATTTGAAAGAACTGACCTAGTTCTTTTTTAAAAATTAAAAAAAATTACAATAACCAATCAAGGTGTCATATGTTTAATTTTTAAAAATTAAATTGGTTCTCAAATAGGGCGGTTCTCACAAATTTGATAATTGTTGATTTTCATATCTAGTTTTCACAATTTGGATCTCAAACTTATATTCATTTTTAATAAAAAGAAACTTGTTACAAATTAATTGGAAACAAGAATAGACTTGTTCAAATTATGATTAAAATGTTATTTTAAAAATTTTATAACAATTTTATTTTCAAAATCTCATATTTTTCAAATGTTCCTTCAAATTCCTCTAACTCCTCTAACTATGCATCAACTTCAATTAACTTTGTTAAATTAAAAAAAGGTTTATAACCAATCCTAAGATCATTAGACCAATTTTTTTTCACAAAATTAATTTATCTAAATTATCTAACTATAAATTAAATTTCCTATTAACAAATATTCTTGCAAAAAAAAATCTTTTCAATCTCAATTTGTGAATTAACAATACCTAAGATTTGACAAGCAAAGAATCTAATTATAAAAAACATAGATATTTATTTTTCTCACCATTGAAAAGGACATTTGATATTTTTTGCATTCACTTGAAACCTCCTAAAACAAAAAGTTCCTTGTTAACAAGCTCTTTTGCTAGTTCATTTGTGTTTATTGTCAATTCAAATATGTCCAAATTATAATTTTCATCAATACATTGGTCAACAATGGTATTTTTGGACAACGGGTGCAAATGATGATAACATTTTAACAACACGGGATACAAGGTTTTCCTATCATATTTTTCAACAATGGTCTTACTTTGCTCAAGGCCAATAAATGAAAACACTAAACGTAAGTTTTTGAACCTAGTATCCAATATCAAAGACAACATGTTATGAACATTTTTTTTCATATTTTCTTAACAAAAGAAAATTCTAAAACACCACAAACCTCATTTCTAATGTTATAGGCCTAAAAACCTAACTCAAAAACAACAATGGACTCTTCTTCCATAAAATTATTTAAAAACTTGAAATTCCAATTTTTTTTTTTCAATTTCAAACAAATGAAAATGGTAGAATTTAAAGCATCACTTAACAACCAATGACCTTTGAATTGATTAAGAACACAAGTAAACACAATAGGGGAATGGACATCAACAATAATTTGATAAATGTGCCATGTCAAAGGAAGAGCCATTCATGTAATGATCTTAATAAGAATATGTTTGTTATAACAAAAAGCAATTGTAATGCCTCTAAAAATGGATATTTTTTCCTACAAATATGCAAAAGAGAAAAACATTTGTTTGAACATACTAAGTTAATTGAAACTAATTTTAAAATTATAACATATATATTTCTCATTAAAACAATATATCATATTAAAAAGTTACCTTGTTTTCACTTTTGTATTCTTGGGGCCAAATTAGATTCAAGACATGCCTTGTTCCATTTTTATGGACCTTTCCTAGATTTTTTTGGCTAGGTTATACACTTTTGTAGATCTTTTTGTGGAATCTTAATAAGAAAGTCTTTACAAAAAAATTCATTCATTGTAGCGCATTGATAACCCTTGGAAAATGCATGCCCAAATCAAAGTGCTTTGATAACTTTCCTCCAAACCTAAAATGTCAACTTATAATTGTTTTTAATGCAATAGTCATTGTGTTCAAATTAAACCCCTTATCTTTCACATAATTTGTTTTTTTTTCCCCCTTGAATTATGTTTTTCAAATAACCCAATCAAACTTTTGGCCAAAGTTTCCTAGAAATATTTGCACCCTCAAAAAGACCAAGTGTAACATGTTTTGGTTGTCAATCAATCCCCAAAAGCTTAATCACAAGTGCAAATATATCATGCATTCCTTTTGACATCGAAAGATCAAAGCTCACTGTTGTAAAATTACATTTTGCCAAAATTGGTAAAACATACAACTATTTAGTTTTTTCCACCAACACATCAAAGAACATCTCTTGTGAAAACCATTTTCTAAATTCTAGAAGAAAAAACAAGTGTTGGACACAAATGCAAACATAAGCATTACATCCATAGACTTTCCACAAATTACATGGATAAATGATTTTAAACAATCAACAAGCCCATATCCTCAAGAAACAATTTTTGCTACATATGATCCTTTTGGAAAGGATTTTTGGTAACAAAAAAATTGACAATTACATTGCAAGATGGATTTGATTTTTTTTTTGGTAGGTTGTTTCTCTACTTTTCCTTTCAATGGACTATTTAATTCCTCAAACATTTTTGCAACAATAGAATGGTCTACATTCACATTTTTTTCAATGTTATTATTCCCTTTGTTGTATTGTGTATGATTAGACCTTTCCTTACTTGAGTTTTAGGGTTACAAAAAAAAAAAGAATTATTGTAACAAAAAATACATCTCATGGTTTATGGGCATTTCACATCAATATCCTTGTTATCATTTACACAAAAAAAACCCAACATAAAGAATTTCTATCGGGTGATTTCCAAATTTTTTTTTAAACATGCAAATTTTTTATTCGATTTCATTGTTTTTTTCATTTTTTGGGTTTTAATTGCTTTTTGTTTGAAGATTAAGATTTATTTCACATTCTAACAAACATTCTTCTTCCCTTACATCATTCATGAACATTTCACATGTATTTTCATTTATCATATTTTCATTTTAAAAATATAAGTTTAATTTCAATCTTCACAAGAAAATGCAATTCTAAGATGGAGAAAAAAACCAAATAGATGTATGATAAACCAAAACACCAAAACTTGTTCTACAATTCAAAATGCAAACATTTACAAAAAGATTTACAAATTATTCAAAATTTTCTTCAATTTTGTTTACAAGACATGCAAATGCAAATGTTAATGTTGGATTCCTTTAAAAATTCCTAAAAAAACAATAATTTTGTTATTAAACAACCAAAAATTAACCATTTCTGAAAAAAAAATTCAATTTTTTTGTAATTAAAAAAATCAAACATATGAAAAAATGGAAAAATTGAATTAAAAAAAATTATTTAGAAAAAAAACAAGTGGAAGGGGTTTTTTTTTCTTTTGTTTCCTATTGCATGGTATGTGTAGTACATGGGAAGAAACTCCACACATGTCTATTGAATAGTTAATTCATTTTGAAGATTCTATATCCTTGAATATTTATTTTTTTTGTTTTTCAAAACCAAATTTTCAATTCTCATTCATAAAAAAAAGAAATTGAAAAAAAAAATTCTTTGGTAAAAAAAATGCAACATTTTATTATACAAATGGTACCTAGCTTAGTAGAAGTAACTAGTGTCAAAGCTGCCAAGGTACTATTGTAACCAAAAAGAGAGGGTTCGAAAAACACACAGCACATTGACTGCCCTCAACGAACCCAGGCGCCCATGTTCTCCTGATCTATTCCACACAATTCAGACCTTTGATCTCACATAGCACTCTAACTGCCTACTCATTCTTTCAGACGAACATCACAAGACCCATGGACATACAAATGCCTTGCATTCCACACAACAACAAAGCAGGTTTCGCCCAATCACACAGATGCCAGTCAGGGAACTCTTTCATTACATTCGCAAAGTATGTACATTCCCCAAAAGCACAAGCTCACTTCTGCATCAGATGTTCACAAAAACACCGGATTCCCAGTGCCGTCTACTTTCTCTCTCTTTCCAATTCTTCTGCAGTGGCTTCACCGATTGTCAGGCACAACGAAAAGTTCTAACATTCAACCAAGCTACTCTCCCTCACCAAGCTTTTTCCATGCTCCCATGAAACATTCCCTCCTCTATCTCTCTCAATGTTCTCTAGTCTATCCGGCCAAAATCCCCCTCTCTTGCCCGCCACCGAGCTTCTTCTTCTTCCCCAAAACTCCGTCACACCCAAGCGTTCTCCTGTTCTGTTCTCCACTTGGCTTCTCCATCAAGACTCCTCCTCCTTTTCCCTTTTCGGCGCATCAATGGAGCTCCCCTCCTCTTCATCATTCGTGCCGCCTTCATTCCTGTACATCACACACAAAACGTCCCATGCATAGCCATGTAGCCGTCATGGAGAAAACATCCGCCGCCAAAATTAGGACGGCTAATTATACCAAAGCACACCCTCAAGGCCCGGGTGTTCACACTATGTGGAAACCCACTTTCGTGTTACATATGTAACCCCTCCCTTCTTAGACAACTGAGTCCCTCAGCTTCATCTAGTTTGGTGGAGCATAAAAGATTTGGAGGTCTCGACGAGATCTCTCCCATTGGTGACCATCGGCATCTTGGAGGATGCATAATCGACAGCCTTCCTCAAAATCGAGGTTGCCCTTTCCATCTGAATGTCTGATGAATTGGTAGGGTCCCTCCCAACTTGTAGTCAGAGCTCTTCTTTTCCCTGGCTTCTTCATCTTTACCATCGTCTGGCCTGCAATCAAGCCCTCAAACAAATGCTTACCTCTTCTGGCAGCATAGACTTTCTTTTGTTG
>Ga0116227_10010523_pt1 | contig 16096 bp, 17 predicted proteins | sample S1TSphgellanicum_FD_89693 | JGI IMG/M metagenome (GOLD analysis project Ga0116227, IMG submission 89693) | Host-associated microbial communities from peat moss isolated from Minnesota, USA - S1T2_Fb - Sphagnum magellanicum MG | ecosystem: Host-associated > Plants > Peat moss > Unclassified... | reverse complement strand
TATTTATTTATTTTTTTTTTTTTCTAAAAAATTTACATTCAAAATAAAAATTTTTTGTACCAAAAATGTTTTTAAAAAAAAAAAAAAAAAACCCAAAAGAAAAAAAAAGAGCTAGAGAGAGTTGGGATTTTTGCAGCTGGGATTGGATTTGTTTTCCCATATAAGCAAAAAAAGCTTTGCTCAGATGATCCAACTTCAAGCTTGGATTCTTTCTTCCAAGCACAAAAGCAGAAGCATTTTGGTGTTGTGTTTTTGATGTGGGTGTGTGTGTGTGTGTGTGTGTGTTTCTGTGTGTGATTTAGGCCAAGTTCACAGTTTTCTTTGTTCTTGTTCTGGTTGCTTTGCTTTGCTTTGCTTTGCTTTGCTTGCTGCAAATTGGTTCTGAGCTTGTAAAGGAGACTTCTTGGTTTTGTGTGGGATTTTGGGTGTCTTTGTGTGCAAATTTGGAAAACTTAAATCTTCAGCTGATCACAAAGCCGACAATTTTGTTCTTGATCTGCTGCTGGAATGTAAACCAAAAACACAAAACAAAAACAAGCTTGTTAGCTGGAGCTTTCCTTTTTTTTTTCTTCTTCTTCTTCTTCTTGATCTTCTTCAGAGAAAGAAGATCCAGTCTCTAGAAACATAATAACCCAAGATCCAAAAAAAAAAAGCGAAAAACAGAAAAGGATCAGCTTTGCAGAATTCTTGAGAGGAGGAGTTTGATTGTTTGTTACATACATACATAGAAACAAATGGGAGATGATGATGATAATAATGTGGGATGCTGTACTCCTCGGCCGGTGGTGGATGGGTCTTCTTCTTCTTCTTCTGAATCAACAACAACAACAACACCACATCTCAAGGTCTATCAAGCTTTTGTTTTGGCAACACCAATCCTGATCACCTTTGTCCTCTTGTTTCTCTTCCTCCTCATCTGTTTACGCCGACATTGTCTTCTCATACTACAAGCAGCAGATTCAGCTTCACATGTTGATCACAACAACTCCCCAACAACAACAGCAACAACAACAACAACAACAACAACAAGAAGGAGCAGCTTGAGCCGGTTCATTCCAAGCACCCTTTTTGCTGTTGTAAGAAACCAATCTCCTATTGCCATATGATCTCTTCCACAATAATACCGTCAGGAAACCAAAAGAGATTTTCACTCTCTTGACATTATTTTCTCTTGAGACTTTCTGATCTAGACAGAAGTTCTTAGACATGTGAGAACATTTGGCAGGAGGATTTGGAATTATTCCCTAAGAACTCACATCTGTTTTGTTTTCTCATGTGTTGCATGATGGGGGGAATGGGTATGATGATGTTGATGATGGATGCTGCTGCTGCAGCCAAGAAGAGGCTTGAAGAAGTCAATCCGGGATGGACTACCAGTCATTATCTACAATGAAAAATTGACAACAACATCCTCTTCTTCTACTTCTGCCACAGGACTCATGGACAATCAGTGAGCATCTATGATACTAATCTTTCTTCTTTATCAAGCTTGACGAAGAACCCCACACACCCACCCCAGCAGATTTGTTTTTCCTTTGGCAAGAAATTTAGCAGCGGGTTATCAAAAAAACAGATTGATTTCATTCTCAGATTTTGTTACCTATGTGAAGCTCCCCTCACTCATTGATTCATGCACATTCTTCAATAGTAACAATTATGTCTGCTGCTGTCTGTTGCAGATGTGTAGTGTGCTTGGGAGATTACCAAAAGAACGAAACTTTGCAGCAACTGCCGGTATGCAGTCACATCTTCCATAAAGCTTGTGTTGATGAATGGCTTGCAAACAACTCGACATGTCCACTCTGCCGCATGAGTCTGCTGCTATTCCCAACACAGAAGAACAGCAACAACAACAACATCATCATGAAGTCTTCCTCCTCCTCCTCCCCACCACAGCCATCATCACAATTGCAACAACTACCAAGATCAATTAGCAACAGGAATTTGGCTGCTGCTCATGAAGAAAGGATTAGCACATTTCCAACTCCGAGTACAATATGATTTCCCAGCTCATGGTGACGATGGCAAAATGAGGTACCTCCCAAACTTGTCCACCCATGGAAGCTTGCAAATGGTACACAAGCTAACATGAATGTGCTTTAGTGTAAGACAATCCAATCCTTATGATGGAGGTTTTTGCAAAATGGACATAGCCCTCATTACGTGATGTCGATCAAAAGGAGAGAAACTCTTGTTGGGGGGTTTTTTATTTTGTTCGGCTTCACAACCACCACATCCAATTGCAAGAAGATACAAAACAAAAGTTCTTGTTCCAAAAGTATGTGCTCCTCATATATGAAGCTCAAGTTCAAATTCAACCTAAACCCTTACTAGTATCTAATCGGTATTCTAACCCAAAAGGTCAATGGTTTGCAATTAATCCTCACTCATGGAAGAACTATTTTAGGGTTGCTTAACATGCACATTAGAGAACAAGGTTTGCAATTATTCCTCACTTAGAGAAGAACTATTTTAGGGTTGCTTAACATGCACAGTAGAGAACAAGGTGTGCAATTATTCCTCACTCAGAGAAGAACTATTTTAGGGTTGCTTAACATGCACATTAGAGAACAAGGTTTGCAATTATTCCTCACTCAGAGAAGAACTATTTTAGGGTTGCTTAACATGCACATAGAGAACAAGTTTCTTCTTAATGGATTGTGCAATTCATCTTCACTCATAGAAGAACTAGAACTATTTTAGGGTTGCTTAACATGCACATAGAAAACAACTTTCTCTTCATGGATTGTGCAATTCATCTTGGCTCATTGGGTTTTGACAAATGGATTTGAGATGGACAATGAGGGACTTTTAGGATGAACACCCATAGAACCAACCTTGATTTCATTGTGTATCAAATGTAAGCCTTGATGTAGAGGGCAAAAAGGGAGGGTGGTCTCCATGGGTGTTTTACCAATTGCATATATTAGATTTCTAGTGATGGGAATAATCAAACTAGAAGGTTTTGTTGATGATTGGGCTAGGGATATTGATAGAAAAAGGATCAACAATAGAATATGTATTCCAACTCGGTGGATTGATGATGATCTCTTAATGATCATCAATTGAACCAACAATCTCACTTTCATTAAGAAACATTGAATATCAAACACGTTGAAAATATGAAAAAGTTTTATTGGCTACAAGACTTTACCTTGTAAGATTATGGTTTCTCATAGAAAAGTTACTCAAATTTGGTTTAATAATTACACCAATATCAAAAGTGGTAGCAACCTTTTCACACCTGAAAACCGTACATTGAAATGCACATTCATTTCATCAACTTTTCTTTTCGTTATTGGCCATTTAGTTGAACCCACCAACCATTAACTCTAAAACATAATTGCCACTGACCATCGAATTGGAACTTTTTCAAATGCTCTTGATGATTGATGCACATAATGTTCAATGCTTGCCATTCAATTGTGTTTACATCAAAAGAAACAATGAGAACTTAAGCAAAATGCAATTTTTCACAATTTAATTAACAATAAAGGAAGAAGGTTTATCTCAAAATTGATCATCGGAAGTTCAATTCTCTAGGCACATCATACTTGACATGCTTAGTAGAATTATAACGGATTTTTGTGAATCCTTTTAAACTTCATGTTGCAATTAATTGGGGAAAAAAAATTCATAAAAATGTAGACATGAAATAAGTAACTTGTGAAAACAAAACTCAAGCATTTATAATGTCAAAAGGATATATTATCATCTTGTCAAGTCATTAACACAACTTAATTATACAAGTTGTCAACCACTTGAGCTTGAGAAATGTTGAAGAGCTATTAGCATGAGTTATTCTATATTCAAAGGTTGATTTTAAATGTGACAACTGCTTCAACATAGATGATGAAGAAAAGCTTACAAGAACCATAACCAATATTATAAAAAGCTAATAGCTTTAGCAAGCACCTAATGTATGGACTATTGATTTAAATAATTCTAATTCAATAATATAATATTGTACCTACAATTGACGACTGACAATTCTTTGCTAAATATTTATTTATTTTAGAATATGAGGTTTGATAGTTTTAAATTTATTTTTTCAAAATTTTAACAATTGAAAAATAAGCATGTCAAAATACATTTTATGTTGTGTATTTGGAATAATAAGCTAACAATTGGGATAACAAATAGTTTTTCAATATTCCATTTTAAACAATTTAGACAAATATGGATAAAATTCTTTTTTTAATTTGTTAAACCTTTTGCAAATTATTTTGTGTTGAACATCATTTGTAGGTATAATATTTATATCCATTTCTTTCAAATGTCATACAATTACATGGATTGGCGAAAATATTTTCACATTATTCAATCATTAACAAGAAACAACACAAGTGAATTTGAAAATGAAAAAAAGAAAAGGGATCATAAAGCTCCTTTCAACCCTTGGTGAAAAAAGGGAGGTGTCAAAAATGTCCACATGAAGCCAAGGCTTTCTAATAGAGAAGGTCATTGTCCAATTTGAAACCTATAAGCAAGGGATGTTGTAACCAATGTCCATTAAAAAACACAAAGAAGTTTTTTAATGTATTTGGATATTATGTCTAATGCTCAATTGCCATAAAAAAAAACTCAAAGAAGTTTCTTAATGTATTTGGATATTTGTATCCAATGCTCAATTGCCATAAAAAAAACTCAAAGAAGTTTGTTCATGTATTTGGATATTGTAACCCATGCTCAATTGCCATAAAAAAACTCTAAGAAGTTTTCTTAATGTATTTGGAAGGCACCTATTGCCTTGTACCCACTAAGTAGACATAAGAGATCTCTTGTAGGTGTAAGGTACTTTTCATTCCACCCATTACCTTGTGATCTCCCTAAGTTTAGGCTTATGATACCATTTGCCTTGTGCTTTATAATGAATAGGGGCCAAGGGTGTAGGACATACCTCATGTGTGTTAATAGACTAAACTACAAGCTTGGTTTTAGTCCCTTCATTTCAAGAATTCCCTCACTAGGGTTTTAGCATAAACATTAAAAAACCTCTAACAAGGTTCTTAGTGTATTTGAAGGAATGCTTATCAAAATCATTCAAATTTAAAATGTTTCTTCAGTATCCCATAGTCATGATAATCATGGGCATTTCAACTAGTCAATTTTACATTATTATCACATATATTAATCATCAAAGAATAGACACTATTAAGTGCCTTTGCATAGACTATTATGCTTCAAATGTAATGTAATTGAAAATTCTAGTGATGAGAAAATTTTGAGGAATTGGTATATGGGAGATTTTGTATAATCCTTTGCATGGTTGTCCTTAGACAATTCTAAAAACAATTTCTAAAACAACTACCTCATTCATTTTCCTTACTCATACTACATGAATATGAAAAAATAAATTAACATTGTGCCTTTTCATGTCCATGATATTTATATTAAATTTGAGTTAAATTTAACATCGACATAAATAATCGTGAACTATTGGGAAAACATATGGGAACATAAGAAGAAAGAAAAAAAGAAGAGTTCATGGTTACTAGCAGTGTGCAACAATTAGAAGCTCAAGTTATATACTCATATATCAACATATTAAACTATATATACTTATGACTTGTATACCCATATTCACTCTATAAATCCTTTTAATTGGAACATTGAAACGAACAACAATATTTCTCAAGTCAAAAAGGACACATTTTTTCAAAATATCGATTTGTCAAAGTGTGAACTCCATTTTTAAAGATGTGCTATTACAATTAACTTGAGTTCTTTCAACAACTCTAACTCCATGATGCACTTGACAACTTCCATGGTTGTGTATGAATATGAAGCTTTTAACACAAAATTGCATGTTTTTACAATTTGCCCGTTCAAGAAAATGAAACAATAATTAACCTCTTTAAAGTTTTCTTCACATTGAACAACGGTGATGAAGTGGCATGTTATTTTGGCATTCAATTTGCCTTTACTTTGGTTTGGGTTGATATTTGAAATGACCCCCTCATTCACATCGCAATTCTAGCCTTTGGATATTCGTTCTCAAGGATTTTGGATCATGCCTTTTGGAAGATGTTCCTTGCTTAAAGAAGGTAGCTTTCTTTATAGAGTTGCCTTGGAGTTTTTGGGTTTAGGATCACTTTTTCAAGACTTTAAAAGCCTTCAATTCCATTATGCCTTGTGTTTGAGGGTTTAGGGTTTAAGGTTTCCGTTGCCATGCTTCTACCCTAATTGATAGAAAGGGTGATGAACACAAAACAAACTACAAATAATAAATTGTAGATTAAGGTCATGATCTAGGACTAGGACTTAGCTCTCCATGTTTGCAACAACTTTTAAGGAAGATGTGTATAGTTTTCTTCATCAGCCTGGTGAATCTTCAAATTTTCCAATTTGCTGCAAAAAGCTGTTGCCTCACTAGGAGGAGGAGGAGGTGGAATCCAGCGCCATATTTCCTTATAAGGGAACTGATCTGCTACTACTATTGGACTGCCTTCATAGTTCAGACGATTCCCCTTGCTAGAAGGAGTGCACACTTCTTCAATCGGCAAACTGAACTCAGGTGTGACCCCACTCAAATTGCAAGCCAACAAAGCTGGGAGCTCACCTTCTTCTGTGAGGATTGGAAACAGCACAGCTTTGTGAGCAAAAATGGCAATCTGGGTTGCAAATCCAGGCCCTTGATCAGTATTATCATCGTTGACACCTCCCTCATTTCCCCCATCACCACCTCCAACACCCCCAAACCTGACTTGGTAGTCAAACCTTGCAGCAATTTGGGTGGCCCAATGTCGAAACTCAGCTCGTGTCCACTCAAATCTGTGATCAAGATTTCTGAACTTTGAAGGATCTGGTGGAAGCTTGTGTAGTTTTGCTGCATTTTCCTTGTGTTGTTGGGGGTCCACTTGGCCTTCTGAAGCTCCTGAAGAAGAAGCACCCTTCAGAAGAAGGCTGCTGGTAGCAGGGTCCCATTGTAAGCCATTCAAAATCGGGTTGTACTCAATGTTGGGAGTCGTGATCATCCATATCCGTGGCATTAGACAGCCCAGCACACTCTCTGCTAGCTTCTCCACTGCCTCTGGATCTAGATGCTCCACCACCTGCCACAAGTCCACCATAGTAGGAATTCACAAAATAAAAACTACAAAATATATTCAAAGATACAGGAGCATCCTATGCAGTAATGAGAAAATTAGTGCAAAAAAAAAAACTAATATGGATGGACCCGAAATAGATATACCTCAATGCAGGTGGCCACATCAGGTGCATGCAGCCGAGGGTCCATGTCTGTTACAGAACCCTCATAAAGAGAGAGCCTTTGGAGTGCTGCCCATGGACAACTGTGACCAGGCTTCTGTGTTGTGAGGGTACAGTGCAGCATCTGGATTTGTGCGAAGACCAATAGTTAGTCACATGATTCCACCACCATTACAAGTAAATTTGTACCACAATAGTTATTCACAAATTTTCCTATCAGAGTGGTATTTTGTGAAAAATCAACAATGCAACAACCTTCTGTGTGGCTGCAGAATCAGATGGGTCTTGAGAAAACCTGTTGAAAATGAGTCTGGCACTGCCTCACTCACAAAAACCATATTGAATCTGATCCCTTGGCAATGAACACTCTCACAGCAACTGCAGAGAAATTTATTTTGTGAACTCCAAATTCTGTTCTCACCTTTGCAGCACGAATGAGGTGTTTCCGGGACAAATCAACACCCACAATCTGTTGCAGACTGTTAGGTTCCTCCAGAAGAGAGTTAAGCAAAGCCCCTGATCCACATCCCAAGTCCACCTGCCATTCATTGTTGGACGTGTCACAGTTTGAGCAAACAGATCCAGGATTCTGTTTGGATGGTCTTGGTTAGATGGGTTTTAAACCCTAGACCCTACAAGATAACAAAATGAAGTTTTGTGGGTTCCCATACGTGTTTAAATGAACTAAGTAATGAAAATTCCAAGAAGCACTACAAGACGCAGTATCCAATGGTGATTGGATATTTACCAAAGATTTTGCATCAATGGCATCAACCACAAGGCGAGCATACTCAATGCGCTGCTTTGAAAGAGAAGGTTTAAATTGTGACGCCTGCATCCTCTCCTCAAATGCTGGAACAAACTTGATTAACTTCACTATGTATTCAAGCACAAACTTGTCATCTGCATCACAGCAAACATGGACTACAAATGTTCATACGACTGCAGACATAGTTCAGTGAAGCTAATAAGAGATGGTCATGGAGCTGAGGATCTCTCATGCATGATTCCTGCAACATCAATCATAGTACAAAACTCAAAGGTCCAAAGTGATTCTTAGAGCTAGTTTCAGAGCCTAACTATTTGTTGGGTACTTGAAATTTTCATTAGATGCAAGTAGCAAGCCAACAGGCTGCAGGGCAGGCACTCGAAAGCACAATGTTTGGCCCACATGTGCATGGCTCACACACTCCTCAAAGGGAGCAATGACAGCCCCTGCACCAAGCTCAAACTCAAATTCATGCTGCACCTCCAAAACAATGTTCTCAAGGTCTGTTTTCTCCAGCTCAGTGTTTGTATAAGCAAAAGGTGTTGCAACATCTGCTACCGCAGTCACCTGGTAGCTCACTGTCACCATTGATCGACAAGGTGGTTTCTCACCAACAGTATCCTGCTCAGCAATTACATGAAAAGGTTCTCTTTTCTCTGAAGCTGGGCCCGTCTGTTGTGTTACATTGGCAGTGAAGAAATCTGCTGGTGCATTGAACAAGCCTGCATCCTCACCTGCCATCTCCTCCTTGTTGCATTTGCACTTACCACCAGCAGTGGAAGAGGGTAGTTCAGAGAAATGAGATTGGTCATGGTTGGCCACATGGACTGTTGTGGCAAGGTGTTGGCCTGATTTGTACAAGGTGTTGTAGTGATGCAGAGCTTTTAGAGCAGCACTTTGTATTGCATCATATCTAGTTCTGAAGAAGCCCTCTGACATGAACTCAATCTTGTCACCTGGTGCCTCCTTATCTCCTTCACACCACTGCAGCATCACAGTGTATTGAAAGGGTCCTTGCACATCGCCTTGTGGTCGAGAAGCTTGCAGAGCCTTGCTATCACTCTCTGAATCCTCATCAGCATAATCAATGCTGTTATCTTCCTGTAAGGTGGCACTTTCAATTACAGCATTTGATCTCCCATGATCTGCACTATTTAAAGCACTCCTGCTTGGCCACTTTGGAGGAGGAAAACTGCAGGCAAATTGAGGCCTGGGCAACCTGTGTTGCTGGCAAAATTTGACTAAGAGAGCCCTCGGGTTGGTGCCTCGCCACTGTAGTCGACAAGAATATGTGGAGGGGAGATCTACAACAGCAACTGCTTGCCTGCTCAGCTTGTAAGCTCCTCCTGGAGTTCTGCCTAGCATCATCCTATATTCACTCAAGCCTATTTGTGTATTAGACTTCCTTCAGCCTTTGATCTGTTTTCCTCCTAATTTCACAAGGATCTATTGACAGGAGACGTAACAGACCTGTGATAATTGTTTAAGGTGACATCTCCATAGATACATTGGCCTTTAGAGTACCAAGTTGATCCAACGTTGGCCAAAATGGCATCACCATAGACAGAATAGCCCATCAGGAAGCTAGCTCTCTCATTCTTGACATCAAGATGTGCTTCAGGATGACGCAAGGCTTCCATTGTTGCATCCTTGTGCAGTGCATTCATATGGGTTGTGAGGTCCACTGATGGGTCCAAGCTCACAAGCTCGACTAATTCAATTCCAGGATTCATTAAGACTGTACTGGGCAGCTCCTGTTTCAATTTGCAATACATACGAATGGCAGACAGGGGCTTGTTTGCAATTGATCTGCAAGACACCCACAAACAACAAATCAGAATGAATCACTGAAAAAGATTTGGGAAGCAGGTAAATTACCTGAAAGCTCCAGCAAATAGTGAAGCTTTTGAGAAACAGCAAGAGGGAGGAAACAGGAGTTGAGGACCTTGAGGGCAGGATGTGGCCAGCATCTGGCACACCCAGCTCATGTGCTAGGACCTCCTGATAGTAATCATTGCCTGCAACATCCAACAGAATGGATACCACAGCCTTCTCCATACAGGCCGGAATGTGCACTGTTTCAATTTGGTATAGGGTGGTTGTCCTTGGAGGAAAATTCTCCAGTTGTAGAAAATGCTCGGAGTTAGTTAAGCCACCATTGAACCCTGCAGGATTAAAGCTGTCCAGTCTACTTTGAACATTGTTGTCAAGGTCTAAGGAGTCTTTGCCAAGCAGAAGCTCTGCCACAAGCTCATCAGAGAAAGGAGTTGTTCTGCCGATCCAAAGCCCATCATCAGAGACACAGAGAAGTGGACATGCTGTAGCAGCTTTGCAGACCATGGATGTGGCATAATGCAGGTCCTTATCAGCAGCACAGTCAATGGATTTGCACAGTGATCTGATCGTGGTGTCAAGTACTGTGAGCACTGTGGCAGGGATCTGTCCATACTTTGGACCCTTCTGTCTTACTGCTGCTCTGAAATGCTCCACAAGTGGCATGTATGAGAGCACCATCTGGAGCCCCATGAACAACAGAGTCAGATTCATAGCTCATAATACTGCTCTCTACATTCATCAGACAGCAGATCCTGTTCTATGAATTTAGGGTTTAGGGTTGTGCTATGCCATTCTCATCCTGAGAAGTATTTATTCAAAATCACTTCTGAATAATGTTCTTGACAAACTGTTATGCTGAGTTCAAGCATCGGAAATGATCCCTTTCAAATCAGATTGAGCTCTTGCATACAACTTGGCTATATCTAATATTCCATTTTCATTTCAGAGACCTGATTTGAACACACCATCACTTTCAAACTTGAGGAATTATTCTTCTGCCTGGTCAACCGAAAATTGTACACCAAATGAATGGCATGGCACACAATCTACATGATGGGTCATAGAAGAATCCCTTCAAAATCCTTTATAAAACTGAGCTTCTTGAGACCGAAATATTTATTGTCAATATTTCTTTGTTAGATTGTCTAATGAGACAAAACATTATAATCAATATCTATTGTTGCATCATCTGGTGACCCTCATCTCAAAGTTTTCTCTTCAATTTTCCAACTTCCAAACAATCAAAACTGTTAATACTGAACTTTTCAAAAACTCCATAAGTAACTAAAATACATGGAAAGTTCTTAAGTCTGAATCCTTAGAAGCAATTAGTACCTGATCAGTGAAGGCTGATGAAATTTTCTTCAGGAGCTCCTCATATTTCTGCTGTTTTGTAAAGACTCTGGGACCTGGTTCATAAGCAATACCAATCTGTAGCACCCTCACCCCACCCAGAACCCAAAAAAAAACAAAAAAACTCCCCACACAAATGGACATCGTCAGGACTGAAGAAAGATGGAGTTCAGTCAGTACTTGTTGGAGAGTGCCATTTCTTCTGCATAGCTTGAGGAGGAGGAGGAGGAGGAGGACTTCAGCAGCAAGAAGATGATGAGGAAAAAACCTTGAAAGAAAGGAAGCCAGAAATCAACACAAAATCCAACGAAGTGCACAGAAAAGACTTGAAGCTCTTGAGCAGAACAAAGTTGGGGGCGATGATGCCTACCTTGTGAAGGCCCCGAAGAGCAGCATCCTGTTCTGCTTCTCTCTTGCGCCGGAAACGTCCGGATTCCACAGAAGTACCATCAGGGAGGCGCAAGGTGCATGCGAACATGGGCGTGGTATGCTCCCGGGGCAGCACTTGGAGCAATCCATCCGCTCCCACTCTCACTCCTGATTGCAGAAACAACTCTCCAGGTTCTCCTCCTCCCATTACAAGCCGTGTCTCGTAGACATACTCTTTGTCCGTCCCGATGCAGAGAAGTTGATGCAGCTTTGCTTTTGCTGTTGCCATATTCTAGAAGTTCTTGAGCAAACAAGCTTTGTGTGGAATTCTCTTGTTTTTGTTGCGAATTTTTTCTTGTGCGCAAACAAGCTTTGTGTGGAATTCTCTTCTTTGTGGCGAATTTTTTTTGGTGTGCAAACAAGCTTTGTGTGGAATTCTCTTCTTTGTGGCGAATTTTTCTTGTTTGCTTAGAAGCTTCACCAAGTTCTTATAACGAGAATTGTGATGTCCAATTGTTGTTGTACACACTAGTCCTTGCTTGCTTGCTTGCTGCTGCGGCCGCCGGAGGTTACTGCTGCATGCTCTCTTTCTTCACCACCTTCTCTAAGGATTCGTCCATTTATTTTTCTAATACTGATCAGTAGTATGATTCCGCAGGTTTTCCTGACGTCATTGCTGGCGCCGTTTGCTGCTGCAATGGAGCTCTCAAACAAAGTACGTTATGGTCCAAGAACAGACGGAACTTGAAGAAGAAGAAAAAGAAAACAAAGTTGGTGACAGTCCGGCGAAGAAGAAAAGGAAGTCCACACAAGAAGCTTGAACAAAGCTTGAGAATCATCAACTCGGCGCTCACTGTCAGAGCTCACATCTTGATCACATATGTTGTTGTAGTCATGTCTGGTATTTCTTCATCTCTGCCCTGGCTTTACTGGAATCCTTCCTTGGTACCACAGCAGAACTTTTCCTTCTCCAAGAGAAAATCTTGACCTTCGCAGCAATGTTCACGTAGTCCTTCTTGTCAATGAAAGCATTACCGAAGGCAATCGACGACGCTTATTACGAAGAGGAAGCGAATTTAGTCATCAATCCGCGTCGTTGCCTCCTCCACCCGCCAACAGCTGCAGCAGGTCCACGATCTTCTTCTTCTTCACAGCTCCTGCTCCTAATCCCCAGATCTTTGCTGTTGCCAATGTGGAGATTTCAGCAGATACAAAAAGCCTGATTAGCGCTCGCTTGTATCCCGAGATTTTGTGAGCTCCACAGGTCTTCACTGATGGTACTTCCGCAATGGCTCAAACTAAGTACAAAGCTGCTGTGCTCCAGATGACCAAGGTTGTGTGTTGTGTTGTAGCCGCGCGGAGCTTCTTCTTCTTCTTCTTCTTCTTCTTCTTCTTCTGGCGGATCTTTTTGTCTGTGGCAAAGCCGAGCAGTGTATTCGCGAAAGTTTCTGTATGAAGACTTGTAGCTTTTGATTGCGAAGCACAAGGTGAAGAATCATGCTTTTCCAGCCAGCGATTTCCTTCACCTGTTGTTGGACTACGGAAGCAGCAGATCCAGATTCTTTTTGCAGTGCTGCTGCCTGCACTTGACAAGGTTGCAATCCTCGCAAGCTGATCTTTAGCTCATCAGCTTTCAAGTACTGCGGCATTCTCCACAGGTATGCAACTCTACCAGTTCTGATGAGCCTGTGCAACAGAACTTTGCAATAATAAGCCAATAATACCATGGTACCAACTTCCTTGTACAACTTATCAAATGCCGAGACAGAATGTCCAGGGGACTGTTGTACATGCACAAGAAAGATAATATGACAATCTTTTTAGCAGATTACAGCCCAGTGGTGGAAGCTTGCAAATCCTTGGAAGGAATGAGAGAAATGGTTCAGCTCAGGAGAAAACATCTGACAGCATTTCATGCAATTTGGTGGCAGTTTTCAATCCAATCATGAAGAATATTGTGACTGTGCCTAGCTCTGATGACGATGAAGAGAAAGAATGAGGACCAACTTTCAAGCAGCATCACAGACTTGGATATTGAAAAATGTGAGCAAAACTTGCTTGTTCCAGTGCTCCCACAAGTGGTCTTTTGTTTCTCAATTTGTGATTGTGGCACATGAATGCAATTTGGAACTCCAGTGTTGGATGCTTGCAGTCATTCTTCTGCTGCGAATTTCCTTGGCAGTACATCAGGCTGAATTTTTTTCTTCTTAACATGTTCAAGAGTTTAGGCATTTAGGGTTGAGGGTTTAAGACTTGCAAAAAGGAAGAGAAATCATTCTGTTTCTTCTGTTCTTTGCTCAGAATTTGAGGAACTGAAATCACATGAATGTGCCAATAGCTGGACCTGCAAATGACAGCAGTTCCATGGCCCACAAGAGGATACATGAACATTATATATGGAGGATTTGTTTGCTCCTACAAAGAAGGTGTTTCCTTACCAAGATTTAGATGAGCTGTTGCAGAAGAGATCTCCAGAGGTCTCTTCTGCAGCTCTCAAGGATTATATTCTTGAGGAAACCAAGGGATGCTCTTTTGAAGTGGAACTCACTTGGGTATATGGATTTCTTTGTGGCATTGAGTCTTGTGAGCTCTTTAGAGGGTTTTGGCAATGGAATGAACTGGCCACAAGGTGTTGAATACTTTCCCGTGGAACATATCCTGGTGTGCTGGGAGCTGATGAAGTGAGTGGGTAGTCATGGCAACTTTTCAACTGCTATTCGTGATGAAGGTGATCTGATTTGACACTTTGTGAGCAACAACTCTCCTCAGGTTGTGACTGTACTCATTTTCACATTACCTTGAAATTGTTCTTGTGGAGATTTCTGTTCAATGCTATAGATTTATGTAAATGTTTATGTATGAAGATAGTATTCGCTAGTATGAATTCAGATTTTGACATGAAGTTTCATGATTTCTTCAATCAGGATGATGTAGGGATTTTAGGAGTGATAGGAAATGAAAATGGAAAATCAACACGTGCCTTTTCATAATTTGGTTGATTTCAATTCCAATTTATTTTTTTCAATTGAATTTGAATTCAATTCAAGTTGCAGTATCGGAAATCAACTCCATTAAACCCTATTCCTACTCATTGTGGGCTTTTCAACAATACCAAAAGCACCCCCTGCAAAAAATTTCTCAAATTTTTTAATTTTTGATTTTCTTAACATTTCAATGGAAAAAATTGTTCAATAGTCAATTAACTCTTGCATAGCATGTCTAAGCAAATTGCACTGTGTAATGCAGGCGGCCTCAATTTACGGTATGCTTGAGTACCAGCCCAATAATGGTTCAAACAATTAATGAAAATTAATGGAAACCATGCATTAATTCATGATCAATGGGTTCATTCAATAATTTGATTGCAGAATGAGTTTGATCAAAACAGGATCCTTGAGAGTCTGAGTTAGCTAGTTGCCCAGGGTTTCAGGCCTGGTCTTCGAATATAACCGGCGGGTATCACTTCCTAACCCCTGCCCCAACCTTAAAACCCAGATGTGTTGAAAAAGGTAACCCACCCATGAGTCCAGTTGTGGGGCTAGGGTCTATAAGGTCGGCAATATTGGTCTAGGTCTAAGCTAATGTAGGGTTATTTAAAATATATCAAAAAATTAATCGATATTAAAATCATTTTTAATTCATTTTCTTAAAGAACCGGTTGTACATAACTGACTGATGTTTTATTTTTAAAAGTAAGAATTGGCTGTTAAATAACGAATTGCCTTAAGAAATTGGGAAATTTTGATACCCTGGCAATAAAAAAGTGAGAGCCTCCCAATAATAGTTAGGGTTAATAGTTAGGGTTTAGGGTTTACCTAACTTGTATGTACAGAATGGACATTGAATGGATCCCCCAACCCAACAACATTTAGTGACTTGTTTTTGTCCATTTTGGACATCATTTCAAAGGTAGGTACTTCAGTGGATTGTGGTAGTTTTTACAAACAAAATTGGTTGATACTTGATACCATTCGTATGTTTGTGTTGGTTGGTTGGTTGCTTGGTTGGTTGTTTGTTTGTTTGTTTGTTGTTATATTGTTTGTATGATTCTCCCTCTATACTTTAGCCCTTAGTTCTGAATTTTTTTTTTAAAATTATTATTATTTGCACAAGAAGTCACCCATAGCCAAAAAAATAAATCATGCAGCTGTTGAGAGTTGGTTCTTCAGAATCCTAGCTACCAACTCTCTTTCGGACCGACAAGTGAAAAAATTAAATAAATAAATAAATAATGATAATAATAATAATAATACTAATAATAATAATAATAATATTCGGTTGGGTTTCCACCACCAGCATAAGTGAAGTGAACCCTTTTCACATGCAACCCAACTTGACTCATTGTGTGTAGAATATTTTATTGTTTGCATGTATTTAACCCCTAGAAAAAGGCTGAAAGAAATTATTGTGAAATTCTCTTGGAGCAGGAGAAAAAGCCAATTTGCCGAGGGTGGCAAAACTTTTTTTTTTTTTTTTTTTTTTTGTTACCTACAAAAATTTTTCACCCTTTTAAAAAAATTTATTTTTTTCCTCAAAAATTTTTTCTAATTTAATTTT
>Ga0116227_10010522_pt1 | contig 16097 bp, 7 predicted proteins | sample S1TSphgellanicum_FD_89693 | JGI IMG/M metagenome (GOLD analysis project Ga0116227, IMG submission 89693) | Host-associated microbial communities from peat moss isolated from Minnesota, USA - S1T2_Fb - Sphagnum magellanicum MG | ecosystem: Host-associated > Plants > Peat moss > Unclassified... | reverse complement strand
CCTCTTAAATGACTAGTGTTGTAGGTTGATTTAACTAATAGGTGTAATTTCCACCTAAATTTGGGTATCATTTATTGTCATCTTGTTTCACTAGCTTAACTGACCTGTCCTAGCAATTGGTCCCCGTTCACTATGGGGTTAACATGTTTTACCATGATTTCATATAGTGAATCTGTCCTAGTTCACTCAAAATCCTAGTGAAATACAAGGTGAACTTGGCCACATCTCCTAGTAGTGTATCCAAGCCCTGTTCTATGTCATTGTTGTCTCAAACTCAATTTTTGTTGTAGTTAGCATGCATGCATGTGACTTGTAACTTTTGAGATCTATAGTTAGAGTATCTAGCTTTTAAAGCACTAGGCAGAAATTGACATTTAGAGCACTGAGAAGGAGATGTATAAGAGATAAGACATGTTGATAGGGATTTGGTACATGATTAAGAAAATGGTTTATACCATGGGCTCCTTCAAGTCTCATAGTAGGTAAGTTGATGAACTACAAAGCTCTGCAAATTAAAGGCAAAATTGCTATTGCTAAATTTGTAAAACATGCAAACTCTCGTATCAAGGCTAATCAAAGAATAATTTTTCTATTACCAACATTTGCTATAACAACTTGCTCAATTTTTTTTGGATTCAATAGCTATAAATAGGCATTCATATCAAGTTTTTCAAGACAACAATAACTTGTAAAAGGATTTTCCCAACAATGTAAAGTAATTTTCCAACAAATGTAATTTCAGCCTAGTTTCTTTTGCTTGAATCTAGCTTGTTGTTTTAATCTAGACACTTTGCCACTACATGAAGTTGTTGTAGAGTCACCTTTAGTTGCAACTCTAAGCGGAGTGCAATTAGGCTATAAACAATTTTCAATCACTATTGCAATGGAATGGGCAAGATCTACATCATTTTCTTTTGTACCATCATTGTTTTTTTCAACTTATAGAATGAAGGTAAAGAGAGGAGTAAGTGCATTTACTTCCATCATAGCTACTTGAAATTTTGATGTGAAAGCATTTGTAATCCCAATTTTTTGCCAACTTTTAATTATCATTTCGTGCATTCCTTGGACTTGTGTCCAAGCTACATGAAGCCATTCATAAATTTCAGGTTTGAGGTTACTTATCTTCAAATAATGTGCAACTCCTTCCCCAACCTCGCATATTTGGTTTTTGATGATATTTGTAGTCCATTTGTTGAAATTGACCTTGAAAACATGTTTCAAAGGTCTTTGTATGATTACATCTACAAGTTGTAATTCATTGGTACAATTTATAGGAATAAACACAAGGATGTTAGGGTGTTTTTTTTTAATCCAGTCAAAAAATTCCTTGCTTTTGTGAATGCTCCAACGACCAATTAGCCATACAAGTTTATGGTTTTCTTATAAGTTGAGTTGTTGGATTTGATTGCGTAAAATGAGCAAAATCTTGCTAACAAAGTCGTTTGTTATCTATAGTGTAAACCAATGATTTTCACTACATGTAAAATGCCAATCGGAGTTGATGCACAACTTGTCTAGGAAGTAGGTATTCATTTGCAATAAAAGATACCACCATAGTTACTTGTCTCTTATCCTCCACCCCTAACATTTGAATGCTGTTACTTTCCCATGTTCTTTCTCCAACTATTGAAACAAGGTGGATCCCAAATTGTTCACTATTGACCACAAGGCATGGAGGCATGGAATACAACTTCACAAGGTAAGCTATTTTATATGCCATGTTTTGACCTTACTCATGCCAATTTGTTGGCATTTTGCTGGCTACGGTGGTTGCCATGCGAAACGATCAATTCATGTAGTGTTTTAAAAATTGTCTTGTCCATTCCCTTGCAACTATGAACCCCCATGACTAGTTTGAAGAATCTCAAGAGCAAGGGCTTCTATCATGCCCCTTAGAATTGGTTGAATAATAGAGGTAGATTGCGGTTGTCCAACATTTCTCATCTTTTGTAGCATTGTGACAAGACCATTTCAAAGTGTGGGATATTTTTCGAGGATTGGCAAATGATGTTTCAAGTGTTTGACAACCGTACCTTGTTGTGCTACTTGCAAGTAGTTTGGTCGAAGTTTTCCTATTGGTGTAAACCAAGTCCACAAATTTCTTCTTGCCAATTTTTTGTATGGACTTGGGACTTTTGGACTTTAGTAATCAGTTCACAAATAATGCACAATATCAGAATTTGCACCATACTTTTGAACTAATACTACTATGGGTGGCCATAAATGTGGTTGAAACCAATTTGTGTACTAGCCTCTTGATTTTTGACCTTTTTATTTACTTCCATCTTGCTTCTTTACAACTTCCTCTTCACCTTTTTAGCGCTTGATTTGTTTCTCAAATTGTAGTGTTGTTACAAATTTTTTTGGACGTCCAATAGGCCATTTTTCTACTCTCTTTGGCATTGGTGTTTTTTGCTTGGCGCTCTCATTGATGTCTTCTATTTCTTTCAGCAAAATATCTTTTCTTTTTGCTCTTGTAATTGTCTTGAATAGACCAATAAGTAAGGTTTGTTGCAACTTTTCTGTACCCATGCACAAAACTAAATTATATTTTGGTATAAATTTTATGAAATCTTCAATTTTTTTGCCTTGTAAAGATCTCTCTCCACAAATGTTGCAAACATCATTCCAAAAAGCATGGACCAAACTTCAAGAATTTAAGAAATTAGGAAGTTGTTACAAGGTAGTTTTAGGTTTTTAGTAAATATACTATTGCATGTACTTTAAGCGATTTTAGGTTGTTGTTGAATATTTTAAAATTTAAATAAAGTTTTGTCGAAAATTTGAAAATTTTCTCTTTTTTGCACCAAGTCAAAATTTCAAAATAAAATAATTATTCAGCAGTGAGATGTTGAATTTGAAAAGGTAGGAGAAAAGAAAAAAGGGAAAAAAAGGTTCAACCTAGGCTCCACATTCCATGACCTCTGCTCTTCTCTGGTGTTGGGCTCCATGACCCTCCTCTTTCTTTGCTTCCATTCAATCCTTGAACAAACCCCTCTTTTCATTTTTTCCTAGAACGTCAAATCTTTATCAAAGGTTTTTCCTGATTGTCTTACATTTCCCCTAGAGCCTTGAAATTGTTGTTGAAGATTTCCATGTCTGCTCAAAGGTATACAAGCTATTTTTGAAGTATGCAAAACCTTTCACTAGTGAACTCAGGATGAAACTTTGGGGACCATCAATTTTGGTGCATTTTCGACTTTCATACTCTGTTATTTTCATTTGTATCAAGTTCATGCCTTTGTTCATCTCCATGCATGGTGTTTTGCCAGAACTCAGGGTTCCCATCCCCTATTCACATGACTTTACATATAGCTTTATTGTTTCTGTCTTATGAACTTGCATTCTTGTATTGTTTACATGTGAGTTTCAACTCCAATGGCTTTTCTCAACGATTAACTCCCCAAAGATGAAATAGTTGAAACTAACTCAATGTTTTGCAATAAATAGGTACAAAGTTCACTTTAAAAACCTTTCCCTTTGCCAAAATAGTCAAGTCATGGAATTTGAACAAGATTCACTGTGGAACAAAATCCTAAAGTACCGACAATTGAGTTTTAATCTTATCATAATGATTAACAAAAATAATAAAGCCCCAATATGAGCTTGAATATGATTAAATATGAACATGAGTGGTATTACCTAATAACATGATTAAACTAATTGTGGAAATCTCATATTCCTTGTATCAAGTCAATGCTTACATGGAATGTTGTTTTGGTGCTTCTTCCAAATCTTTTTTTGGGGACCTCTTCCTTAGAAAATTTCAGTGGCTTTTGACATACATTCAAACCTCAAACCTTTCAATCCCTGCTTTGTGAACCTTGCCAAATGCACCCTAAAATTTTAAATAAATTTTATATCTAAGAGAGGCACAATACATGTCACACTTAACACAAAAAATACAAACCTAACCACTTGATTGGCCTATAACCATCCATTGGCTTTAATCACTCATGGGATAGCCCCAAATTTTTTTTTGTTTGGAACAAAATATTTGACACATGTTACCACTACCGACTTCCCTATTTTGTGAAGGTCAATAACATTGTGAGGAGTTTTTAGATCCTCCACCATGGAATAGCTCCAAATGTTGTGTGCAAATTAAGGTTATAATGGCCTCAAGGGAGATTCCACAACAAACCATTCTTCGTCTTCAATCTACAGGTGTACCTGAACTTTCAGACAGAAACACATTGGATTTGGCATCTAGAGAACATGAATCCAACATTATCATACAAATTCTAATTTGGAGATAATCTGACCTTCGCACTGCATGCTTCTAATCCTCCCCTTTTGAATAAAAGGAGCAATCTCTTGCATCCCCTCCCTCAACACCATTGCCCACCACCACTAGGCCCTAAGCCTTATACCCAAAAGATTTCTTTCACTATGAATTCAGTTTCCTTAAAGCAGAGTGATAATAACATGCTTTTGCACAACTTTTAGAAGAATCAATACATTTGAACATTCCATTTTGCATTCATGCCAACCAAATTAGGTGCTAGCCAAGGCCATCATTCTCCACCACTGCGAATAAGTTCCCACTAGAAGGCATCATTAGCATTGTTCTTGCCCCTTGCCTAATCTTTCTCTGGTACAATCTTTTTAGGTTTAAAGATCATAGTTAATGATGAAGCTCTAGCCAAATAAGATTTCAGCAACTCAGATGCTCTCTTCCCTATCCATTGAAGTTGATTATCAACAGAGATATAACAGAGATTGTAGTCACAGTGGACTAGACTAAATATTTGTCCTTGTCTTTGGATCCACATACCTTTTCACCTTCAGTTCAATTTGGCATGTTCAACTCAAGCACATTTGCTACACAGCTTGTTGCATAATGAAATTATCAATCTGCTTGATAAAATGTTGGGAATTCCTGCTCATTCAGTATGCCAGCCTCAACTTATGGACCTCGCAAAGATGTGACTGTTGGAAAGTCTGCACATCAGTGGACAGCAGTTTAAGAAACTAACACCCAACAAAATTTCCAGTGAATCCACTGGCAACAACCAATGGTTTCAGGAAGAAACTGGGCTGCACACATTGGGAAGACTTAAGAGGATTCATGGATATGAAACTATGTATGCATCTGGTGTGGGAGGTAGAACTTTCTTTGGATTCATGGAACTTACCCCAGCTAATATGTAACTGTGCCCATCTGTAGTTGGACATTTATGACCCTCAAATTGCAAGGTGACAATGTGTGAGGACATGACTAGAATAATCAATCAGCCATGACAACCACCTAATATCTCAATTACCAGCTTGAACAATACTGAACCACTCTCATCTGTGCAAAAAGAATCCCAGACAATGATGTTCATTCAACAATGTAATGATTTTCCTCCTATGCTAGCTTTCAAAAGTTAGATTTTCCTTGCATAGACTGGTACTGCCACCATTTCTGATCTCACTGTTAACTACTGAATCCATCTTGCATAGAAAAAATCTTCTAAGCCATTCCATCATACTTACAAAATTCACACATAACTCCTATTGTTCAGAATATTACCTGAAGAATACTCATGACACAGCCTTTCTTGTCAGCCCAAACTCCGCTAGGGCTTGATACGAAAGGCCATATCCTTTGCAAATATTTCTTGCTGCTGATTATTCTACTGTAAAGATCATCAGTGCATCATCAGTGGTATCTGGAAAGACATGAGGAGGTGCTACTTGAGTGTTTTGTCCTTGATGCTCATACTGTCTGAAACTCATGAACTGATCATCACTGGCCTGAACATAATCAGGGATACTGACTTGACAGCTTTGTGTCTGCTGCTGCATTTCTGGCTTTGAGATTTGCATCAGCTGATGTGCTTCTGGCTCAGGGCTTTTTCCTTTCTGATGTGATTCTAAAGATTTTTCTCTCAAGCGTAAATATTGAGCACGACCTGTACTGCTGGGAACCATACCCTCAACTCGAGTGACTGCTATTTCCAAAGCCACCTCAGTCCTTTTTCTGCCCTCCCTGAGAAATTCATCATTGTCATTGTCAGGTAAACAGAACTCGTTCTTGAAACCCCTCAGCCCATGTCTCCTCCGCAGCCAGCGGAGTATTGCCTTTTCCACAATGCTGACAGACCACAATAGCTTCTTGAACCGTTTGCGGACAAGGTTGCCCCTCACATGTGCTTGCAACTTCACAACATGTTGCCGGAAAGAGAGGAAGTCTCTTCTAGCTCTCCAGCCCCGAAACTTGTTTTGGATGCGAATGGCAGCCAATTGCTGCTTTCCATGATGCCCACGATAGGCCTTTTGGATCTTCTTAGCTGCATTTGCTGTTATCCAAGCCTGGAGCTCAATTGTTGTCAAGTCATACTCATCAGATTGCATTGATGCTAATGTATCATTCTCCCTTTTCTGGAATGAATGCTGCCGAAAAGCTGCTTGAATCAGAGCTTTTGATCTTGCCGCATTACGCAATGCCTCAATAGATGCTTCAAGAGACCGCTGATCTTCAAGTCTGACGACACTTCTTTTCAAACTCTCTCGATGTGCCAATTTGGCCACAGCATTATCACCAGCAATGCATGACAGGGCTATATCTATGGGATCATCTGAAACTGTCATGGATGAGAGACGAGCTCTCAAGCTGCTTTCTGCCAGAAAACCACTAATGCCTACATGTCCATTGGTTGCTGCAAGGTCTGCAGCACTTTGTCCTGCTGTGTTAGTGACAGTGGGATCAGTCACAGCTGCAGGATCTGCACCAACTTCAAGAAGGTGCACTATTGCTTCTTCTTGACCATACCATGCAGCCCAGTGAAGTGCAGTCCAGCCATGGACATCACGAAAATTGATAGGCAGTCCTGCTGACATGAGTGGAGCAATTGCCCAATGATACCCCAAAGCTGCAGCCATGTGCAGGACTCCTTGTCCTTTCTCATTCAAAACTGCTGGTCCTTTCCTTTCATCCTCAATTCTGCACTGCAGCCATCTCTGCATATGACTCTTCAATAACATTTGAAGCAACTGTTCATGAAAGTCCAAAGTCTGCAAGTCCCCTGGGGTTGTGGCTAACAGTTCAAGATACAGCCATTCATCATGGGTGCACATAGTATTTAAGAAGTGAGAATGGCTAGATTGCTTAAGGGAATCACCCTCATTGTGGGATTTGGGAGAATCTGCAACCTCCAATAACATGTGTGCCAATTGTATCTTGAGCAACATTTCATTTTCACTGTGATGCTCAAAATTCACTGGCTTTGAATCAGCCCTTGTTGCACTGCGATACTCAAACTCACAGATTTCACTGTGAGCTTGCCTGTCACCACATGTAATGTAGAAGGCCACTCTGCCTGCAGCTTGGGCTGGAGCATTGCATCGCAAGGCTCCCCCTCCTAATAGTTCAGCAGGAACCTCAATTTCACCAAACATGCAGTGCCACCTGAAGTCCGATACTCTGCTGCTATTATCCCCAATAAACATGCCTGTCACAATAACTTTTGTTTCTTCCGAAGAGTAACCATAACCTGGTGAAAAGTCAATTATGCTGTAGCGTTGGACCTGTGTGACTGAAGTGTTAACCCCAGATTCAGCCTGCAGTTCTACAGATATACCATTCACATCCTCACCAACCCCACGATCCTCAAGCACAGGAGTACTGGGCCATCCAGAGTCCATCAGGAGATTCTCACTGTTGTCACTCAGCTGAGTGCTCATCCATCGTCCAAAACTATTCAGCTTCTTGAATTTGTCAAGCTCCAAGTCAACACTGCTCTCTTTCATGAAGCTGTCAAGCTCCAAATTCTTGGTCAAACTCTCAACCTCCATGTTCTTGTTTCCAGCTGCTTCTTTGAGGCTCTGAACTTCAGAGTTTTGAATGTTGTTAAGTGTTGAGTGCTCAAGGTCCAAGATCTCACCATCCCATCGAGCTTCAGTATTTTGCAAACCCACCCTTGTCAGTGGGAACTGTTTCTGGTGAGCCTTTGGAGCATTCTCTTTTCTCAGTGGGTCCTGATATTGAACATTTGGAGTTGGCACAGTTGGTGAAAGAACTTGTGCCAGATATGATAAACCTTCTCGCTGAGAGAAGTCATTCACCAATTGCACAACTGGCTCGTTTTCTGACTGATCCAAATCTAGCAGAGCCTGGTGTGTCTCTGGTGTTGTGCACTGCTCCAGCATGTCTGTCCAGTTCAAACCATCCATACTTCTCACAACCTCGTCTGATGTTGCTGAACCTCCTACTCCTCCAGTTTGGTTTGAGGAATCTTTTTGATTGCTCTGAGTATTTCCAAGTAACTCCTTCCACTCCACAATGTCCAGTTCCTCCTCTTTAGTGAATGGTTGCAGTCCAACCCCATTAGATTTCGTCCTTGACTCAGCAGAGGAGTTCACACTTTCCTCACTTGAGCCTTGCATGGGCAGCGAATACTCAGATTGCTGTTGTTCCCTATTCAAATGCTCTGGAACCAAAGGAGATGGCAATAGCAATGATGATTGTGAAACTCCTAGTGGAAATACGCCAGGGGAATCCAGCATCCTTTCAATGCCTGCCAGGGCTGGACGCAAGGTTTCTGAATTCCTAGACATGCTGAGGGAATCCAACACTGTCCAGCCATGTCTCACCTCCAATGTGCCTGGCTTCTGCTGCTGTGGGGGATCTTGCTCTGGCTGTGTGATGCAGCTGTTTAAAACTGAGCTGCAAGCTTCTGCAGGGGAGACATTGCTGACCTCCTCAAACTCCCCTGCATCACCGCCCTCATGTTCATGAGCAATGGACATGGAAGATGACCTAGAGCCTTCTGGGGGACTTGGAACATGGCTTGGGGGTGTAGAATGCATGTCAGATATTACAATCCGACCAAGTTCATCAACCTCCCTGTAGTGGACAAGCACAATGTGATCCATAGATGGGTCCAGCAGCCAGTAGCATCGTCTCTGGAAATTGAGATTGGTCTCACCATGTGCATAATAGCAGTGCAAAACATCAACATTACCAATTTTTAGTCGCTCATGTGCCTCCCGCACTGTCCTTCCATCCTTTTTCTTGCGCCAATTGTGGCCATCTTTCCTGAAGTACCTCAACACATTTCTGTCAAACAGGAACAGAGAGCCACTGGCAGGTTTGACTGGTGCAATAGGATTTAGCTTAAAACCATGGATTTGGTAGTTGTTGAGAACCTCACAAACCTCCACAGGTTTCAACCATCTGTTCTGTGCCTCTGTAACAATGTCTTCAATGCTGGTCTTGGGCTGCAGAGGTTGGGTGCGTGGTCGCCTGCCACTTGCCATACTGACCTAAAGGTTGGTCAAATCTCTCCAAAAAAAAGGGCATATATGTCACCTCTTCTTTCCCTGCAGTACAACAAGGTCCAAGTTGGAAAACAGCGGAAAACCATTGAAAGAGGCACGGTATAACAATTTGACAAGGTTTGGCAAATAGAAGCCATATGTAACTGTAGTAAAATTCTCCAGTACAAAGCAGTTAGCCACATGTCCTCCTATTGGAATGATACCAAAACAAGCTCTCAAGACTTCAAGTCCTAATGGAATATCCTGAGTCAAATTGACATCCAGAGAAATAAAACTGGGAAAAAGGTGGCCCTTCAAGCTTTGGTTTTGTTTAAGAAAGCTTGAAACAATCTGGCATGTGCATTCCTGAGTCGGAATTGAAAGAACAGGGTTGAACCTGAGCATGCTGCAAACACTGAAAATAGTCTTCAGCATTCTGAGGGTCATAGTTATGACACTTCCCTCTGTAAATAACAGAAAGACATGAACGGGGGAATGAACATGTCTTGCTTCCTCTCCCTACATACAAATGTCAAAACAGAAAAAAATATAAGCCTAAAGCAAAAAAAGAAGGAATTCAAAAAAAATGAAAATAAAAAATGGCACAAGACGGAGAAGAGGGGATAGTAGAGCCCTGGAACAACAAGACAAGCCAAAATTCGGGAAACAAAAAGAAAAAAACTAACAATATCAAAGAGCCGGAGAGATACACCGGATAGCTATGCACCTAAGATTGATGCCCTGGAACGCCCCCTCGGTGATGCAGAAGGGACTGGGCTATCTGCACGAGAAAACGCCCGTACTACGCCGCAGCTGCTACGATGTCGGAGGAGAGTGACTTGGAGTCACACGACTTAATGCGAAAACCCAGCGAGGCAAGCTCGCTCGCTCTCTGGCGCCCTAGCAAAATTCCAAAAGCACGAGATAGATGGATAGATAGATACATAGATACATAGATACAAAGAAAGATGAAAGCCTGAGAACGAAATTTCAGCGAGAATAATAACCAGAAGAAACTCGTGTGCAAGAACGGATATCCGGCAAAATGGCAACCAGCAGGCTTCAAATAAGGGTAGAGAGGAGAGAGTTAGAGATTTTGCTCCCTCCCTCTGCAAGTAAAACAACACATGAGCGGCAGAGGCGGAACTTGAAAAAGAGCTTTGGACGACTTTGGTGCTAGCGCGTGGAGGTGGAAAGGGAAAGGAGGAGGAGTAAGGACGACAGGACAGGACAGAGTCGTCGTGAAATACAAGAGAGGAGAGAGAGAGGAGAGGTGATGTTGCTAGGAAGCAACGTTTTTCGCCAAATTTTTTAAAGAATTGCCATGTTTTTATACTTCGTTTTCAGTGTGTAGTCAAAGTATAGAAGGATGTTGAAATATTTGTAGGTATTTCATATTTGGTTTATAGCAAGATTTGGCTAAATCTCTCACAGGATAATCGGCACTTTTTCTACGTCTTCCTATAGAGAGCACCAGCTTTGGCGTTTTTGTATTGGCGAAATTTCGCCAAAAAGAAAAAATCAAACATCAAAATTCAAAAATAAACCAATTTTGGAAGTTTCCAATTGCTAGAAGCGAGGGTAAAGAATAATAAAAATTGTCAGTTTTCTACACTTGGTTTTCAGTGTGCAACCTAAATACAAAAGAATGATTAAAAATTTGTATTACATATTTGGTTTATGGCCAGATTTGGCTAAATCTTCCCAAGGATGATCACCACTTTTATTACATCTTCCCCTGGATGATAACCACTTTGACGCACCTTTTTTTTGGTTGTTGTCAAAAATTTCCCTGGAAAGCAAAATTCAAAATTCACGTGATTTTGAAGGTTTTCAATTGCCACAAGTGAGGGGGAAAAAAAAAAGTAAGAATTGTCAGATTTCTGTAATCGGTTTTCAGTGTGTAGCAACAATATAGAAGGATGATTAAAAATTTGTACTTCATACTCAGTTTATAGCCATATTTGGCTAAATCTTCCCAGGGATGATCACCACTCTTTTTACATCTTCCTATGGATGATAGCCACTTTGGCTAGAAACAAAAATTGTTGCAGAAAAAACTGCTGGAAAGTGGAAGTCAAGTCAGTGTGTTTGTGAGCTCCCATGCTTTGACCGCCCACACAAGCTGATAAGCACAAGTGCAGACTGTGCAGTGTCTTGTTTCAAGGATTTCAGAATAGTGCTAAGTTGGTAACCAGGGTTTTTCTTTTTTCCTCCCCTCTTCTTATCTGATATGCTTCTGGGGACTAAGAGTATACCATAGGAAAGAACACACAAAAATCTATATATATATATATATATATATATATATATATAAAATTTTCTGTGGGAGGGAAGGGGTTCAAGTATTTGATTTGTTCTTGTTCCCTTAGTGGTCCGCCCCTTTTAAGGATTCTTCATTTGCAAGGACTTGGGTCCTTTCATCTTGTAACTTTTTCTCCTCCTTTGTTTGTTGAGTGTTTTGTTTTATTGATGATAGGCAGGTTTTCATTATATATATATATATATATATATCAATTTTGTGAGATACCCATGTGGGTTGGTGACCACCCCTACAAGAGGTCTTAGTCAAATTTGGCTACATGATGTTAGAGAGGTGACTAAGTAGGTAAGAAAAATGTTATGACCCCATATGTTGTGGCCACAAGTTAGGAACGATGTCTTATTCTAAAATGGGCGATTTGAAGACTTTTTCTCTCACAATATGGTGACTTGCAAAGAACATCCTTTGAGCCTTTGGCACGCCCCCATTTTTTTGGTCAACAAGGCCAAATTTCATAACCAAAATAACCACTAGTAACTAAGGTTTTTTTTAAAATAAATTTATAAATTTGAGATATCAAAATTTGGAATTTCACCCCAAAACCTCTCAAAATTAGACAAATTTACACTAGAAAAACCAAAAAACTCTCATTCTTTTTTAACCCAAAAAACACTCTTTACCAAAATTAACACTGGTGGTGCTAACAACTTACAGTGTTTTTTCTCTGGTGGCAAGTTTTCGCATATTTTGACCTGAAAAAAATGATTTTGGGACATACAAAATATTTTTGTGAATAAATGAACCTAATTTGCAAAAAAAATCAAAAAATCAAAAACAATTGCCGGATTTCTACAACACACTCCAGGAGGAAGCCAAAATATAAAAGGATTCTTGAAATTTTCTACTTTCATTATGGTCTATAGCCAAAATTTCCTTCATCTTTTTGTGGATGATTGCAAGTCTGACTACGTCACAAAACAAAAAGAAAGGAAAAATCTCCAATAATAAGTTCCAGTTTTTTTTCAATTTTGTTGTAGCCAAGTTGGCAATCATCAACAAAAAGATTTAGAAAAAATTTGCTATAAAAAAAATTGAAAGAAAATTTTGGATATGTATTGGAACCTAGAATGGAAATATTGTGGTTTAAAGCTTAAAAATATGATGAATTAGGCCAATCTTTGTCACAAAATCTTTTGTATGTGTTGAAAGCATATATTACAAGTAAAACAACCCAAAAATTCACCCAAAAAAACATTGGAACAAAAGATACTTAGTTCCAGTGTTCTTTTGGGTGAATTTTCACATCTTCATGATTTTTTTAACACGACGATGTTTTTTTTACCATTTGTGCAATTGTTTTTTGAAAAACTCACCATACTCCTAACTACTAGTCAAATATATTGAAGAATGCCTAAAAGATTCTACAATTTGTCTAAATGTGTTGCCAATTAATGTTATATCTTTTTTGGGATGCCTGCCATTGAGGCTACAAAATAAAACTGGAAAAAATAACCTAGTGCTAATTTAAATATTTTTTTATATGAATTCTTTTATACATCCAAAATGACAATCATCTAGAGGAAGATTTAGCCAAATCTGGCTATAAACCAAATATGAATGTATAATTGGTAATCATCATTTTACATTTCTGGTTACTTAGTAGAGCCATATATCAAAATCTGATTACTTTTACTACTTTTCTGTCAAATTCTAGTGATTGGAACAATGCTTTTTTTTGGATCATTTTTTGACCAAAAAATTGGGAATTTTTAAGAATTTTTTTTCTAATGTAAATAAAACTAAATTATCCTTTTGGGAAAATTTATCCAAATTTTTTATATCACAAAATTGAAAATAAATGGATTAGAACCCCCCGTAGATGATGGTCACTTTGGCTCCAAAACAAATTCCTAAAGAAACACTATTCCTCACACTCTAAAGCAACCCCCCCAATGCTTTCTAGAGTTGCTCTGGGGCAAGGTCAAACCAGCTACAGTTAAACTTCAATTAGGAAATGTTCCAGGAAGTGCTTCCCCAAGTCACAGTCCGCATTACGCACAGTTTGTGCCCCAATGAGGCGAGTCAGCAAGTACTCAAGGGGCCCAATTTTGCCCTTTTGGGGAGGGTGAAAGGGGGAAGGGGTGTTGGACTTTTTGGATTTTTTGTTGTTTTTAATGTGTTCTCATCAAGTTCCAAATGGGTTCTCATCATGTTCTCCAAGTGCTCCATGTCTTTTTAAACATGTTTTTTGAGTTCCCAATGTGTTTTCAATAGCATCTCACTTTATCCAATATCCTTTGCCTTATGTTTTACACATTTTGGTGTAGTGAGGAAGTGTGGGGGAAGTTCCTTAGATGCTTTCCATGGGCAAATTCCTTGAATTTTAATCTATTGTGTAATTTCCTTAGATACTTTGTAGCTTTAAATTATGGCTTTTTCATGTTTGAAAAATGATGAGTGTATGGTTAAGGGCACATTGGCTTTCAACACCAGAAGTTTGATCACTAATTAATCATTAGATACACAACATTTTAGGGTTTAGCTATTTGGTGATGTTCAGGTGTAAGGTGAAAAGACAAGTCACATTTATTTTTAGCTTTTATACAAGTTTGGTTAAGGCCACATTGAAAAATTTGTGGTATGATGGGAAAAAAATGTAAGACAATTGTTTTGTTGTGAAATTTGGGTGTTTTACATGTGTCTTTGTTGTTTTGGAAATGAAGCTTATTGACGCGCTCCCAAGTCCCAAGTTAGCCCCAAGTTCGGACTAAGTCACTCAAATTGCGAAATTTCTGGATTTGGGGCATGCTTCCAGCTTCCAACACTAAAGGGGGGTGAGAAGGGCGTACTGAAAGTTCCAGGATAAACTAGGAAGAGGGACACGCTTACTCAATTACACGGTCCTGCATCCAAATCTAACCAACAAGTTGGTTAGAACTCATTCTGCACCCTTTTGGTGTTGGAACAAGTCACGGGCTACCTTGGACTCACTTGACTCACCACGGCCCAGACTCTGGGGAATCCACCACCTTCCCCCATATAGCATTCTCTGCAGCTCTCCGCCGCACTTGCATCCAAATGGTTCTTTTTCCCGGGACTCCCAAAGTGGAGTCCCAAAACTATCCCAGTTTGGATTCCCGGGACTTTGGACGCTCATAACTCCTCGCCCCGAACTTGGGTCGAGATGAGGTCTAAACCAAAGTTGTAGCTTTCCTTGAGAGCTTTCCAACGATGTGTTGCACTTCACTTGCACGCACCGGAATTGGGTCGATTCTTGACTTTTAGTGGTTGGGAGTCAAATTACTAATTTGACTCCCACCCCTTCTTTCAACCATAACTTGTGCTGCAGATGTCCAAATGGCTCATGCGAGGCCATTTTGGACATCTAAATTTTAAAACATTTCCAATGGTATAAAAAATGATTCAATGCGAGGTGTTTTGATGCCTGTAATTGTGCTCTAAATTTTCGGGAATCCTGGAAGACTCCCAAATCCCATTTTCGAGAATGTGAGTGGCGACCTCACACTTCCCTCAAAGTGGGGTTGCGAGACTCTCCCCCACTAGAAGAAAAGGTCAATGTCCTCATTGACACTTAGAATTTTCCTTCCATAATTACAGTTGCTTCTTTGGATCCTTGGCCATCAAATGCCAACTTTTGCAACAAGACCTTGCCTCAAGCTAACTTAGGCGTCCCCAAGTTTCCAACACTTTATTGGCAAATCCAAGGGCCTCTCATAAAAAACCCTTAACCTTTGCTTCGTCAAAAGACTAAACTAGCCTAATTAACGGAGCCCCCATTTGGGAGGCCATTTTTCCAACCTTCCCCTCATGAGGACTCAAGTCAAATCTACTTTTGACCTAAGCTATTGACATGACTCCTTTCTCCACCTTGCGCCTTGATCACAACAATCAAGCCTTGATTAAAAGGTTTGTTTATCAAGGTACGAGAAGTGACATTTAGATTTTGCCAAAACCTAAGTCCCAAACTACACGATAAAGTACACGAATGGGGTCATGACTTCTCGCGTTGGCTGCCACTACCAACCAACCCTTTGGGATGCACTTAAGGCTTGTGCATGTCCCCGCAAGCTCACCTTGCTTGCCTCTTCTTTTGGGGTCAAAATTTCTCTTCACCCCAAAGTAGGTGTCCGATTTTGATTTGGGTTTACGCAAGAAGTTCCATTTGTCCCATGCCAAACTTGACAACCCTATTTGCACTTATACATAATTCTCGTGATATAATCTTTTGGAAGTCCTTAAGCCTTTATTTCACTTGCAACTTGATGTGGTACATTTTATTTGACACCCTACCCCACTAAAAGAAAGGTGATGTCCTCATCACACTCTACGTCTTTTCTTTTTTGCCGATCTAGTGTGGAATTCTTCTACGGTTTCTTGGGCATGTTCCATGTCGGATTCGTTTACCCAAGATGCCTCTATTGGATGGTATCCTTTCCACTTAACTAGGTACTCACGCTCTCGTCCTCTTAGTTGCCTTGACTTGAGCACGGCCTCCACCTCAAACTCTGGTTCATTATGAACCAAGTCTGGTGGGGGCCTTGAGTTGTGCTCTTGATTAGGCCTT
>Ga0116227_10010521_pt1 | contig 16100 bp, 17 predicted proteins | sample S1TSphgellanicum_FD_89693 | JGI IMG/M metagenome (GOLD analysis project Ga0116227, IMG submission 89693) | Host-associated microbial communities from peat moss isolated from Minnesota, USA - S1T2_Fb - Sphagnum magellanicum MG | ecosystem: Host-associated > Plants > Peat moss > Unclassified... | reverse complement strand
CATGGCATGCAAGAGGTCGTCGGTTCGATCCCGACTAGCTCCACCAGTTTCAAGTTGCACGGTTTAGCTGTAAAACGGTCTCAAGTCCCCATCGTCTAGAGGCCTAGGACATTACCCTTTCACGGTAAGTACCGGGGTTCGAATCCCCGTGGGGACGCCAATAAAAACAAAGCCCAGCTCTGCTGGGCTTTGTCATTTCAGGGGTAAAAACCTCGAAGGGGCTTGATCAATCCGGATCCAGATCAAGCTCGGACAGCCAGCCATCAGTCCCATCGCGCGTTTCCACATGACGCCACGATCCGCTGGCATTGACGATCTGTCTTTTGCTTTTCCGAACCACCGTCCCCGCGTGCAATACGCCGGACTTGGAGGCCTCTCCGGTGGGGCGCCCGTGCAGATAGACGTCCTTTTTCAGGGTCACCTCGGTCCCCGACTGCTTTCTGTCACTAGCCGCCTGCAGCACTGCTGCCAGGCCCGCAAGATTCAGGGTAGCCGCCGGTTTCGGATTTTCCTTCGCAGTACCATCTGCCCAGACCAACGCTGTCGTTGTTAAAAGCACAGACCCACACAGCATTGTCCCGGCGACTTTTTTGATGTGCCTTTGAGACATGATTTTGGCCGCTCTCCTCTTCAAGCGGCAATCTAGCATCGTCCCTGATGCCGCGTAAGGGTAAAAACAACGAGGCGACCTGATTCAAACGATCAAGGCGCCAAGATCAAATCCTTGAAAAATTTTGATATATCAATAAATAATATAATTTTAGACAATACTTAAAAACTACCAAGCAGAGTCTGGATCATTTCAATTGGTCGAGTAGATCTGGTGGCTGTGGTGGGACTTGGGCTCCCAACGCTCAATGCCCAGCTCTACTTCATGCGCCTGGATCAAGCTCGAACCGCTACCGGTGGTGGTATCGACAAAGGCCGACTCCAGCACGCGAATCAAACCGCGGATGTTGCCGTGCCAGCGGCAGTCACGGATGCGCGCCCAGGCTTCACGGCTCAGGCCGGTCGGTGCCGTCCAGGTGGTGCACTTGGCGCCAAGGCGCGCAAGCGCGGTGGCGACAACGGCAATCATGTCTTCTTCGCGCTTGGATAATTCAGGCACCTGCAGGATGGATGCGCCCATGCGGGTGAATTCGTCGAGGTTGACCGCGTTCTGCAAATGCTCCCAGCTGCGGTTGGTGGCAAACAGCAAAGCGCAATCCAACTGCTGCTTGGCGGAGGCGCCAAAGGGCAGATACTGGCCACTGTCGAGGGCTTCCATCAGCACTTCCATCACGGCACCGGTCACGCCGTGGCTTTCGTCGAGGAAAGTCACGCCATCACGCGCATGCGTGAATGCGCCGGTACGCGCGCCAGCGCCAGGAAATGCGCCGGAAACGTGCCCGCACAACAGTGATTTGATGGCAGCCTTGTCGCCGGTGTTTTCTGCGGCAAGGTTGATCGAAACGAAACGACCTTTGTCGCGAACCAGGAAGTAGTAGTAGGCCAGCGTGGTTTTACCGCTACCGGGACCGCCCAGCAGGCAGGCGCGTGAAATTCCGTTCAGCGCGAAACCACGGATACGCGCCACCAGCGTCTGCAGTTCCGGGCTGAAGACAAAGAAGCTCTTGAACGCGCTGTTCTCGATCTCGGTGGTCACCGGCATGCGGATCACATTAGCCTCGGTCGGATGCTGCAGGCGCTTGGCCAACTGCTCGCCGGCATCGACGCCGTCATGCGCAAGAATCAGGCGCATGCCACCAAGCTTGCCTTCTGCGGCACGGCGATCCATCCATTTGCCAAGACTGACCAGCTGCGAACCGTTGATGGCTACGATCAGCGTGGCTGTCTTGCCGTTTTGCCGGGCCAATAGGATCTTGTCGGCGATCCCGTCGAGTTGCACCGGATCGACAAACATCGTCATCACGAAATCGCTGTCGATGCGGATCGCATCAGCGTTTGCCGGCAGCACCGAGAATTCGGCACGGCGGCCAACAGGCATGGCTTTGCGAATAACCTCGGTGGCATCGCCGCTGGCCATCGCCAACCGGTCACCCAGAACACGCAGGTAAAGTCCCGGACCCAGCTCAGGGGTCCAGCTTTCTTCTGCGGTCTTTTTGTTGTCCTTGAAAAACATTGCGGCCTCCCTGTGCACACTGTGCACTGACAGGCAAAGCTTAGGCCTGCAACGAACGCCGTTTCAAGTGAAGCCGACCGACGGCCTAGATGCGGACGAAATACGGCAAAACCATCAGGCCGACGCCGATCCCCACCAAAAGCCAGGAATTGCTGACAAAGAAGGTAAAGCCCATCAGCCCGATGCCACACAGGATCGGCACCAGTTGTTGCTGCTTACGGCCATAGATGAAGTAGCCGAGGCCGATGGAACTGAACAGGACACCCCACAATAGGCTGGCAGTGTCCATCCGGTTCAGGCCTTTTCGAAGAACTTCTTGGCCTTGCCCAGCCAGGAGGACGTCTCGGGCGTATGGCGGCCACCCTCGCCCTGCAGCGAGTCACCAAACTGGCGCAGCAATTCCTTCTGCTGCTTGTTGAGCTTGACCGGTGTCTCGACGACGACAGTGCAGATCAGGTCGCCAACCGGGCCGCCACGCACGGATTTGACGCCCTTGCCGCGCAGCTTGAACTGCTTGCCGTTCTGCGTGCCTTCGCCGATGTGCAGCGATTCCTTGCCGGTGAGCGTCGGCACTTCCTGGTCGCCACCCAGCGTCGCAGTGACCAGCGAGATGGGAATCGTGCAGAACAGATCGCTGCCTTCGCGCTCGAAGATCTCATGCGGCTTCACATTGATCTGCACGTACAGATCGCCCGGAGGTGCACCGGTGTCGCCGCGCTCGCCCTCGCCGCTCAGGCGAATGCGGTCACCGGTATCGACACCCGGCGGGATTTTCACTTCCAGCGTTTTCTCGCGACGAACCTTGCCCGCGCCGCGGCAGGTCTTGCAGGGATCGGTCACAACCACGCCACGACCGCGGCAATGCGGGCAGGACTGCTGCATCACGAACGGACCCTGGCGCATGCGCACCTGGCCGGAGCCATGGCAGGTCGAGCATTCGGAAGGCTTCTTGCCGTTTGCCGTGCCGTGGCCTTTGCAATCGCTGCAATCATCCATCGTCGGGATGCGGATGTTCTCGGTGGAGCCGAACACCGCCTGCTCCAGCGACAGTTCCATCACAAAGCGCAGGTCAGCACCACGACGTGGGCCACCGCGTCCACCGCCACCACCAAAGATGTCGGAGAACACATCGCCAAACAGATCGGAGAAACCGCCGGCGCCGCCAAAGTCACCAAAGCCGCCGCCACCACCGCCACGCTGCATGCCTTCGTGGCCGTACTTGTCGTAGACCGCGCGCTTGTTGGCATCGGTCAGCACTTCGTAGGCTTCGTTGGCTTCCTTGAATTTTTCTTCGGCGGTGTGATCGCCCGGGTTGCGGTCCGGATGAAACTTCATCGCCAGTTTGCGATAGGCCTTCTTCAGCTCATCATCGCCTGCATCCTTGCCGACGCCGAGAACCTCGTAATAGTCGCGCTTGCTCATCCCTTCATTCTCTTATTCTTGATTCGATGCGGCGGTCAGGCACCAGCCACATCAACGCCACCAAAATGTAAATCACCGCGGAGAAGCGCTGATCCACGAATGCAAGGCCGATGGCCAACGCATAGGCCACAACGGAAAGCTTGCCTTTGATGTCACGGCCAATCGCACGCGCCAGCTTCGAATCCTTGCCGCCGTGGCAGGCCACGATGGCAGACACCAGCACTGCATAGGCAAAACCGGTCATCAGCAGCACGAAACCGTAGGCCGCTGTCGGCAGCGCAGCATAGTGATTCTCCCCCATCCAGCCTGTGGCGAAAGGCATCAACGACAGCCAGAACAGCAGATGCAGATTGGCCCACATGATGGCGCCGCTGACACGCTCGGCGGTGTGCAGCAGATGATGGTGATTGTTCCAGTAGATGCCGACGTAGATGAAGCTGAGCACATAGCTCAGGAACACCGGGATCAGTTCGCTCAGCGCAGCCCAGTCGGTGCCATGCGGCACCTTCATCTCCAGCACCATGATGGTGATGATGATGGCGATGACACCGTCGCTGAATGCTTCTAACCGACCCTTGCCCATTGCTCAGCCCCTTATTGCACAAAAGCGCAGGCGCCCAAACGGGCGCCTGCGCTTTTTACTTCAATAACCGCCAACCTCACTTGCCGTCTTTGACTTCAGTGAACTCGGCATCAACGACGTCACCGTCCTTGCTGCCGCCGGCATCGGCCTGCGGACCAGCTTCGCCACCTGCCGCATCAGCACCCTTCTTGGCGTAGACGCGTTCCATCAGCTTGGCCGAGGCCTGTGCCAGCGCTTCGCTCTTGGCGGTGATCTCGTCTTTGTCGCTGGACTTCACGGCTTCGCGCAGTGCGGTCACAGCGGCTTCGATCGAGGTCTTCTCGTCAGCCTGTACTTCTTCGCCCAGATCCTTCAGCGCCTTCTCGGTGCCGTGGATCAGCTGGTCGGCCTGGTTGCGGGCCGTGATCAGCTCGTTGAACTTCTTGTCTTCTTCAGCGTTGGCTTCAGCATCCTTGATCATGTTCTTGATCTCTTCGTCGCTCAGGCCAGAGTTGGCCTTGATGACGATGGACTGCTGCTTACCAGTGGCCTTGTCCTTGGCGCTAACGTTCAAGATACCGTTGGCGTCGATGTCGAAGGTCACTTCAACCTGCGGCACGCCGCGCGGTGCAGGCGGGATGTCCTGCAGGTCGAACTTGCCGAGCGACTTGTTGGCCGATGCGATTTCGCGCTCGCCCTGCAACACGTGCACCGTCACCGCGCCCTGGTTGTCTTCGGCGGTGGTGAAGGTCTCGCTCTTGCGGGTCGGGATCGTGGTGTTCTTCTCGATCAGCTTGGTCATCTTGCCGCCAAGGGTTTCGATACCCAGCGACAGCGGCGTGACGTCGAGCAGCAGCACGTCTTTGACGTCGCCTGACAACACAGCGCCCTGGATCGCAGCACCGACGGCCACGGCTTCATCCGGGTTCACGTCCTTGCGTGGTTCGCGGCCGAACAGTTCTTTAACAACGTCCTGCACCTTCGGCATACGCGTCTGGCCGCCGACCAGAATCACTTCCTGGATCTCGGAAGCGTTGAGGCCTGCATCTTTCAGCGCGGTGCGGCAAGGGCCGAGGGTTTTCTCGACGAGGTCTTCCACCAACGACTCCAGCTTGGAGCGCGTCAGCTTCATGTTGAGATGCTTGGGGCCGCTCGCATCCGCCGTCACGTACGGCAGGTTGATGTCGGTCTGCGTCGTCGACGACAGTTCGATCTTGGCCTTTTCAGCAGCTTCCTTCAGGCGCTGCAGAGCGAGCGCATCTTTCTTGAGGTCGATGCCGGATTCTTTCTTGAATTCGGTTGCGATGTAGTCGATCACGCGCATATCGAAGTCTTCGCCACCGAGGAAGGTGTCGCCGTTGGTCGACAGCACTTCAAACTGGTGCTCGCCGTCCACTTCTGCGATTTCGATGATCGAAACGTCGAAGGTACCGCCGCCGAGGTCATACACGGCGATCTTGCGGTCGCCCTTGACCTTGTCCATACCGAACGCGAGTGCAGCGGCGGTCGGTTCGTTGATGATGCGCTTCACTTCGAGACCAGCGATCTTGCCGGCGTCCTTGGTCGCCTGACGCTGGGCGTCGTTGAAGTAGGCAGGCACGGTGATCACGGCCTCGGTGACCTTCTCGCCGAGATAGTCTTCAGCCGTCTTCTTCATCTTGAGCAGGATCTGCGCGGAGATTTCCGGCGCCGACATCTTCTTGCCCTTGGCTTCAACCCAGGCGTCGCCGTTGGTGGCCTTGACGATTTTGTAAGGCACCATGCCGATGTCTTTCTGGACAACATTGTCTTCAAAACGGCGGCCAATCAGACGCTTCACGGCAAAGATCGTGTTATGCGGATTGGTGACGGCCTGGCGCTTGGCCGAGCGGCCGACAATGATCTGGCCGTCGTCTGCATAAGCGACGATCGACGGCGTGGTGCGCTCGCCTTCTGCGTTTTCGATGACCTTGGTGTTGGCGCCATCAAGAATGGCGACGCAGCTGTTGGTGGTGCCGAGGTCGATGCCGATAATCTTTGCCATGGGTACTGCTCCAAAAAATTAGTTTGTACGTTACTGCCTGGATGACACTTATCTGTGGGTGCCTGGGCTCATTTCAAGAGCTAGGCCTGCGCCGGCGCCTTGGCCACGACCACCATTGCCGGGCGCAGCAGGCGCTCGTGCAGCTTGTAGCCCTTCTGCATGACGGCCATGACGTGATTGGGAGCGACGTCAGCGGATTCCACCATCGTCATTGCCTGATGTGCGTCCGGGTTGAAGGCTTCTCCCACCGGATCCACGGCGCGCACGCCGTTCTTTTCCATGAAAGCCATCATCTGGCGATAGGTCAGCTGCATGCCTTCGGTCAGAGCCTTGACCTGCGCTTCTGGCGATTCGCTGGCCTTGATGCCCAGCTCGAGGCTGTCGGTGATCGCGAGCAGATCGCCCAGCAGTTTTTCCGATGCGTATTTGCGGGTAGCGTCGGCGTCGCGCTCAAGGCGGCGACGGGTGTTCTCGGCTTCGGCAGCAGCGCGCAGCTGCGCATCGCGGGCGGCGACGGCCTTGGCTTCAGCCTCGACCAGCTGCGCCTTCAGCGCGGCGATCTCGGCCTCGGGGCCGACAGGGCCTTCAGCCTGTTCAGGAATTTCGGTTTCGATGTTGTCGCTCATTTCTCTGCAAACTCGTTTCAGGTCTGTAGCTCTGAGGCAAAACAGACTGTGACTAAATATTTAATTAATTTAAAAATAACAACAAAATCGCGCAAGAAACCAGCTGCGAACCGGTCACTCGCCACGACTTCTCAACATTTGGGGTCCAACTGACTGCTTTTCAAGCCCTTAGCCCCCACGGCTTTGGTGAAAAGCGGCGGAATGATACGGGGACTGAGCTTGGTTCGCGAGTCTGCCTCCCTCTGCCATGCTTTTATGGGGAGAGGGATTGAGGGTGACGGGCTGGCTTTTTACGCGCTTCGCGGGCTACTGCCTGTTGGTCTTTGAGGTGGCGTATTTCGCGCTGTGGCGCGAGTCACTTTTCTTTGGGTGCCCAAAGAAAAGTAACCAAAAGAAAGGGCACCCCATCGTGGCGTTTCGCTTCGCGAAATACCCTGTGCTTCTCGTCTTGGCTGGGCTTGGCTGACAGGCCATCCATGGCCTGGCAGCCAAGGCTTCGGCATCCTGCCTCGCCCGCGTCTGCGCGCGGCGATTTCCAGCCAAGACTGCGATGCTCGGCGCCACAAAGGGGGGATTCAACAGCAAAGCCACTTTTGCCTTTCGGGGGCAAATGCCAGCTCGATAGTTGTTTCTGTTCCAGAGAACAGAAAAAGTGTTGGCGTAACGTTTACTTCAATCTGGTAATTGCATCGCTGCTCATTCGCTCACTTGGTGCAGCGATGTACAAGTGGCTTTGCTTTACCGGTTCCCTTCGACAAGCCGAGCATCGCAGCACTGATCGGTTATTGCCGACGCTCCGCGTCGGGCGAGGCAGGAGTCGATGCCTTGACTGCCAGGCCATGGATGGCCTGTCAGTCAAGCCCGGTCAGTGCGAGAAGCGCAGGGAACCGGGACGTCTTCTCGTTCCGGCGTAGTCGCAGGGTGGCCTTTCTTTTGCTTACTTTTCTTTGGCCACGCAAAGAAAAGTAAGACGCGCATCAGCGCGGAAAACGCCACCTCAAAGAACAGCAGACACAAGCAAAAGACGGTGGGTTTCGCTACGCTCTACCCACCCTACGATCATCGCAACATGAACAAGATGGTGCGCACAGCGCACCCTACAAAATGATTGCGTTACTCGGCCTTCAACCCAGCCGACAACAATCTGGCCGTCTCAGAGACCAGCGGAATAATCCGGTGATAAGCCATCCGCGTCGGCCCAATCACCCCGAGCACGCCAGCGACCTGCCCATCCACGTAATAAGGCGAAGTCACCACACTGCACTCATCGAGCACCTTGTAGCCCGATTCGTCGCCGATGAAGATCTGCATGCCCTGGGCATTCAACGTCTGGTCGAACAGGCTCAGCAGATCCTGCTTGCGATCCAGCGCATCAAACAGATTACGCAGACGCGAGACGTCAGTCATTTCCTGGAAGCCCAGCAGATTGGCGCCGCCCGCCAGCACATAGTCCTGTTGCTGCTCGTGGCCTGACAGGGCCTGGTCGGCCATGGCGGCGGCATCGCGCAGGGTCTGGTTGATGCGGGACTGGGCGTCAGCGACGTCATCCTGCAGCGCGCGGCGCAAGGTGATCAGCTCACGACCGGCATAGCGCTCGTTGAGCGCATTGGCGTAGCGCTCCAGCTCGTCTGCACCGTAATCGCGGTCGACATTGATGATGCGGTTCTGCACTTCACGCTGGTTGACGACAAGAATCGCGAGGACACGGCGATCCGACAGCGGCAGGAAATCAATTCGGCGTAAAACTGCGAGGTTGCGGCGCGGCACGGTGACGACACCGGCCATGCGCGAGACCGACGACAGCAGCGCGCTGGCGGCTTGCACGAGGTTTTCCGGTGCACGGTCGCGCGGCAGCAGCTCGTCAGCGAGGCTGGAGTAAACCTCCTGCGGCAGTGACTCGGGCGCCAGCAGGCTGTCGACAAAGTAGCGGTAACCGCGATTGGTCGGAATCCGGCCCGCAGACGTGTGTGGTGAAGCGACGAAGCCAAGATCATCCAGATCCGCCATGACGTTGCGGATGGTGGCCGCCGACACGCCGAGGCTGGCCATGCGCGAGAGCGTGCGCGAGCCGACGGGTTGGCCATCATGGATGTAACGCTCAACAAGCAGCTTGAGCAGTTCGGCAGCGCGGGGGTCGAGCGGATTAGACATGCGATCACGTTAACGTAATGCTCACATCCTATAAAGCGGCAAATCTTTCGACAAGACCGGGTTTACCCGCTACTTTATGCGCGTTCTCCGGCACTTATCTCCATGCCCCAATCCCAAGCCATTTTCCAGACCGTCGGCATCATCGGCAAAAAGCGCGATACGCGAGTCGGCCCCACCCTGGCGCGACTCGCGGCCCTGCTGCGCAAGTTCGGATGCACGGTGCTGGTGGAAGCCGCCAGCGCCGATCATATCGATGACCCCAGCTGCCGCTATGCAACGGTTGATGAGCTGGGCGCGCGCTGCGACCTCGTGATTGTGGTGGGTGGCGACGGCACCCTGCTCTCGGCCGCTCGCGCACTGGCCCACACGGGCGTGCCGATTCTCGGCATCAACCAGGGCCGCCTCGGTTTCATGGTCGACGTCAATCCAGAGGAAATGGACAGCACGCTTGCGCAAATTTTCGCGGGCGACTACGTCAAGGAAGATCGCCTGCTGCTGACTGCCAATATCGTGCGTAGCGGCAAGCAGGTGGACGGCCCCTTCCTCGCCATCAACGACGTCGTGATCCGCAACCAGGCCGCCGTGCGCATGCTCGATTTCTCGACCTGGATTGGCGGCGAATTCATCAGCCAGCACCGCGCGGATGGTTTTATTGTCTCCACGCCGACCGGCTCCACCGCTTACGCCCTCTCCGGCGGCGGCCCAGTGCTGCACCCTTCCCTGCAAGCGCTGGCGCTGGTGCCGATTTGTCCGCATACCCTGTCGGATCGCCCGATTGTGGTCGGCAGCGACCGCCCGGTGCGCATCATCCTTGGCGGTGGCGAAGGCACGCGCGCGATGTTCACCTGCGATGGCCAGACCAACGAGAGCATCAATCCCGGTGATGCCATCGAGATCAGCCGTGCGCAGGAAACGCTACGCCTGATCCATCCGGCGAATTACAATTACTTCAATATTCTTAGAAACAAACTTCACTGGGGCCGCGCGCCTGCGTAACGCGCCGAATGCTTAAACATCTCAACATCCGCAACCTCGCAATCATCGACGAGCTGGAGCTCGACTTTGCCGCCGGCTTTACCACGCTCACCGGCGAAACCGGCGCGGGTAAATCCATTCTGATCGACGCCATCGGCCTGGTGATTGGCACGCGCGCGGACAGCGCACTGGTGCGCGCTGGCCAGGAAAAAGCCGAGATCAGCGCCGAGTTTTCCCTGCGTGATTCTACCGAAGCAGGCAGCTGGCTCAGCGAGCAGGAAATGCTCGACGCCGACGACAAGGATCTCTGCGTGATCCGCCGCGTGGTCTACAGCGAAGGCCGCACCCGCGCCTTCGTCAATGGCAACGCCGTCAACGCCGGACAGCTACGTGAGCTGGGCGAAACCCTGATCGAAATCTTTGGCCAGAGCGAAAGCCAGACACTGTTGCGCGGCGATGTGCAGCGTCGACTGCTGGACGACTTTGGCGGCTACGCCAATGCGCTCGAAGCCGTTGCCAAGGCCGCACGCGCACATGCCGAGATCGAACGAAGCATCGAACGCATACGCAACGCGGGCGAGCGTGATCCCGCGCAGCTCGACTACTCGCGCTTTCAGCTGCGCGAACTCGAAGCGTTGAATCTGCAGGAAGGCGAACTCGAACAACTCGAAACCGATCACAAGCGCCTTGCCAACGCGGGCAAACTGATTGGCGATGGTGGCCAGGCACTCGACCTGCTCTACGGTGGCGAAAGCAGTCTTTATGACCAGTTCAGCCAGGTCAGCAATCTGCTCGGCTCATTGACCTCGATCGACGAAGGTTTTAACGAGGCGCTTGCCTTGTCTGACTCCGCTCAAGCACAGGTGCGCGAGGCAGCAGACGCCCTGCGGCGCGTGCTCGACAAGCTGGAGCTGGATCCGGATCAGCTGGCGCAGATGGAGCGCCGTCTCGCCACCATCCATGAACTGGCACGCAAGCACCGGGTGAAACCGGCTGAACTGCCGGAACGTTTGGCGTCACTGAAAACCGAACTCGACGAACTCGAGCATGCAGCGACCCGCCTGGGCGAACTGGAAAGCCAGCGCGACGCCGCACTCAAGACCTATCGCACGGCTGCGCAGAAACTCAGCAGCGAGCGTGGCAAGGCTGCGAAGAAATTCAATGATGGCGTCACCACCATCGTGCGCCAGCTCGGCATGGCCAACGCGCAGTTCCTTGCCGCGGTGGAAAACAACGCTGGCGACAAACCGCGCGTGCATGGCGATGATGAAATCCGTTTTGATTTCTCCGCCAACCCCGGCCAACCGCCGCGGGCTTTGGCAAAAGTCGCATCGGGTGGCGAACTCTCTCGCGTATCGCTGGCGATCCAGGTCGTTGGCAGCCAGAACGGTGGCGCAGCCACCATGATCTTTGATGAAGTGGATGCCGGCATCGGTGGCGGCACTGCAGAAATTGTCGGCCAGAAGCTCCGCGCACTGGGCGGCAGCCGTCAGGTCCTGTGCGTGACGCACCTTGCCCAAGTCGCCGCGCAAAGCGCCAACCATTTCGGAATCCGCAAGGAAGTGAAATCAGGCCAGACCTACACGCGCGTGCGTCAGCTGGCCGACAAGGATCGCGTGGAAGAATTGGCACGCATGCAAGGCGGCGTGGAAATTACCGCCGCAGCGCTCAGCCACGCTAAAGAACTGCTGAAGAACGCCGCAAAGGCCTGAAATTTGTAGGAGCGCCATCGCGCCTAAGAGGCGCTCCTACAACTGTCTTACTTCTTGACCTCATCCACTGCGTTACCGGCCGCTTCGCCAACACCCTTCGCAGCATCTCTTGCGCCATGGCCCACGGCCTTGGCCCCATCCCTGAAAGCATGCCCTGTCGCCTTGGCGGCTTTCTTGGTGCCGTGGCCAATCTTCTTGGCGACATCACGGGTGCCATGGCCGACGGCCGTCGCGCCCTTCTTGATGGCATGGCCGGTATCCACCGCGGCTTCTTTCACGCCGTGGCCAACATCGGTTGCGCCCTCTTTGATTTCATGGCCCACACCTTCTTCAGCAAAAGCGTTAGCCGATAGAGCCAGTACCGCCACCATCAAAGGAATCTTGAAATTCATGGCCATCTCCTCAAACAGTCAAAACATTAGTTGCCGCTACGGCAGCTCTTGCACTCACCGTACATGATCAGGCTGTGTTCACGCAGGCTGAAGCCGAGTTCCTTGGCCTTTTCGTGCTGACGCTTTTCAATGACGTCGTCCTGAAACTCCACCACCAGGCCGCACTTGATGCAGACCATATGGTCATGGTGGTTGCCGCGTTCCAGCTCGAACACGGCATGGCCGCCTTCAAAGTGGTGGCGGCGGACCAGACCTGCGGATTCGAACTGCGTCAGTACGCGGTAAACAGTGGCAAGGCCGATATCGTCCTGCCCATCCAGAAACTGACGGTAGATGTCTTCCGCCGACATATGCCGCGTCGGGCTGTGTTCCAGCATTTCCAGGATTTTGAGGCGCGGCAACGTTACTTTGAGGCCCGCGTTACGGAGGTCTGAAGATTCCACGGTATAAGCCCATGTCGAGGTGGATTTTGGGTATTATCGCATTCCCTTAGCTTCGATCACCAATTCCGCTCATGCGTTCCATCCTGATTCTGACCGTAGCCCTTGGCTTGGGCGCCTGCAGCACCGTCAACAACACGGTGAATCGCGTGGTCTACAAGCTCCCGACCCGCCAAGGCAATGTCATTGACCAAAAGCAGCTGGATCAGCTCAAGGTCGGTATGACGCGCGATCAGGTCAAGTTCGTGATGGGCACTGCAGTCGCGACCGGCCCTTTCGCCGATGAACGCTGGGATTACATTGGCTATTACAAATCCCCGCGTGGTGAAGTCAGCGAGCGTACGGTAACGCTGTATTTTGCAGACAATAAACTCAGCAAAATGAACGGCATCGAAGAGATCGGCAGCGATCCTGGCATCACCCCACCCAATGCCAAGACCGTGATTGACCAGCAAAAGAAAGAAAAGATGGAAGACGCCCGTACCCAGAACGAGCGCATCATGGACAGCGGCGCCATGCCGCCCAGCACCCCAGACAACCAGAAGCCCTAAGGGCCGTCAGGCTACGGCGCGCTGCTGCGCGCCTGCCTGCGCTTCTTTTCAACGCGCTGCCGCCGCACCACCTTGGGGTCGGCGGTGAGACCGCGGTAAATCTCGACGCGATCGTCTGCCCGCAATACGGCATCCAGACCCACAATCCGGCCAAACACGCCCACCTTGGCCGTTACCAGATCAATCTGCGGGTACTGCTGAAGAATTCCCGAATGGCGAATGGCGTCACCCGTCGTGACCGGCTGTGGCAGTTCCACCCTGAAAACGCGCTGCTCCTCCGGCAGCGCATAAATGACTGTGATCGATATCACATCAGCCTTTGCCATAAACCAACTCGGCGCGCTGCTTGAATGCTTCCATCACGCTGCCGATCGCGCCGTTGATGAACGGCGCCAAGGTGCCTTCCAGCATGCGATTGCCGATATCGAGCGAAATCTTCAGCGTGACCTTGCAGGCGCGCTCGGCCAGTGGTTGAAATTCCCAAGCGCCGCTCAGTTGCTTGAACGGCCCCTCGACCAACTTCATGTGGATGCGCGTGCCCTGCTCCATCCGGTTCTCGGTCGCGAAGCTGTCGGACAACCCCTTCACCCGAAACCCAAGGCGTGCGCGCACGAGCGTTTCGTCCGCGGATTCCACGCGAGCGGAAACACAGCCGGGTAAAAATTGGGGATAGGACTCGATGTCGCCAACGAGTCGATAAAGTTCATCAGCGCTGAAGGTCAGCAGCGCCGAGCGTTCTAATTTGGGCATCCTTTTCCCTTACAGGCCCCACAGCGAAGTCAGCCAGTCCAGAATACCTGCCGAATACACCAGCACGACGATCAGGCACAGGCGCGCAGGGTAGCGCAGCATGAATCTCCAAGCGCCGTAGAGCCAGGCATCACGCTCGCCAAAAGCAGCGCGCGACATCTCGGCTGGCATGATCCGCGCCGCAAAAATGCACAGCAGCAGGCCACAGCCCGGCGCAAACCAGTTCGAGGTGAGTATCTGCACCCACTCGAAGAAGTTGCGATTCAGCACCTGCACGTTTTGCAGCACGCTAAAGCACAGCAGCGACAGGATGCCGACGAACCAGATGATCAGCGCGGACCACACCGCTGCGAACGCACGCGTGGTGCGTTGCCAATCGACGATGAAGCGCGTCACCGGCTCCAGCAAAGCCACCGCCGACATCAGCGTGGTGGTCAGCAGCATGACGAAGAATCCCACGCCCACCAGCGTGCCCATTGGACCTGCGGGCAGTGCGCGCGGCAGCACTTCAAAAATTAGCGCGAGGCCCGGCGCCGGTTGCAGATTGGCGCTGAAAATCAGGGCAAAAACCGCCAGGCCCGCCACCAAGCTGTAGACCGTATCCATCAGGATGACGATGAAGGCCATGCGCTTGAGGGGTGCCGTCGCCGGCAGGTAACTGCCCATGGCCATCATCACGCCCATACCGAGGGCCAGGGTAAAGAACGCCTGGTTCAGCGCGACCACGGCGCCGCGCCAGCCAAACTTGTGGAAATCCGGTGTCAGCAGGTACGACAGCGCCGCGCCCGCGTTACCGTTCTGCAAGGCATAGGCGCAAATCGCGATGCTGAGAATAAAGGCAGCAGGCACCAAACGGCGGGCCGCCTGCTCGATGCCGTCACGTACCCCATGCGCAACGATGATGCAGGTCACCACCATGAACAGCGTGTGCCAGGTCAGGCTGCGTTCGGGGTCCTGCGCAAGATGAAGGAAGGTGGCGTGGGCGCGGTCCGCATCAACACCGCTGAGCACCCCACCCGCCACGCGCGCCACGTAGGCCGCGCTCCAGCCTGCCACCACGCTGTAAAACGACAGGATCAGCGCCGCACCTACCAATGAAAGCGCGCCAATCAGGATCCAGAAACGCTTGGCCTTGGCCGCCTCAACCAGACGTGCAAAGCCGTTGACGAGGTCATCGCGCATCCAGCGGCCGAGCATCCATTCGGTGGTCAGCAGCGGCAGCCCCACAACCACCAAGGCCAGCAGATAAGCCGCCAGAAAGACCACGCCACCGTACTCGCCCATGAGGTAAGGCAGGCGGGCGACATTACCAATCCCCATGGCTGCGCCCCCCGCCACCCATAGGAAGGCGCGGTTGGACGACCAGTAGCCATAGCTGCTTTCGCGGATATTCATGAGCGTAGTGTAGCGATCACGACCTATAATGTGCTGATGAGCAAGAAGAAAGAAGAAAAAGAAGCGCCGCGCCTGATTGGCGTCAACCGACGCGCTCGCTACGAGTACAGCATTGAGAACACCTATGAGGCCGGCATCTGCCTGATGGGCTGGGAAGTCAAAAGCCTGCGCGATGGAAAGTGCCAGATTACCGAGGCTTATGTGATTCTGAAGAATCGCGAGGCGTTCCTGATCGGCGCCCACTTCACACCGCTGCGCAGCGCATCGACCCACGTCAATCCGGACGCCACCCGTTCGCGCAAATTGCTGCTGCATGAGCGTGAACTGTCGCAGCTGGTCGGCAAGGTCGAGCGCGCGGGCTACACCCTGGTGCCGCTGGACATGCACTGGACCAACGGCCGCGCCAAGGTCCAGATTGGCCTGGCAAAAGGCAAGAAACTGCACGACAAGCGCGCCACTGAAAAGGAACGCGACTGGGGCCGTGAAAAAGCCCGCGTGATGCGCCACGACCGCTGAACTTCCGGTGCCTGTGGTACTCTAATTGTTCGCGTTACCGCTTTCGGGGCCGACTTGGATTCGACGGTGATTGGAAGGCTGACGTGCATGCCGAGGTGCAGTGGTCCTCGTAAAACTCTTCTGCAAACAAGCTAGTTGCTAACGACGCAAACTACGCCCTCGCCGCTTAAGCCGGTGAGCGTTTGACCAAGTGGTGTAGGTACCCTTGACTCAGACGTCGACTCTTACCTTCTCGCGCAGAGGCAGATCACTGGCCAAAGCGTTAAATCCTTAGAGTGAATAAGCGTTAGCGTTCCGTGCCCATTCGGCAGCTAACGACGAAAAATAATAATCGGGCTACGCATGTAGATCGAAAGTTGGAAGGTTATCGGACGGGGGTTCAATTCCCCCCGGCTCCACCAAATGATGATTTCAAGAAGCATCACGAAGTATCGAAACCCCTGAGAAATCAGGGGTTTTTTAT
>Ga0116227_10010520_pt1 | contig 16103 bp, 12 predicted proteins | sample S1TSphgellanicum_FD_89693 | JGI IMG/M metagenome (GOLD analysis project Ga0116227, IMG submission 89693) | Host-associated microbial communities from peat moss isolated from Minnesota, USA - S1T2_Fb - Sphagnum magellanicum MG | ecosystem: Host-associated > Plants > Peat moss > Unclassified... | reverse complement strand
TTTTGTAGGGTCACAATTTTATACCAAGAGTAAAGGCAACCCTATAAAAATTCAGACCCCAGTGTAAGTAAAAACCCCAAACATGTGTATATATATATATATATATATATATATATATATATACCCACTCTTGATTTTACCAAGATTAGGGTAAGGTGAAAGGTATGTTTGACTCCTTAAGGGTAAGGTATGTTAATATATATATTATTAGTGGGTTTTATCCTCAGGGTATATATATATATACACACACACACACACACACACAAACAAATTTATATATGAGTGTAAAAGAGTACCCTTCTTAACTCTGGTTTGTACCCTTTGGTGTCCCTGGTTTAATTTAGCTGGGCCTTAATTTTCGTGTCACAATCATTGTGAAAGTAATTAATAATATGACAAGAATGATCATGAGAGAGATGCACACAATTCAAGGTAACTTGGTGATGTTTTGTTAATGGGAAAAATGTGGATTGTGAGTGGTGGGTACACTATATATACTATGTATTATATACTAGTATATACATTAGCTTTTCCCTTTTGTTATGGGTTATTTTTCCTATAGGTTATCAATATAATATTAGATTCCAAAACTTGATATTATATGTATTGATATTGATATTGTGTATTGATGTTGAAGAAGATATTTAGTTGGGTATGACCTGAAGCACTTCCCATCCTTAAAATACAAGTGTGTACCAAGTTTGGTATGGCTATTGAGGCAATATATTGACCTCATTTCAATACAAATATGAAGTTTTATATTGATGTTGTGAGGGTATGTTGTTTCTCAAATATACTCAATTGGGTATGGATAGGTTATATTATTTATATTTAGCCTACATGGTGCACATAGTAGGGAGCATGTGTACTTATGAAGAATTATACCCTATTCATACTCCTTAAATATATGCTAGACATTGGGAGGGGATATGTGTGGATATCTGGGTATGTAAGATTAGGATATGTAGGCCACGAGAGTTAAAATTTTGCAGGGTCAAAAGTTGGTTGAACATAGTGGATGTTTGATCACACAAGCTTCACAAATTTCCTTAGTTGCAACATTTTATTTGTGTGTATGTTTGGCATTAAATAGTTGAGCTTCATCTCTCAAAAAACGTTTTTTTAATAAAAAAAATTAATAATTTAAAATTTAAATTTATTTATTTATATATTATAATGTTTGTGGATATTTGTATTCAATGATGAATCAAACATTTTGATTTTTGCACTTTAACATGAGATTTGTGCATGATCCCATTGGGTTTGACATTTGAAATTTGTTTCAATATTTCCAAAATATGGACATTTTTTCTTCATTTTTAATTAAATTCAAAACATACCCATTTTTTACCTCAATAGAGGGAATATGAATATGAGTACTTGAACCTTACTCATCTACTTTAAACCACAATTTTTGTCTACCTAGACCCCATCTCAAGAGTGAAAAGTTTTTGTGCTAATGTACCTTAACTCGATGGGTAAACCCAATTCAAGAAGAAGTATATAATTTGATTTGAAGATATATTTTAAATAATATACATTGTACAACATTGGTTTATACTTTCCTTATACTAGGCAAAAATAATCCTTGCACCCAATTCCAAGACCAAACTAGAATGAACATGTAAAATAAAGCCCAAGGCATTGAGCTTTATTGAAATTAAGGCCCATGTGAGACATAGTTTTTAGTGGACCTAATTTCGGTAAAGTTGTTGCCAAGGGCTTTATGAATGTAAACACAAGGTTTGATTTTTAAAAAATTCTCACCATAGTTGACATGTATCACAAGAAAATGAAATACAAAACAACTTGTTTCATTGGAAATTAAATGCAGACATGAGAGCCAATCAAAGGGTTGGGTTGAAGGGTGTAGATAATTATGAGGTTTAAAGATTAAGCTAAAATGGTATTAGGGTTGTAAGAATGTTTAGTAGACATCTAACCAAATGGTGAGGATAAACCATATCAAGTTTACACCTTGAGTTTATGTAATTTAGAGCTTTTAAGTTACAATGTAGAGACTAGTATTTAGTTAGAGAGGTGGATTCCATGTCCCTTTGCAACAATGGTCTTGGAAGGTCCCCCTTTTAAAAACATTTTCAATTTAAGGTAGTCCTCAAAATGGATGTGAGATTATTCATGTGCAAGATGGAAATTTCAAGGTTGATCTATGAAGTGCTAGAAAATCTTGAATGTGTGAACTAGTTGTTCTAGACAATTGGAATCAAGGATGTGAATGCATGTCGTTTTTTAATCACAAGCTTGTAATTTGTAACCAAATGCATTGAATATATGTTGACAAAGAGATTTGAAGGTTCTTTTTGGGGAGTTCATGTAATGTTTATTTTATGTCATAAACTTAATTTCAAAGTATAGACTATAATATATACATAATTGCTTATAAAGGAATGGAACTATTTTGTGGGCTTTTAATACAATTTGATATACTGGAGGATCCAATTTGAATTGAAAGTTGTGAGTTTAGTTTGGTTTCAATTTTTTCTAAAACCTTTCAACAAAACTTTTTTTTGCTAATTTTATCATTTGTTTCCATCATTCAATGTCTTTTCATTTATTGTCAAAGATTTGGATTTTCTAACCATTTGTTTAGCAAAAACAAATTGAACATTGTATCCATTGTCCAATCATATTGATTTTGATAAAAAAACATGTAAATTCACCCCAAACCCAACTTTAAGGAGTTAATGTAAACAAGTTTAATGGCCCATATGTGCATGTGATTTTAGATCAAATTATTGTAGATTCAAGCCATGGAAGAAATCTTCGTGTATTACCCATGTTTAAAATTCTAGCATTCAAAATGGTTGAAAGCATGTTGTATTGTTTTTTATTTGGAAAGAACCTTTGGGTCAAGTTTTGATTTTTTTAATTTTTTTTGGAAGTGCCTTCAATAGCATTTAAAAAGTGGTTATCGAGACTTATGCGCTCAACTAGTATGCAATGCATTGTTTTTACATTCCAATGAGGAGCATTTAAGGATTCTCCGTTTACTACTTTAATAAATGTCATATGTGTGTGTACACTTGCTTCACTAACTCCCCACTTTGTTCTTGCTTTTGCAACAACAATAAAATAATATATAATAATAAAACATCATACAACCATTATAATGTAACCACTTGCTCAAAACATAAGGCCCAATTCTCATTCCTAATTTTAAAAACATACTTATCACTTAAGAAAATCGATACCTATTTCAAAAGCCTATAAAACCTATCTAAATTAAGTTCCAATTTTTAAGTTAAGACTAGTTGCAATGTTTGGCTTTAAACATGGTTTTAACAAAACTAAACCTATCCAATATCTTGAACGTAACAACAATAATTGAAACCTTGTATTAAGACCTTCAATTGTGTTTTTTTGTTATTGCATAATTAGATTACATGCAACCCTTTAAGCTTTGGGATGGATTGAACCTAAGCAACAAACTAATATCTTGTTTGAATTTTACAATTAGCACAATTGAGACCTTTTCACATGTAACAAAATAAAATGCACATATCACCTCTTGCATATACAATGACATTAAATTTGATGCAAAATTCACCTTTGCATCTTGTTAAACATTTGGGACCAAATGATTTGAATCACTCCAAAATAATGTTTTTAACAGATGTAATTTTATGGGCTTTAGTGATTTGTGATTATGGAAGGTCACCCAATCTTTCCAAGTAAAATGAACACCATCACCAATGAGTGTGTTTTGCTAAGATTGTGAAATTTTGTTGGATCATTTCAATGAAATGATTACATATTCCCTTTGTTCGGAATAAATTATTCCATGTTGAATGTTGAAGCTTATTTTGGTGTCCTTGCAATGTTTTAGTGATAGTAGACTTGGAAATGAATGTTAAGTGTTAAATTGAGAATTCAACTTATGCATCTTAAATTGGATTATCATTTCCCCATTAAACTATCGCAAAATGTTTTTGGTGTGCATGCCATGCTAGAAGAATGAACATGGACATGTGAGAGAAAATTAAAGATAACACGGGCTTTAGTTTTTGAATTGGATTTTAAAATACACCACAAGCTAAACAAATTCTCAATACGTCATTCTAGTCAAAACCAAAATGCCCATAAGACAACATTGGTGTAGTGTATGAAAAACTTGACATCTATTTCATTGCAATAAATGTTGAAACACTTAAAACATTAGAGTACATGACATCAACATTCATATCATACATGAGGGTGGTGTTGAAGTTGGATATATGGTTAATTTAAATTCTTTCCAATTCATTCAAAATTAACTTGTTCATTATGTAATGCAAAATTTTAAGAACATCAATTGAAACAATTTTGTATATTTCTTCAAGCATGTGAAAATCGGAAGTGCTTTGGAACATGAAATGGATAAGGAACTTTGGAATCAAAAACTAGAACAACTTTGGGATTTTTTTGAAACATAAGAAGAATTTTAAAAACATTGACTAGATCAAACTTGTCAAGACCAAAGTTGTTTCAAATTTGTTCCATCACCATTGTACAAAATGGATAGATTGTATTATCAACATTGGATATAGTGGACAAAAGGAAGTGTTACTGTAGGACAAAGTGACAGCATAGGATTGAGTGATTAAAATTGATTAAGAATTTGAATTCAATGTTCATGATGGGAAATCATGAAAGACTTAAGGAAAGAAGTTTTGAGTTTGTGACCATTAGGACATGGAATAGTTTTGAGAATGAAAATAAGCTCACGATAGGAGTTAAGAAAGAGATTTGATGGAAAAAAACATTGATACTACATAGTATTTTGTGTCCTATTTTTTGTTTTCAATTCTATATTGTTTGCATTTGTTTTCAAATTACTCTAGATGTTGTATTGTTGTAGATATGGATTTTGGGATGGATTTTGTTTGGGTTTTTTAAAAAAAATTCTATAGTTGATTCACATTGCAAAATATAAATACATGCATAATGATATGTCGAACCACAAAATATTAAAAAAACCAATAACATAAGATTAATATTTACCAAAATTCTTAAACAAACAAAAAAGGAATAGAGTTAACAAGTGTTCAATTGATATGATTTAAATTATGACATTTTAGGTTAATATCAATGTTGGACATGTATCATTGTGGGTATTGTGTAACTGTAGCTTAATCCATTAAAAATTGTTGTTTTGGAAAACTAAATGAACTTATTTAAGAGTAATAGGTTCAAAGTGATACCCACTTGAACATACCTTAATGATATCCTTTTGATTGTTTTTTCAACAACCATTGAAATAATAATAATATCATTCAAGTGTTGAAAATTATGGGTATTAAAAGAAAATCATATAGCTCATTAACTATTTCACACAAATGGAAAAAATAAATAAATAAATAAGAGCCCAATTGTTAAAACTTAAATCTAATAAGGTCCTTGAAGTACCATATTGTAATTCATTAGATCTATAAAGTCGTTCATAAACCACACTTGTGAGAGATGTTTCAACTTCCTCGATTGAAACCCAAAAGTCGAAGTTCTGAGTTCAAAGAGTTGCAAGACTTAGAACTTGACAACAAAATGCACCATTGATCCTTGCCACCGCCAAAAATTGCTTTAACTTGTCACTTTGCAATTACACACATGCTCATGCAAGGGTCCATTACCACCTCCTTTCATGTATCCCCATTAATGACAACATCATTCTTCCAACTTATGTTTATTTAACAAAGGCATGACATCTTTGCTAAATAAACATGTGTTGGAAGAATGTTGTTGAACATACCTTACCATGGACAACTATTAAAGTTGTCCAACATGACTAACAAGGAACCATGAAAACAATTTTTGAAGTTGGGCATAAAACAACTTTCATTTACCACTTGCATGCACTTTGAGTTTGACTACTTGAATCATTGCTTGGAATCAATAACCTCATTGCAACAAAGACTATGTTGTAACTAGGGTTTTCTAAATATCATTTGATTGTTGCGAACATTCAAATTGTCATTAAAATGTTTTCTATACAATTTTATATTTATACCATTTTAATTTTTGTGTGTCAGTTTCTTTCTTGAGGTGTTAGGGTTTTTCAACTTGGCCCAACCAAATTCATTGGGGGTTAACTTAGGTAGAATCAAGTGGGGTTAAGGTTTTGGGCTTCAAACTTTCCAATTTTTGACTATAAACTCTAACTCTAATCCTAAGAGGTTCATCCCATGAAACGAGAGCTTGTCCTACATCTAGCCTTAACAAACCCTAGTTGTAGTCATAGGCATAGCCTTAGCCAAACACTTCTATAGCCCTCTAGCATCAACCCTATAGCCCATAGATCATCCCAAAATAGTTGCCCTAGCTTAGAACATTAAACCCATGGGTTCATCAAAGTGGAGACTAACATGAGCAAGAACCAAGTTAATAAATATGGTTTTTTGTTTTTTGTTTTTTGTTTTTTTGGGTTCATCCCTTGTTTAGGGTGTTCACTCCCAGATCGGGGGATTTGAAGGAGGATCACAAAGTAGGCATGACACAGACAATTGGGTATAAACTATAAACTATAACACCCATTTAGGTAGGTCGGTGAGTACTAAACCCTACACCGAACAATAATAGTACTTCATGGTTATCTTGAGGCTCTTCAGGGGTTAGGGTTTGGGTAGAGAGCCTCGTGTAAGGTTGACGAGTTGTGTTGAGTACCATCATTGAAAAATGATCCGAATGTAACTCAGATACCTGTACAAAGAGTCTAGAGACTCTAACATTTAGTGTCTGATGGATGGGCCATGGCCTTATTATTATATTATGTACAAATACTAGTGCCTGAATGCAACTCTGGCTTACATTTGGCTGGGAGAATCTTTTAGGAGGGTTTTTTTCTTTTTTTAAAATTTAATAAATTTATTTTTTTAATTTATTTTTTATAAATTTATTTTTAATTTAGAAAAAATATTACAAATTTTAAAAATATTGTTTTAGGGTTTTCATAATGTTGAGGGTTTGCCAGCTTAAATAATAAAAATAAATAACATGTTTATTTTAAAAGCCAATTGCAAATTGTTGCAAGCATGCTGAGTAGGGGTTATAAATTGGCTCCATCTCGTGCAAGCTCCTTATTAGGGTAGAAAGAACCTGCGACTGAGGGTTTACCTTACACTACAAACAAACTAACTAGTGGCGGGCGATGTCAAACTATAATAATACATATCACAGAAGTTTACATGAAAATAGATGAATCCACATATTTTATCTCTCACATGTGTCATTAGTTAAGGGCCTAGAGTCGAAGGAAAAAAACCATATTCTGTTGGTATGATTAAAATTTAGCATAAATTTTCCTCTATTTAAAAACAAAAAAATAAAAAATAAAAATTGGGTATACAAAACAAATCAAATTATACATACAATAAAATAAGATGGAAAAAAAATAGCAACAGGAGATGAATCAATCATCCAACTTTGTTGCATAGTGTGTGTGGTATCTTTTTCAAGAAACCACTAAGAGAGAGAGAGAGAGAGAGAGAGAGACACACACACACACACACACACACACACATTCCCAGCAGAGCCCTGGGACTGAATAGGTAGGTACCTACCTAATGAATGTTAGAAAAAGTTTGAAAGAAGACCAGATCTCTCTTTAGCTCAAATGGGTTGGTTGTCCATGAGCTCAAAGATCCATTTCTGTCCCCTAAACAAAATCCAACTCCTGACAACAACAACAACAACAACAAAAGATTAGGAACACTCTTCTTGGAACAACCTTTTTCCATATAAACTGCAAGCAAGGATGGGGGTGGGGGAGCCCACTCTTGGGCGGTTATTTTAATTTTGTTATAACCAAATTTTGTTATGGTTCCAGGTTTTCCACACACACAAAAAAAATCAAAAATCAAAGGAACCCACACACCAGTTCCATATGTGTATATGTATGTATATACCCAGCCTTTTATATCTGTCGGTTGTTTAGTGTGGAAAAAGAGAGAACCATGCACTACTACTACACTGGTGGGGACCATCATGGGCTCAGAAGGGCCATGGCATGTCACAGTGGAAAAGCATACATAGAAAATGAACAATTGTTTGTATTGCACGCAGACACAGACACAGAGAGAGAGAGAGAGAGAGAGAGAGAGAGAGAATGGATTGCCAAGCTCAACTACCCATGTTACAAGATCCATGTTGTAGATCTATATGTCCCCCTGCATCATCAGTCCTTTACTAGAGGAGAGGGAAAAAAAGAAGGAGACAGACAGACACTCCTGACAAATGACAAATTCTTCTTCTTCTTCTTCTTCTTCTTCTTCCAACTTCCAACTTCCACAACATGCCAAGAAAAAAGGGAGCAAAAACTGCTGTAAGCACCAAAACATTCTTCACTACCCTTGTCTGCTCTTTTTCTAGTTCCCAACACATCATCATCATCATCATCATCATCTTCTTCTTCTTCTCCTTCTTCTTCTTCTTCTTCTTCTTCCAAAAGTAAACTCCATACAACAAGGAGCCAAGTTAAACTTATGCTTTTGTTTTAGCTCAGGAGCATCTCTACCCACCCACAACAATAAAATGGCCTCTACTACACACTTGAGAAGCTGGAAAAAAAAAAATTCAACAAATTTTAGGTACAAAATATGAGCAAGGAATTTCAGGCAATTTTTTAGCAGCTAATTTTGAAAAAAAAAATAAATCAGCATTTCTTGGAATTTTTAAAAAAAAATTTGGTCATAATGGGTTAATGTACTATGGTATTTTGCATGAAGTAGAGCCTTTGAAATATGTAGCGTGAAACTCAATTTGGGCCTCTAAATGAATGTGCCCAGAACCTCCAAGAGAGCCAGTACAAACAAAATGGCTACTTTTGATTGGTTAGCCATAATAATTGGCCCCCAACAATGGCCTTTATTCACTTATTCTCTCATGTTATTATACAGTAATAGTAACAGTTCAGCCTCTGTTTTTTTTTACTGGTAAAGTTTTGCCAAAAAGAGCAATTTAAAAAATTAAAAAAAAAATTATTTGACATTGAAGTGGTTTTTTGAGGTTTTCAATTGCCATAAATGAAAAAAAGAGAGCCAAAAATTGCCATATTTCTACATTTGGTTTTCAGTAAGTAGCCAGAAAAGGTAGTAGAAGCATGATTAAAGAGTTGTGCCTCTCATTTCTGGTTTAAAATAGCCAGATTTGGTGGCTAAATCTTGCTACGGATGATCACCACTTTCTCTACATCTTCCTTAATGGATGGATGATTGCCACTTTAGTTGCATTGAAAATTTCCTAAAACACATAATGGTCATACTCTATGGTTTTCTTCTCTTCTTTTTTTTCTTTTTTTTCTTTTTTTTTTTGGGTCAAAATTTGTGAGGTAAGTGGGTTGGCCCATCAATCAATCCACAAGAGGATTTAGCCAAATTTGGCTACAAGGTGGTCAGAGAGGAAAGTAGAAAAGTTTACAGGAATTGTGCTATCAAAGTAGTGCAAGAGATGGTGTGTATGTGTGTGTGTGTGTGTGTGTGTGTACAAAGGAGAAAAAGAGAGAGTGAGTTACAAGATGGTCCAAGAAAGGTAAAACATTCCACCTTGGATAATATCATTTGGAAATTGAGGAAAGGGAAGTAGTGAGAAGCACAGACACAGAGAGAGAGAGAGAGATGCACACACACACACACACACACACACACACAGTGGCTCTCTGCACAATGTGAGGGGTTAGCAAAAAGGCCACTGCAACACAACACATGGAAAAATGTGCAATACAAAATACACTTATTGGAAGAAAAGGAAACAAAAGCCTGTTGTGATGCAGTAGTGTCTTACACACTGAAATCACTGAAACCTGCAAAAAGATCTCACTCATCTCAGAGCTGGCTGATATGGTGGAAGACTCCAACAGATTTTGAATGTCTAGGGTTTAGGTCCCAACTGTCTAGGGTTAGGGGCCAAGGAGATGGGTGGGTGGGTGTGTTTACCTAGTTACCTGATGTAAAGCACCAGCAGAAAAATTGTTTTTGATAATAATAGTAATAATAATAATATAATTTCTGGTGAAACCCATTTGTTAGGGTACCAAATGGGTAGGTAGGTAGGTAGGTAGGTAGGTAGTAAAAATAGCAACTGAGCTAACCATCATTGTGGTTAGCTCAATAACTGGAATCGGATGGAACAGTGTTTTCCTGTCCACCCACTATCCATCCATCCCTCATGATGTGCTGGTTGCTGTTCACTCATCACATCATGAAAGCATGAAGGGTAGCAATTCAGTCTCCAAAATCATATATAGAGAGAGATTTTATAAATAAATACATAGACAAATCTCTCTCTCTCTCTCTCTCTCTCTCTCTCTCTAATATACATATATCTATCTATGAAGCAAGGTAGTTTGTTTGTTTTGTACTTATGAGTTCCACTGACCGGGGTGGGTGCTTCAGATTGTGTTCTTGGTCTCTTTGGAAAGCTGCTCTCAAGGAGGGAGGGGTGCATCGGCTTGGTTTCATGGCATTTGGACTTGTGGTGTAGAAGTTCTTGAATATTGAATGATTTTTTCACTGAAAATTAAATTAAATTAAATTAAATCGTAGCTGAAAATTTTGGAGGAATTGGAATGTGCGCTTTGGTGTTGTTGGAAAGATCTTGATGAGAGCAGGATTTAATGGAATTTATTTGGTAAGATGTGGATTCAGAATGTGGGGAGCTATTGATTTTGAAGTGATTTCTGCCACTGAAATTCCCAAAAAACCAGGTTTTGGAAGGAAAAATCAGTTGAGAACGTGGTAACACTTGGGCCAACAGCACTTTGTGGGGGGTTTGCTCTGAGTTCAGTGATGATGTTAGTCTGTAGGGAGACATTACCTGATTGTAATCTGGGAGCTGTCTTGCTAATTCTGGGCTAATTCTGAGACTTTGATCTTGCTTTGATTGAAGAGTTTTGAAACATGTTATGCATCAGCAAAGAGAATAAGTTCTGGCCATAACCCACTTTCCCTACCCCCCAAAATGAAAAAAGCAAACAGAGAATTCCAGAAAAAAAGCCTGTGTGCTTAGAGACTCCTCCCATGAGGTTCCTCCCTCACTCACATACTTAGCAGCATAATTATTCATATTTTAAGCTGGGTTTTCTGAGGCCTTGAGAATGAGAAGAATGATGCTCAGAGATTTGTCAGAAGAGTGGAGGAGGAGATCTCAGAAGAGTGAGAAACCTTGACTATGGTCATCACACCACATCAAAACAGTCGTCCAAACTGCATCAATAATAATACAGGTTTTGGTCTCTAGACTCTAGGGTTTTTGCAAGGAAAAAGGGATTTTGAGCAAAACCCAGCTTGTTGCACTCCAGGAATCTGGAGAAAAATGGAAGTCACTCACTTGGGTTAAATGGAAACTGATGAAACAGTAAAAGGGTTTTGCATAGCTTGCAAACCAAACCTTTTGTGTCTGTTTGATTGATGAGGGAGCTGACCAGCGTTGGACTGATAGGTATCCACTTTTGGACATACCAGTCCAGTCCCAGTATTCAGTAGTACAGTTTTAAAACTTTCATACCAGCCAGGTCGTGGTATTGGGTCCTTTTGTAAAGACTTTCATACGAGCATGGTCTTGGTGTTGGGTCCTTTGAAAGACTTTCATACCAGCCTGGTCGTGGTATTGGGTCCTTCATAAAACTTTCATACCAGAATGGTCTTGGTGTTGGGACTGACTGTTGCCTGCTATGAGGCAGATGCAGACCTGGTACTAAGCTGAGGTCCCTACCGGGCTGGTGTATTGCCTCAGGTCATCCCAGCCTACTAGGGTCCTTATACCAGTGTTGATATTAGGCACAGGGTCTACTATCTCAAAGCAACACTGGAGGAGACTGACCAGATATTATACACACAATCCACCTAGGGATCACATGGCTGTGACGGGGTATGAAGAAGTGGGGTTTGAGCTTTAAGCCCTGAAATCTTGCCTATCAGGGGTGGTGAGATTTGTTCTGTCCTTGGTGCAGATCAATCCCACACAACAACAGTACGAAAAAGAACTGCTCCAGGCATGTGTTTTGCTCACCGCATACAGCAGTTTTCTCGTGCTTTGTGCGAAAATTGTCTACCACCACTTCCATGGTTCCTCAAGCACTCTCACCTGTCAGGTGGGTCTGGAGCTTGAGAAAGAAGATGATTTCCACACCTGCAGCCAGATAGATGCCAACGAGCATGGCTACTCCATCTATAGCCTCATTTCCCTGGTCAAAATACAATGTCCATACAGGAATATGCCCACCATTCCTCTAGAGTGCATTCTCCTCTGGGATGGATATAAGAGCATGGCCACCCAGATAGCAACTACATGTCTGAATCAGAAATTGGCATGCATTCTTCTCTGCTTGCACCCATGAAGTTCTCTCCAGCATCAGACAGTCCGCAGACTAAGGAAGTCAATCCTACATGATAATCTTGCAAATCTTGAATCGTAACCTGCAAGAAACAGTTCATTTTAACAACAGCTATCTTCAGTTCTTGACAAATATCATAAATGGATTGGGACAAATTTTCTCTAGTAACTTCATTGTTCAACAAGCGATCAAGTTCCAGGTTCACGGCAGAGTTCCAAGGTGAAGGTGTCTCCTAAGCAAAGGACACTCTGGTCAGTGTCCAAGGCCTTGACACCATCATAATCTCCTACTTGGAAGGTAGTCCTCTGCACCCACCACCAGTGATGGGTCAGAGTTCAGGCAAAACTACTGTGCTGTGCAAAATGAAGACTAAATGCAAATGTAAACTAAATGCCCATGTCCATCCATGACACATTCCTCCATCAGCATACAATTGCTCCCCCCCTCAAAACTGCTTCTATTACATCTTGAGAACCAAGAATTCTTGTACATTAAATGGCTGTATTTTGTTGGACCTTGCACAGCTATGCCATGTACAGAGCCTCCGTGTGCCGCATGTACATTTCCATGGGATCAAGAGACCACTGACTAGACTGCTTTCACAGGTACCAACTTTTTTGTCAGATGCTGCACCCAAACTGTTCAGTCTGGTGAAGTGGTTGATTTGTATTGATATGTTGAATCGAGTTGTGCTGTAGTTCAGAATGTTGGTAGAAGAATCAAGCACCACTCCTTTTGACTTTGGCAGACTACGCATCTCACTAATCATCCTTGCAGATAAGGAGATTCTTCAAGTCTACATCTCAGTTCAACTGTGGAAAAACTGTACAAATTCGATAAATTTACCAGAACCTCTCAATCCTAAACTGTTATCTGCTTGTTGTTCAGTAGCAAAAGATAAGATCTGAAAGGAAAACCTGATCCTCAGAGACTGATAGCTGACAACTGACATAAATCTTTTTTCTATGTGAACCAAGTCAAGGATCCTAGCCCATTTGAGCTTCAAATTCTTACTGTGTCAGTCCTTTGTACTTGTCAATGGAAGCCACCAATAATGCTTTTCCCCCAACAAACAAATCAAGGCTGTATATAAAGTTATCTCTGCAGCCAACAAAAATTCGGCCTTCAACCATGACTGGTGATGAAAAAACCTCTCCAGGAAGTTTTGTGCTGGCAATACATTGGCTTTGGACTGTAGTTCTGTTGTCATTAGCGACAATATGTGAGTGAGAAGTATCCATCTCAGCACCTGTCTCCACAGACAAGACATGCACTGTTCCTGTCGAAGTTGCAACACACACAATCCTGCACCCACCCAATGGAAACCATGAAAACTCCTAGATACTAACCTGTAGCCCAGGTTTTAGATTTTAGGGTCTAAACCCTAAACCCACTTTCACTCTGTTGCAATGAAACAGGGAGGGAGCAGCAACAGCCTATCACCTGTGTAACCGATGATGGTAGCCTGTATTGTCTGAACATGACAACATGATGCTCTCATCTACCCATGCTGACCCAGTAATGGCATCCCCAAGATCATGTTTCCACAACTCCTTCCCAGTGTGCTGCCATCCACCATAATTATACCCCCACCCTTCCTGAGCAAAACCCAGCTGTTGGGTCTCGTAGTGTGACCCAGCTCTATACTCAAAAGAGTCAATTCTCTTTCATGTCTGAGAACTCATATATGGAATTTGGACAATACTTTCTGGACATGACAGATTCTAAGCTGAAACTTTGCAAATCCGTTTTGAAGACACTCCCATGGAGAAGATACGTTCACAAATCCATGTGAGAAACTCAAGAAGGAATCATCTGTCTTTAAATAGGTTTAGGGTTTAGGGTTTAGAAGGGGTAGAAAGAGGGACTGTACCATGCTTAAAGAATAAATGTGGCCATCTCTGGAGCACACCAACACCTTCAAGGGGGGACACAACAACACCCAAAACCAACCCCAAGCTTTGTTCTGATAAACATGGCAGAAGACAAAGCAACATCAAACTCCCTGGTCTTCCACTTGGATCAACCTTCAAAATGTAACAACAGAGCACCAGTCCCAGATCTAGAGTCTTAAACAAAAAAACCCCTTGCAATGCCGATCATATGTACCACTCCACACATGAGCTCACAATATTGTAAACAAAAAAGATGTCTTTTGCTGCTACATGAAATGGGTTCCAAGGATCCAATCTCTGTGAAACTGCCATGAGGATGCCAACCTGAGAACTCAGTGCAGATGAGATGCAAGCACCCGCAAAGATTGGGCTATTTGTATTCACCTGATGCAAAAACCAAAAACAAATCAGCTCACAACCCTTGTCCTGTACCGAAATTGCTCCTGAACTGGACTGATTCAATTGAAGAACAAGCCGCATCAATTTGAATAAAAACAAGACATGCTTAACGATGTTGGGAATGGGCAATTTGAGATTGTATAACACAGTGTCTCTCTCACACACACACACACCTGCCAAGCCAGTGAGCCATGGTGTGTTAGAGCAACAACACTGCCATCCACCCCTGTGCAGAGCACTATTCCCAGCAAACAAGGCCCACTCAACTTTTTATTCTCTGCATAGACCCCCTCCCCCAGCTTGACACTAAAACCCAGTGCTCAACCTCTAGCCTAGCATGCATGTCACTAGCTTTTTAACACCTGCTAGACATCACATAAGGACTGACATATGTGCTGAACTGTTCCTGAAGAATGGTAAATTGTTTGAACAAGTAGGTGCACACATAAGTGTTGGGGTCAGTGCCAGGTGTAAAGACATTTGTACCAAGTCCAGTGGAGAGGTCAATTGCTAGAGATCCAAAAACAGGAGCTGCACATGTGTATTTCCACACAGCATCCACTGATGGCTGCCACATCAGAAATCACTGATTCTCAAAAACCCAACAGCATGCGACATCACTCAAGCAGAAAATGACTACTGTTCCCATCATCATCTTCTTGACACCGAGGTACAAGTGGGTGGCAATCAAACATCAGTTAATGCGGCTGCAATCAAATGACTTACCTCTAGTTTAACAGCTGTAACAACCCCAGTTGTGGCTGCAACATACACCATCTTTCTGACCTTCACATGTCAGGCACACTTTGTCACCAATCTTAAGCTTTCAACTTCTCTAGAATTTTCCAATGACTATAGAATGTCTCAGGCATAGTTGAGGGGGGTGGATTTAGAACAAATTAATTACCTGATCAAATGCAGGGGCGCCAAAGATACTCCCACCACATGAATGCTGCCATACACATGTGTGAGACATGGCATCTAGAGCATAAATGTGATGGTCATGTGATCCACACCTGCAATCACCATATATCAAACTGATCTCTAGTTTGTGACTTAAGTAAGAGAGACTTAAGTAAGATGCCAGTGATGCCCCTTAGCTAAATTTATAAGATCAGGCAGAAACTCAAGAATATCAGAGGGGGGGATAATCGGTTTAAGGTTTTGGGATATCAGAGAGTCCCAAAGAATTACGGATTCTGATTTGATTTGCAAGAACTTACTTTGACACCATTGTGCAGTACCTGACAGAAAACAAGGTGATCTAAAGTCCTGATATGTAGGGTCAAAGACATACCAGATCCAGCCTTGCCATGTGTCCAGGGTTGGTTGACACTTTACCTGCCCCCCCCCCCCAAGACACACTTCTGTCCCTGACCATTAAAACCAACCAAACCCCAAAAATTGCAAAAAAAAAACAATTACCAAAAAAAAATGGGAAAAAAAAGTTGTCGGAGGGGGAAATTTAAAAATTTGAAAAAAATTGC